>Ga0114996_10008841_pt1 | contig 11117 bp, 9 predicted proteins | sample ArcticOcean_MG_C_4_FD_87039 | JGI IMG/M metagenome (GOLD analysis project Ga0114996, IMG submission 87039) | Marine microbial communities from western Arctic Ocean - ArcticOcean_MG_CB4_134 | ecosystem: Environmental > Aquatic > Marine > Oceanic | place: Arctic Ocean: Canada Basin | collected... | reverse complement strand
CTCTGGACATCTTGCCTGTGGCGAATTCGGAGAAGGTCGACTGGCCGATCCAGAGATAATTGTGACAGCCGTCGAAGACATGCTTAAGCCCTCTGGGGTTCTGTCTGGTTTAAAAGTTCTCGTAACCGCCGGACCTACCATCGAAGACCTTGATCCTGTGCGATATCTTTCCAATCGATCGTCAGGACGCATGGGATTCGCCATGGCATCCATCGCACGGGACTTGGGCGCTACTGTGAAATTGATAAGCGGACCTACTCATATTGAACCACCCAACAGTGTTGAATACATCCAGGTGCGTTCGGCCTCCCAGATGCGCGATCGAGTTCTCTCGAGCTTCGAAGACGCAGATATCACTGTCATGGCTGCCGCCGTATCTGACTTTTCCCCAACACATATCTCATTTCAAAAGATAAAGAAGGGAGCAACTCTCCCGGTGCTATCGTTGCGGAAAACACCCGACATTCTGAAGGAGCTCGGCAAATGTAAAAGACGAGGTCAATTATTAGTGGGATTTGCAGCAGAAACCACAGATATAACCGACTCTGCCAGGAAAAAACTATTCACAAAAAATCTTGATCTGATTGTGGCGAACAACATCGCCGAACCGAATCAAGGATTTGCGACCGAGTTCAATCAAGTGATCTGCCTTGACCGATTAGGAAACCAATATTGTTCAGAACATTCCCCCAAGTCCAATGTCGCACGTTTCGCCTGGAATCAGATTCTTCGCCTCAGAAAGTCTTCCGACCAGCAGAGCCTTCCGGCTTCTAGTTGAGCCCTATGATGGTTGAGAAAAGCCCCACTGTAGCCCAACGTTGTGGATTCGTGGCCCTTATTGGGAGACCCAATTCTGGGAAATCGACTCTTCTGAATCAATTAATCGGTCAGAAAATCGCGATTGTCAGTGATAAGCCCCAAACTACACGTGATCGGATTCAGGGAGTACTTCACCAAGGTAATGCACAACTTATCTTCCTTGATACCCCGGGAATCCACCGACCGGGGCACCTCCTGAATGTACGCATGATGGAAACGGTTTACCAGAGTTTGAGGGAAGTGGATCTTGTGGTTCACCTAGTAGACATCACGGAACCCTTTGGTAGAGGAGAGCAATTTGTTTTGGAAACTCTACACGGTCTTGAGAAGCCCTGCCTCCTGGTCCTAAACAAGGTGGATGCTATTAACAAAGGTCGCATCCTCCCGATTATCGAGTTTTATAGTGAAAAAAATGTCTACAAGACAATCGTTCCACTTTCGGCCCAATCAGGTGAAAACATTGATCCCTTACTTAGTGAAATCATTTCCCGATTACCAGAAAGAGATTGGTTATACCCTCCTGATTACTTAACTGATCAGACCGAACGCTTCCTGATTACCGAAATCATTCGCGAAAAGGTACTGCTCTATACCCATGGGGAAATACCCTATTCCACAACAACAGAGATTGAGGAATTCGACGAATCCAGGCGTAACAAAGGATTCCTACTCATCGGAGCTTCGATAATTGTTGAAAGAGTGGGACAGAAAAAAATAGTTGTCGGAAGGGCTGGAAAAATGATCAAACAGATCGGAATTGCAGCTCGTAAGGAGCTTCTGGCAACAATGGACATCCGGAGAATTCACCTGGATCTACATGTGAAAGTGGTGCCAGGATGGCGCGACACAGAACGCTATCTAAGTTCTCTAGAATTCATGTAGCTCTATAGTCAAGTATGAACATATCCTAGGCTGAAAACATCTCATGGACACTCTTAAAAACCAACTCAATTTCTTCGGCTCCTTGGGCGTGACTCACTTCGATATTTCTAACCCTAAACGCACCCCCGACTTTCACCTGACCTTGGAGCATGTCCGCAGCGAATTGGGAGACTGCCAACGTTGTAAACTTTGCAGTACGCGGGAAAATATAGTCTTCGGTAGTGGTGATGCTAATGCTGACCTCATGTTTGTCGGAGAAGCCCCAGGGAGGGACGAGGACCTTGAAGGACTACCCTTCGTCGGACGGGCGGGGAAACTCCTGACACGTATAATCCAGGCTATCCAGTTGCAAAGGGATCAAGTTTACATAGCCAATATCCTGAAGTGTCGACCCCCAAAAAATCGAGATCCAGAACCGGATGAGGTGCAAAGTTGTGAGGGGTTCCTATTCCAACAAATTGATTCTGTAAGGCCCAAAATCATTGTTGCACTGGGCCGCTACGCAGCTCAGACTCTTCTCCGTTCTACGGTCACCATTTCAAAATTGAGAGGAGAATTCCATGATTACCGAGGGACTCTTCTCCTCCCTACATTCCACCCATCTTATTTACTTCGAAACCCAAGTGCTAAAAAACAGGTATGGGAAGACATGAAGACCGTGCGCTCAAGACTCAAAGAGCTAAGAAGTAGCTACTATACCAGGGACTGATTTCCCGGAGGGATGGTAAACCCAAACACACAATTGATGCTGTCAAACGAAAATCACCTACTGGTAGAGGTCGCTCTCCCAGTACCTTCCAGAAAGACTTTCACTTACCTTCTGCCGGGAGGCCACGAAAAACAGATTGCTGGGAAAAGAGCAATGGTGCCACTTGGTCCTCGCATCGTGACTGGCCTAATCCTAGGCCCCAGGCCTCAGCCCTCTTCGCATAACAGCCTAAAAGAAGTTTTCAGAGTACTCGACAAGGAACCCTTGCTCTCGAGGACAATGCTTGATCTTGGGCAATGGATCTCCGACTATTACATGTCACCGATCGGTGAAACCCTGCGAGCAATGCTCCCACCAGGACTCCTCTCCCGAAACGTCAAACTCGAGCAGCAAGATGAACATCTCTGGCCTACGCTAAAACAACAAGCAATCACGACTGTTTCTACCAAAAAAAATGGCGATCTTACTAGCAGGCAGCGAGAGATACTCAACCAACTTCTAGAAATACCGCAACCTATCTCAGTTCGAGACATTTTGGAGAGAACCGGATGTAGTCGAGGCACCTTAACCCGCTTGGTAGGGAGAGGAGCAATTTCTATCGAAGAAGTCGAAATATATCGGTCTCCCTGGGATCCAGAAGACCCTCCTCCTGAAAGAAAAATACATCTTCTTAGCCCTGACCAGCAACGCATCGGTTCAGTAATCAATAAAAAACTGCAATCGTTACAGTTTAGTTCACTTTTAATTCATGGAGTGACAGGGAGTGGTAAGACAGAGGTATACCTGAAAGCAATTTCCGAAGCCACACGCCAAAAACGATCTGCCTTAATATTGGTCCCTGAAATAGGATTGACGCCCCAGACTTCCAGCCCCTTCCGCGCCTGGTTTGGAGATCGGGTAGCCATTCTTCACAGTAAACTATCTAAAGGCGAGCGCTTCGATGAATGGCGAAGGATTCGAGCGGGCATCGCGACTGTTGTCATAGGTACAAGATCTGCAATTTTCGCCCCCTTAAAAAACCTGGGAGTAATAATTGTTGATGAGGAACACGATGGATCCTACAAACAAGATGAGACCCCGCGCTATAACGCTCGCGATGTGGCACTCAAAAGAGGCCAAAAAGAAAATGCTCTAGTAATTCTCGGAAGCGCCACACCGCAACTCGAAGTCTCGTATAGGGCTCGCCTCAGAAAGTCACTGGACCTCGAATTAATGCCCTCACGAATCAACCGCCGGCCACTACCCACTGTACATGTTGTTGACATGCGACAAGAGTTCCTTAAGCGTGGCAGCGACCAGGTCTTGAGTGGACCTCTGTTGGAGGGGATTGGTAAACGTCTGGACCGAAAACAACAAGTACTCATACTTCTCAATCGACGCGGGCATTCGGTAGCCTTACTCTGTCGTTCTTGTGGTTACAGTGAAGGCTGTCCCCATTGCAGTCTAAGTCTGACGTTTCACCAACACAGAAACCTTCTCAGTTGTCACTGCTGTGGATATTCCAAAAAAGTCCCGAAACTATGTTCCCAATGTCATCGTCAATACCTCCACTTTCTAGGCATTGGCACCGAAAAACTTCAGGGGCATCTGGAGAAATTGTTTCCAAAAGCTCGTGTGGGGCGTCTGGACAAAGATACAACCCGCCGCAAGGGAGAAATGCAGCGTATCCTAGCAAAATTCACTCGAAAACAGATTGATATTTTGGTCGGCACTCAAATGATAGCAAAGGGGCATGATTTCCCAGAAGTGACGCTAGTTGGGGTTCTTTCCGCTGACCAAGGCCTACGCTTAGCCGACTTCCGGGGTGCTGAACGCACGTTTCAGCTGCTTACTCAGGTGGCTGGGAGATCGGGGCGTGGAGATAGCCCCGGAGAGGTCATAGTTCAGACTCATTTCCCTAACCACTACAGTCTTAAACATGCCTGTTCTCAAAACTATGAACGCTTCTACCAACAGGAACTACAGTTCAGGAAGCGGTTTCTTTATCCACCTTTCACTGCCCTGGCTAATCTAACCGTGAGAGGGAGTGACGAAAACAGGGCTCATACTATTGCAAAAGGACTCGCAGAGAAACTTCTCGAATCCAGAGATCTGCATTCTGATCCACTACGCTTGCGGGTATTGGGACCAGCCCCCTGCCCTCTCGGGAAATTGAAGGGGAACTATCGTTTCCAGGTACTCTTAAAAACGACACAAAGATCCGAGCTGAATTCTGTAATTACTGACACGATTGAATCTTTGCCAGCTCGGGTCCTTCGCCAAATCGCCGTTGATATCGATCCTATCAACCTGCTGTAATACAGTTGTGTATATTACTCAGATTATCCATGACTCCATGATTAGACATGCTCTAAAAACAGCCCCTCTAGAGTGTTGCGGGCTACTGTTTGGTCTGTCGTCCAGACCACGACACATCGAATCAATCTCTCCAATGCGAAACATCCTGGAAAGTCCTACTGAATTCTCAATCGATCCCCAGGAACTGATCAATTCTTTGAGGAATGGTCGTTCCTCTGGACAACAATTAGCAGGAATTTATCACTCACACCCACACTCTATGGCCTTGCCTTCCTGCAGAGATAAATCCGAGTTTTACTATCATGGTGTCAGTTATTGGATTATTTCACTAATATCACCCACCAGCCCCTCTCTTCGGTGTTTCAGATGGCTAAATGATGGCTTTCTTGAACAGACTTATTCTGTGACTACGAGTCCTTCCAACCCAGAAAAACACAGAGACAATTAAACTCAAAATGGATATTTTTTCAAAGCTTCGCGACACGGCTCCAGATGAGCTGCTCGATTTACTCAACCAGGTTCTACGCTTCTTTCCTGCAGAGTTCCAGTTCCGCCTTCAGCAAGTAATTGCAACTCTCCCAGATAAAGGAGAAAACCTGCATAAGATCCTTGGCCTAGTACGAGGGCAATGGGAAGGAATCCAATCAGAAGACAATGTGCGTATAGCAATCGTTGGACCTTCCCAAACTGGCAAGGCTTCGATCCTAGAAGCCATTAAGTCAGGCCAGCACAAGAAATCTCCGGCTATCTTCTCCGTGGTTGACACCACAGGATTGAACGAATTTTTGGGCTACGATAAATCTCGAAACTCTCCTCAACTCTTGGATCCTAGCGATGTCGTTGTACTTCTCTTGGACGGTCGCTACGAGATTTCTTCTGAAACCCAGTCTTTGGTCGAACGCTTACGTCTTCTCGACAGACCTCTACTTATTGCTCTAAACAAGGCTGACCTCATTGAAAATCCGGCAAGAACTGCCAACCAAGCCCAAAAAAAGCTTGGCCACCAGGTCCTCACTGTTTCGGCCTTTCAAAAAGGATCCATCAATCGGCTACTACGAGCTATAGTCACCTGCCATCAAGGATCCCTATATCCGCTCGCTCGAAGCTTCCCAGAATTCCGCAGTGCTATTTGTGCTGGAATCGTGAATCAAGCTTCCATCGCCTGTGGGCTGGCCGGTGCTATTACTATTCCAGTTAGCGATTTCTTGCCTATCACGGCTATACAAACAGCCATGCTCCTAAAGCTCGCTCGTGCATTCGGGCACCCGCTAGATCGTCAAAGGGCCCGAGAACTAATTCCGATGCTCGCTTCCGGAATCGTCATACGCAAACTTGGTCATCGGCTCAGGGGGAATCGTTCTCAATACGACAGCTTAATCGGAGCCACGGCTGCTGGAGGTTGGACTTTGTTACTTGGGCGAGCTGCTATCAGCTATTTCGGGTCATCTCTAGCTAATATGAAGATTCAAGACAGTCAGGAATTACACGTATTACCCAAGCCTTAACGTGGTCTTACCGGTCACTCTTAGCCCTTCTTGAAATGCTCTGCATTTATCCCCGTGAAGTGAGCCCAGTTATCCGGAACCTCGTCCTCCGGAAAAATGGCTTCCACAGGACATTCCGGAACACAGGCTCCACAGTCGATACATTCCTCGGGGTCAATAAAAAGTTGTTCGATCGTGTCGAACCCTTCTTCATCTTCACGGGGATGTATGCAGTCGACCGGGCAAGCATCGACGCAAGCTGTATCCTTCTCGCCGACACACGGCTCAGCGATAACAAATGTCATACACGTCTCTCCTGATTATCCACTAACCAATTAATTGATTCTGGAGGCTGGGTCAAGCCATTTTTCCTTCTTCTATCACATGACACTTCTCAGAGATATCCAGATAATCAGCATTTAACCCTCAGATAAAATTGTCGACTCCAACTCATCAGGATTCTTTGCCTTCTATCTAAAAACGAAAATAAGTCCTCCAGTCATATTAACTCGAGTTGCCCTTTCGTGTCGCTTCTCATAGACTACATCCGGTGAATCGAACCGAAAGACTTCTCGATCTCATCACCTACTTACTCAATGCTCAAGAGCCAGTCTCGTGGCAGGAAATTAAGAACCATTTTCCCGAGGATTACGGCCGTGGAGTGGAGGAGTCAAATCAGCGTAAATTTGAACGAGACAAGGCAGAACTCCTCTCCCTCGGAGTACCGATCGACTACCAGTCCGGTTCGGATATCAAGAAGGAGGGCTACGTCATCCAAAAGGAGCGTCTCTTCCTCCCTGAGTTACACTTTGATCCTCCTGAGTTTTCTCTCCTCATGCTTTCTGCAACTGCCGTTCTAGAAAACGACAACTTCCCCTACAGAGACTCCTTGGAATCTGCCCTCCACAAGATTATCTGCCTGACGCATGCCTCAGATCTCCCGTCCAATGATATCAAAATCACTTACTCGGGAACACAAGGAAATGTTCCCAGATCACCTTGGCTTTCCAGAATCCAAGATGCACTGGAACGACGAAAATGGACTGAATTTACCTATAACGCCTTTACTACCGGTGTAACCTCCAAAAGAAAAATTAATCCCTATGGACTGATTTTCCGGCGCGGAAATTGGTCACTCCTAGGCTGGGATCACCTCCGCCGAGATATCCGTTCTTTTGTCATAACTCGCATCCAAGATCTTAGAGTCAACCCAAAACGCCCTGGAACATCTGATTACGAGATACCTTCCAGTTTTTCTCTCAAAAACTACCGGAACTTACAACCCTGGGAATACAATTTCCATGAACCCATTCAGGTGACAATTCGAATCCAGCAACATCGCCTTCCCGAACTGCGTTCCCAGCTAGAATCTGCCCGACAACTAGGACCTGAGACGTACCAGTTATCCGTTAGTAACCGCAGTGGTCTTATCTCTTGGCTCCTCTCACAAAAGACAGACGTACGAGTTCTAGAACCCTCCGAGATCCAGGGTGAACTCATCAAAGCGGTTGAGGCTTTCTTATGAACGTGACCGATCGTATCAACCGCATCCTTTTCATTATGAGTTACGTCTCTCAAAACCAGGGCATAACAGTGGACAAATTAGCTGCCCAGGTAGCCCTGAAACCACGTGAACTACTGAAAGAGATCGACTTTATTTTACTCGTAGGAAAACCCCCCTTTCAACCTGACGACTACGTAGATATCTATGTCGAGGATGACCGCGTATTCATCGAATTCGACCAGATGCTCAATCGACCACTGCGCTTTACTCAACCAGAAGCTATCGCACTGTTCATGTCACTCCAGTTACTGGATCCCGCTGTCGATCCCAAAAAAGTTAAGTCGCTCAAAAAGAAAATCCAAGATGCTATCTCCGACTCATTGGACACATCAGCTTCGAACTCCTACCCAATAGTATTCGAACAGACTTCAGCACCGGTCTCAGATCAGTTCGGCCAGCTACGAGAAGCCATTGAACAAAACTACAAAGTGCAGTTGGACTACTATTCCTTGACTCGTAACCAGAAAAGAAAGAGGACTATCCACCCCTACTTCCTAACAAAAAGTTTGGGTTATTGGTATCTGACTGGACATTGCGAATTGCGTGACGATGTGCGTACTTTTAAATTTGAAAGAATCCTTTCGGTTCAGATTGTTCAAGAAGCCTTTCAACCTCCTGCCGACTTAGACGTAAATCGCTACCGGAAAGAGTTTTTAGCCCAGAGTGGCCAAAACGAGATCGAGATCCATTTCGACCCTACTGTCTCCTCCTGGATCCTTGAGGCTTGGGGTAAATCTGCATGCCAAAACCCGGATGGAAGCGCGACCCTCACCTTCCACTCTGACACGTTGGAATATCCATCCCGCCTTGTTCTAAGTTATGCACCCTACGCTCGTCCCATCAGACCGCAACGGCTAATCGGTAAGGTAAGGGAAGACAGCCTGGCTATTACGAACCTTTATGAGACAGGCCCCGCCGGGTGAAACGCTTCTCTTCTACTTCTGTTATGTAGCGGCTTGATTTTGGCCCTGGAGTGTTGTTTCTCTCGCGGCCGCTTTCCATTTTAGAGACCAAATGCAGCTCCCGTCTTCCGACAATTCAGTCCTCCGCGGTACAATACACCTCTGAAATTGAAGCAAGTAGTACATTAAAAGAACTCGACTGTGATCCTAGCCAAGAGATCCGGTACGGTGGAGAACAATATGCCAAATGCGGTAGTCGTAGGCACGCAATGGGGAGATGAAGGGAAAGGTAAGATTGTTGACCTCCTAACCGAGAGTTTCGATGTCGTGGTCAGATATCAGGGAGGCAACAATGCCGGCCACACCGTCATTATCGACGGCAAAAAAACAGTTCTGCATCTTATCCCATCGGGTATTCTACGTTCAGATAAAATGTGTGTGATAGGCAATGGCGTGGTCATCGACCCCGATGCTTTGTGGGGAGAAATCCAGGGCCTAGGCGGCGTCTCTCTCCGAGATCGTCTCTTGGTTAGTAACAGGGCTCACCTGATCATGCCCTATCACAAAGCTATTGAAAGTGCCGAAGAGACTTCCCGGGGCGCCGCTAAGATAGGCACGACTAATCGAGGCATAGGTCCATGTTACGAAGACAAAATAGGACGCAGAGGAATTCGCGTGGGGGACCTCCTACAACCTAGCCTATTTCTCTCGAGTTTGCAGAGCAACCTCAAAATCAAAAATCGTATACTCGCCGACCTCTATGGGGAAGATCCCTTAGACGAGGCGTCTATCTACTCGCACTATGTAGAACTCGGAAAGCAGCTCGCCCCATTTATCCAGGACACAGTAGAGTATCTAAGTAAGGCTTGTGAGGACGGTAAAAATATCCTTTTGGAAGGTGCCCAGGGAACCTTACTGGATATAGACCATGGAACTTACCCTTTCGTTACTTCCTCTAATGCCAGTGCCGGTGGTGCCTGCAGTGGAACTGGATTAGGGCCCGCATCAATACATGGTGTCATTGGCATAACTAAGGCATATACAACTCGAGTAGGGTCGGGCCCCTTCCCAACAGAGTTAGTTGATGGCATTGCCGACCACATCCGAGAACGGGGTGCGGAATACGGTGCTACAACTGGACGGCCTCGACGCTGTGGCTGGTTCGACGCTGTAGTTGGACGATATGCCCGTCTAGTAAATGGGTTAACCACACTTGTGGTGACTAAACTGGACTGCCTGGACCAACTAGAAGAGATCAAGATCTGCACTGGCTATAGGGACGAGGGCAACCTTTTGAAGTACTTTCCAACTGATATGGGAATACTAAACAAGGTGGAACCCGTTTTTGAAACCCATCCAGGTTGGATGGAAGACACCTCCAGCATCACTTGTCATGGAGATCTACCAGAGAAAGCTAAAGCCTACCTGGATAGAATCGCTACCCTAGTAGGAACGGATATTTCCATAATTTCCATTGGCCCAGACCGCCAATCAACCATCGTCTTAGAAGAAAGTCCCCGATTGCGTGACCTGATAGGGTGAGAGCTGAATCAGCCGAGTGCACTTACAATCACCAAGATCCCAACAGCATTAGATCTGTTTTCCGATTAATCCCAGAATGAAGGCTTTCTCTGCTACCTTGCGAAAGCCGTTGGAGGGGAGTCGTTTAATCAGTTCAGCTTGGAAACTTCAGAGCTGTGCATCTATCATTCGCTCGATATTGTCTTTGGATGTTGCGCCGACTACCTGGTCCTTGACAACTCCATCTTTGAAAAGAAGAAGTGTCGGAATTCCTTTGATATTGTACTTCGCTGAGACAGCACCATTTTCATCCACGTTCAGCTTAAACACCTTTGCCCGGTCTCCGTAATCGCTTGCGACCTCGTCGACTGTGGGGGCAAGCATCCTACAAGGAGCACACCAACTCGCCCAAAAATCCACTAGAACGGGTTTGTCTGATTCGATTACTTTTTCCTGAAACGTGCCATCTGTTACTTCTTCTGCCTTACTCATCGATCCTCCATCTCTACGTCTACGAGAAACATTATCTCTCCTCCCAATAGTACCGGATGCATATGCTAACATGGCACTTCATTGCTTGAAAAAATTCAGCCCCTTAAAGATTGGGGACAACATTTCCTCAACGATCACTACTGCCAGGAAATTGTTCGTTTCGCGGATCTGACCAGCCAAGACATGGTTCTGGAAATAGGACCGGGAACTGGGCAACTTACCCAACACCTTCTGCGTGTGGCTAGTGGTGTGATTGCCATTGAAGTCGACCCCCAGCTTGCCCAGGCTCTGCGAGAGAACAACCCTGACACCGAAACCAAAAGACTTCGGATAATCGAAGGTGATGTTTTGGCGATCTCGTTGAAAAACCTCCTCCCACAGGAACGGCCCCATCTCGTTAGCAATCTCCCCTACAACATAGCCACACCCATCATTAGAAAGATAAT
>Ga0114996_10008837_pt1 | contig 11120 bp, 7 predicted proteins | sample ArcticOcean_MG_C_4_FD_87039 | JGI IMG/M metagenome (GOLD analysis project Ga0114996, IMG submission 87039) | Marine microbial communities from western Arctic Ocean - ArcticOcean_MG_CB4_134 | ecosystem: Environmental > Aquatic > Marine > Oceanic | place: Arctic Ocean: Canada Basin | collected... | reverse complement strand
TGACCCTCAAATTAGTCAGATGTGTTACCACATTCATGAAGCGTGGGAAGGATACGAACAGGCCGTAGTCTGGGCCGTTCGTAAAAACGCACTAGGACTACTGCTAGGGATGAAGGGGGATGGAAAGCCTCTTCCCTTCATCGAAGACTCTTGTGTGCCTGTTGAACATCTGAGCAGCTACATATCTGACGTCTTGAAACTGTGTGAAGAGTTGGGTCGCCCGGCAGCAATGTACGCGCATGCCAGTGTGGGATTAATTCACGTACGCCCCATACTTAATCTGAAAAAACAGGAAGATGTCCAAATTCTAAAAGAAATATCGGAGCGTACTTTCGAGTTGGTTCAAAAATACGGGGGAGTCTTCAGTGGAGAGCATGGGGATGGATTGGTTCGTAGTTACTCTAATCCTGAGTTCTACGGTGAAAAACTGATGAATGTTTTCCGCGAGGTGAAAAGAGTGTTCGACCCCAAGGGACTAATGAACCCTGGAAAGATCTTAGAATCACACGACATAGGAACAGATTTACGCATACATCCCGATTATACAACCAAGGTGCCCTCTACCCATTTCCATTTTCGTAAGGATAGAGGTTTCGAGAGAGCCGTGGAGTTGTGTACAGGAGTAGGGCATTGCCGTAAGACACTCGGAGGAACAATGTGCCCATCCTACATTGCCACTCGTGATGAAGAACACTCGACCCGTGGTAGGGCGAATGCACTACGAATGGCTATGAGTGGGCAGCTAGGTCCGGAGAGTTTGACTAGTAAGAGGCTTTACGAAGTCCTCGACCTGTGTCTGGAGTGCAAGGCATGCAAGACGGAGTGTCCATCAAACGTGGACATGGCACGACTCAAGGCGGAGTTCTTGAGTGGGTATTATGCCAAACATGGGGTTCCGTTTGGGAAACGCCTAGTTGCTAGTACTCGCAAGGCGGCTGAGTTAGGAAGTCGTTTCCCTGGCCTCGCGAATCTGATGATGAATAACCCGGTCTCTAGATGGTTTCTTTCAGCCATCGGAGGGATCCACCGAAAACGATCTCTGCCTAGCCTGGCACTCCAATCCTGTGAGGATTGGTTCTATTCTCGTAAGAGTAGCGCAAGTAGTGAAGGGAAGGCCGTTACACTTTTCATGGACACTTTTACAAATTATTACGAGCCGCACATCGGCCGAGCTGCCATAAAATTATTGGAGTCCTTGGGCCACAGAGTAATTTTTTTCTCCAGCGGTTGTTGTGGTAGGCCCCTGATTTCAAGTGGTTACCTTAAGGAGGCGAAGAGGCTAGCAGCTCAGACAGTGGCGCAGCTGGGTGATGTTTCAGGATCATCTCCCATTATAGTGTTGGAACCGAGTTGCCTGGCTACGCTTTACGATGATTTCCCGGATCTCCTGGATGACGAAAATGTTTGTCGTGAAGTGACCGAACGTATTGTGAGTCTGGAACAGTTCCTAATCCAACCTGATATCGCCCAGACCTTGAGAACCCGAATGAATAAGGGACCAAAGCGGATTTTATTGCACGGGCACTGCCAGAATACAGCCCTTTTCGGGATGGGGCCGGCATCCGAAGCTCTATCCTACCTTGAAGGTACGGATCTTACCGTCTTGGATGCCGGATGTTGCGGGATGGCAGGCTCATTCGGTTACGAGACAGAGCACTATGAAATCTCTGAACAGATTGGAGAGGATAGACTTTTCCCTGCAGTTCGTGGAACAGACTCCGAGACAACTATAGTAGCTTCAGGTTTCAGCTGCAGAGCTCAGATCAGCCACTTCACGGGTCGAAAGGCAGTACACCTTGCAGAGGTTTTAACAGAGGCAATGGAAGAGATGTCAGCTAGGTAGATGGCTGCTGATCTGGGATTACAACAAATAATAGTGGCGTGCATTTTTCGACTGATGTGCTTGGTAAGTAGATATAAAGCACTTGGTGGACTGCAGAGCCGACTTGGTGTTTTATAGATGTCTGAAAAGCAGGGAGGTCACTATGTCCCGATCAGCGCTCAATACGATCGATGACTTTCGTCTGGATGGAAAAGTAGCTTTGATTACCGGTGCAAGCCGTGGGATCGGCAGAGCCTTGGCTGAAGCCCTGGCTGGTGCAGGTGCCGACGTAATCCTAAACGCTCGAGACCATGCGCGCCTGGAGAAGACGGCTGAAATTATCCAATCTGAAACGGGCGTCCGAGTAGACACACTAGCAGCTGATGTATCCGTTCCGGAATTTCCTGAACTCCTAGACAACCTAGTATCTAGTGGTAAAGGAAAGTTGGATATCTTGATGAACAATGCAGGGCTCAATCGCCGAGGGGATAGCCTCGATTTTTCTTCGGAAGATTGGGATCTTGTGATGAATGTCAATTTGAAAGCTCCCTTCCGAGTGGCGCAGGCCTGTGCCGCCTATATGGTCAAACAGGGCGGTGGAAAAATCATTAATACACTATCCCTAGCTTCCCATATGGGGTTGGCTACAGTGCCGGCATATTCTGCGTCCAAAGGAGGATTGGCGCTTTTGACAAAGACGCTGGCGGTGGAATGGGCTCAGTACGATATTTGTGTGAATGGTATTGGGCCCGGATTCATCCGTACCGATATGAATCAAGCTATTCAAGATGGATTTCGGAGCCGATGGGTGGTCAACCGGACTCCAATGGGACGATGGGGAGAGACCTTCGAACTTGCCGGGGCTGCTTTGTTTCTGGCCTCACCCGCATCTGATTTCATGACTGGCCAAGTCATTTATGTAGACGGAGGTTTTTTGGCTGGAAGTAATTGGATGATTCAAGAATAAAATCTTTATAGAAAAAGCCCTTGAATTCATCCTACTGTTCAGACGTTTCTGCTGGAAATGAGGCGGTGGTACCTGATGGTACCATGCTAAAATAATCTTTCAGGTCTCTATGTCGGGGCATGGCGCAGTTTGGTAGCGCGCCTGCTTTGGGAGCAGGAAGTCGGGGGTTCAAATCCCTCTGCCCCGACCATTATAGCAATCAGGTTAGGATCCCTAAGTTTTCACGTAGGAGATATCAAGAAGCCTTGAAGCTAAAAAAATCCGAAACGGCTCCAAGCTTCAGTAGCGGACATCCCCTTCATGATCGCTTCTTTGACCTTATTCTCTTCCCCTGCCTTCTCGAGTGATAACTCCAAGATTTCCTTTTCCCTCAGGCGTGGGATCGCTACTACTCCATCCATATCGCCCAATATTAAATCACCCGGATCGACTCTTGTGTGATTGGGGAATTCAAGCGGGCAATTGTAGTCAATGACTCGTCCCCGCACATATTGATCTTGGCCGTATCGCCCTGTCGAAAAGGTAGGGAAATTGAGTTTTGATATTCCATGCGTGTCCCGCGAGAACCCGTTGAGTACAGCTCCCACCGCCCCCAGTTGAAGGGCACGCGTTGTCATTAGTTCTCCCCAACAGGCGTAGGACTCGCTGGCTCCAGTTGCTACGTAGACATCGTTTTCTTTCAGACTGTCAAGGGCTTCGAACAATAATCCGAAAGGTGCGTTTTTCCCCTCTGCGGAGATATTGGTCGAAGCGCAATCAGCTTGTAGTGCGGTCATAGCCCGTCCACAAACGATCATGTCGGGACGCAGCGCAGAGATCTCAGGTGGAAGAAATTGATGAGTCAATCCTAGTGAGTCCATTACATCTCCTACGACAGAGGTGAATAGACGGGTTTTTATCAGAGAAATAAGTTCCGTTGTTTTCTGTCTAGATTGAGCATGCATTTAAAGCTTCCTAAGGGATTGTAAGTATTCATTTTTAGAGGACAAATATTACCGCTGTCGTATGTAAGGTGCGGCGGAGATAGCATTGTAATCATATATGGTTAGGGAATAGAACGCACGAGATACGAGGGGGATCTCGGCCCGTAAAGCAACGCGTGTCCGAAGTGTTTGAGCCAGAGAACTCTTATGGATATAGGGACTGGCCAATGATATGATCCAGTGGGTGGGTACTCAGTGTGGTCTTAGTGAGTTCTCCGTCCTGAATTGTTTACTTATAAAGACCGATACTAAGAGGGATCTAATGAAGAATTTATTGACTATACTCTCGATTTTTTGGCTGGCTGTAGCGGGGGTGACAATTTATGCAGGCTCGGACAGTGAGACCTTGTCTGGAGAGGTGGTTGATCTGGTCTGCTACATAGGATCAGGGTTGAAAGGCCCCGATCACGCTGGCTGTGCTAAGTCGTGTGTCCAGAAAGGACAACCCATGGGCTTGGTTACAGATGAAGGTTCTGTAATTCTTCTCTGGTCAGACAGCAAGAACACCAAGCCCTACGATGATCTCAAGGGTTTGGCAGGTAGCAAGGCTAGTGTTACTGGCAAGATGGCAGAACGTGACGGGATGAAAATCCTAACTGTCACAGCGGCGGAGGGCTCCTAAGGAGCTGTCCGTAGAAGAATATTAGGGGTTTGATAGCTCCCAGTGGCTACCCTTCTAGCCTCTCTCGGAAGATGATGGGGCGAGAGAGAGGAATTCCCCCTGGACTAGTCGATGCGCGACTCTTCAGAAGGTACTGCCAGGAGTTGTTAGTGGTAAGGAATCTGCGCCCGTAGCTCAGTTGGATAGAGCGCTGGTCTCCGGAACCAGAGGCCGCAGGTTCGAATCCTGCCGGGCGTACCATTTTTGGGGGCCCTTGTCATTTGGACCTGTTTGATCTGCCCGAAGGCCGACCACTCATACACTAGAGGGCAGGGGTGAGTATAATACTTCGGAAAGATACTGGGCCGTGGTCACCCTGGATAAAGATAGGGCCGGGCTCACCTTCATTCGCATCCAGTGCTCCACCTGTAATTCCAGGGATTTCCTGATTGTCTACCACGGTTTCATCGTTCAGGGTAATCGTGATATTTCTTCCGAGGAGCATAATATCCATTTGCTGCCACTCTTCTGCTTTTTTGGCGGCATTCATAGTGGGTGTAAGAAACCCATATACACCCGAAATATGTCGACTGGAAGGTTCCTTCCCGTAATCGTCTTGGATTTGAACTTCATAGCGTCCTCGGAGGTAGATCCCACTGTTGCTACCTTCGGGATATTTGAATTCCACGTGGAGTTTGAAGTTTATAAAGGCCTCATTGCTGATCAGTCCCGTGCCTTCACCTATATCCCCTTCATCGGCTACTTTATTTACCAAAATCCCATTTTCGACCTTCCAATACTGGGTTTGTTCTTTATCCAATAGATGCCAGTCTGCGAGGTCTTTCCCGTTGAAAAGTTTTATTGCTGAGCCCCATTCGACAGACCCTGATGTCTCAAGGCTAGGAGCTCGTACTGCGGTCCAGTCCCATTCAACTCCTGTAGGTGCATTTGCATTTGTCGTTCCAGACAAAAGCCCGTCAGAGAGTTTTCCGGTAAATCTCAGATCAGAATCCATCCGTTCGTACTGGGGGGGGAGGGCGAAATTGAGAGTAGTCCCTTCGATTCCGATGTTCGAAACTGGTCTGACGTGCCCGACCTTTCCCACGAAACGTCCCACAAACTTCTTTTCTTGCTGAGTCAACTCTAGCCAGGAGGGGTAGGTGGCATCACCGGCCTGGATTGTCAGATTCCACCTCCCCACCAAATTGTTAAGGTCCATCTGAGGTGGTCCCTCTGTGGAAGTGCCTGAACACGCAGCAAAAATAGCAGCACAGGAGATCAGTATAGCTGAGCCAAGGACTGAGATTTTAGAGTCTCGCCGACCACCGGGTCGTACGGTTAGCCTTGTCTCTAACGAGGGGCAAATATTCATCATTTTTATTCTCCGAATTCCCAAAGATCAAAAAATAGACATGTACTAATTCTGGAATGGTTTTCAACGATCATTTTCGCAGTAGCCCGAACGAACTCGGCGGTAGTTTTCTAGGCAACGGGAGCATTTGAAAAGGTGTTCAATGGTCTCGATTACTTCATCGTCATTCATCAGTTTTCGTGCCAACGAGTGGAGGTGCATAAGAGGCACATGCCCCCCCGTCTTACTCTGTAAGGGGAACATTACCGTGAAGGTTAATCGACTGAAAATGGGCGAACTCATTAACCGTTATAGTAGCAGATCCGAGGTGCCGGTCTAAGGAGATAGGAATGACGGGTCGTGGTATAGTTGCCTAACATGTCTGTCGAGGACGCTCGTCCAAGAGTTATTGAATTATCGAGGATCTTGAGAGAGCACAACCGTCGGTATTATGTGCTCGACCAGCCTCTTGTCGATGACGCAGAATACGATCTTCTCTACCAGGAAATTCTGGAGCTCGAGAGGATCTACCCGGAGTTGGTTGTATCAGATTCGCCCACACAAAGAGTAGGAGCAGAGCCTAGCAACCAGTTTCAAAAGGCTGAGCACCTTAGCCCCATGCTTAGTTTGGCCAACGCGTTTTCGAGCGAAGATCTGCGAGACTTCGAACGCCGTATTGAGAAGATTTTGGGGAATGTTTGTAAAGTCTATGTGACTGAACTCAAAATTGACGGTGCAGCGGTCTCGTTACTCTATCGAAAAGGTGTTCTAGTTCGTGGAGCGACCCGAGGCAATGGGCGGGTTGGGGAAGATATTACTACCAACTTAAAGACAATCCCAACGATACCATCCTCCTTGAGATCCATTGGAAGGGTGCCTGATATGGTCGAAGTGCGCGGTGAGGTATATCTGCCTATCTCGGGTTTTGAGCAGATCAACCGAGATCGGGAGGCAGCCGGCGAGAAGACCTATGCCAATCCGCGTAATACAGCAGCAGGTGCACTACGTCAGATCGATCCCGATGTCACAGCGGATCGTCCACTTGCATTTTTCCCTTACTCCCTAGGTCACCAAGAGGGCATATCCCCAGAGACTCAAAGTGAAGTATTAAAGCTGATTGAGGAGTGGGGTTTCGATACTAATCCCCATTACAAAAAGCATTCAGATTTAGCCACCGTAATCACCTATTGCGAACATTTCCAGTCAAGACGGAGCGAGCTGGACTACGAGATTGATGGAGTGGTAGTCAAAGTTGACGATCTTTCTGATCAGGAGCGACTCGGTTCCGTTGCACGTGATCCGCGCTGGGCAATTGCTTACAAATTCCCACCAGAGATTGGGCAGACAAAACTACGCGAGATCAGGATCAACGTGGGACGTACCGGGGCGCTCAATCCCTATGCTGTATTGGAGCCCCTAACTTTAGGCGGGGTAAGAGTGCGGCAGGCGACCCTACACAATGAGGAAGACATTCGCAAGAAAGATATCCGAATCGGAGACGTAGTATACGTCAAGCGAGCAGGAGATGTTATCCCTCAAGTAATAGGGCCCGTTCTAAGCCTAAGAGAAGGGCAGGAAGAGAAATTTTCATACCCTAAGTACTGCCCTGATTGTGAATCTGAACTCGTTCGACCTGAGGAGGAAATCAATTCGTTTTGCACTAATATTTCCTGCCCGGCAAAGCGGCTGGAAAGTATAAAACATTTTGTTAGTCGAGGAGCCATGGATATTAGAGGACTCGGTGTACAGACGATAGAGAAGTTGATAGACCTTGAGTTGATTGAGGATGCGGCCGACCTATATTCTCTGACTTTTGATCAGCTTCTCGTTTTGCCTGGGTTCAAAGGAAAATCAATACACAACTTATTGACGAGTGTAGCTGTTAGCAAGGAGCAATCATTTGCGCGTGTTTTATTTAGCCTGGGCATCCGTCATGTCGGAGAGAGTGTGGCCCGGGTGATCAGCAACCATTTTCGTTCATGGGATACCCTCTACCGGGCTGATTTAGAAGCCATGGGCCAGATAGATGGAGTCGGTCCAGAGATAGGACTCAGCTTGCGAAGCTATATGGATCAACCTCGGAACCAGAAGTTCCTGCGAAAACTAGTCAGAGCGGGATTGTGTTTTGAGTCTGAGGAAGTAGTTGGTCAGAAACTAGAAGGGCAGTCTTTTGTCTTAACTGGCTCTCTCCCACATTTGAGTCGGATGCAGGCCAAGGGACTGATTCATTCGGAAGGTGGGAGGATAGTAGCTTCCATTTCTTCCAAGACGAATTATGTGGTGGTGGGTGAGAATCCCGGGACAAAACTAGCCAAGGCTAGAAGTTTGGGAATCAAGGAAATAAATGAGCGACAACTTCAACAATTGGCAGCTGGTCAGATTCCCTGAAACTATGTTAATCAGTACTTTGGAAAGGGCAGGGGCCCTGCGGGTCTCTTTAGTAGAAGTTTAGGATAGCTAATGGATGATAACCCTAATGGACTGAAGAAAATCGGTGCCTGGATACTCCTGGTCACGATTATGTACGGTTTCATTAAATGCAACCTGAAGATGATGCATGGCTTGGATGAGTTCCAAGTGGGGAAGCAATCCATCAAGCTGGATAAAGTCCGGGAGGTGAAGAACTAGTGGTCTCTTCTATCAGGAAGATTTTCTTTTCTTTTCATTGTCTTCGGCGGGCCAATGCGTAGCGAGCTTAACGGTTGATTCGGCCAGAGTTTTGAGGGAGTCTATTAGCGGTAGTGGAGACTCGATCTCAACCAAGCCCAGTTCTGTGCATCCCAGTATGGCAGACCCCACTCCTTGATTCCGGAGGTGTTGCAGAGTCTCCTCCTGTAGTTTCCGTCCGGAATCCAGATCGTAGGAGGATTTGATAAGGCGTATTGCTTCGTTGATCTTTCCCTGATGGGTTGCATCGGGTAGACGAACTGAAAAACCTTCCTTGGTGAGCGCGGGCCCATATAGATCTAGTTCCGCAGTGGCAGCTGTGGAGAGGAGTCCCACTTTCTTGTTTTCGGAACTCTTCTTCTTAAGGCTTTCAATCGTTTCTTGAACAATATCGAGTATAGGTATCTGGACTGCTGCCCTCAGGTTGGCCAGAAAAAAGTGAGCTGTATTGCAGGGGATTACGATCATGTCGGCCCCCTGTTCCTCTAATGACTTGACCCCGGCAACTAGTTGAGGGATGGGGGACTCTCCGTCCCCCAGAAGAAAAGCTGTTCGATCAGGTATCGTGGGGTCGTTCAATATGAGCACCTTTAGATGTTCTTGATCCCGTGTAGCAGTTGTTCTTTGGACGAGCTCATTAAAAAAAATAACGGTCGCCGCAGGTCCCATCCCTCCCAGTACCCCTACGGTTGCTCTGCTGTTTTTGCAAGGTGGACAGACCATCTAATTTCTCCTTAGTTGCCTTTGACGTCCAATCTTACATTAAGCTTCTGCCTCTCTTCGTCCTGCATTGGGCCAAGGATTCAGGGATGTTTTCATCTTTGACGGACGAATGTGGGGTGGAAGTATTCCAGGGGTTCCTAGACTGCTGAAAGGTACCGAGAAGATATCCTATTCTGTAGAGGTTTGTCCTAAGACTTGCCGGGTAGATCTGAGGAACGCTCTCCATCTTGTGTGGGCATAGAAAATAGTATTAAATGCCCGGAGATAGCGCTCAACTGAAAACTTACTAGAGGAAGCTGTCTCCCATGTCAGAACTCAAGGAAAATTTGTCGAGAAATAGAGCCCAGCCTTATATACCAGGGGATAGTCTGTTACCAGAGCTCACATTTCGTGCTGTTTTCATCGGAATCCTAATGGCGATTGTGCTCGGATCAGCTAACGCATACCTTGGGATGAAGGCCGGTCTAACGGTGGCGGCAACCTTCCCAGCTGCTGTTGTGGCAATGGCCGTATTACGTGTATTCAAGGGCTCGATTCTTGAAGAAAATATCGCACGCACGACTGCGTCCGTAGGGGAGGCCCTTGTCGCTGGGGCGATTTTCACAATTCCTGCCTTTGTGATTAGCGGTGTTTGGGATGGCTTGAATTACCGGGACAGTACGTTGATCATGCTAATCGGGGGGGGGTTGGGTGTCCTGTTTGTAATTGTACTACGCAGGACTCTAGTTGAAGAAGCCGATCTTCCCTTTCCTGAAAGTGTGGCTGCTGGGGAGCTGGTTAAAGCCGGGCAAGGAGGACAGACCGGTGCCAGCTATGTTTTCTGGGCTATGGGAATTGCCGGGGTCTGGGAATTTCTTAAGAACAGCAATGGTATCCCTATTCTAGCCAGTCATGCACGGACATTTGTATCTTTGGGAGCTTCTCAGATCCAAATCCTGGGGCAAACAATCAGCTATAGGGGAGGGCTTTTGCTTGAATCGGCTGCGGTATCGCCAGCCTTAGTAGGTGTGGGATTCATTGTAGGAATTCGTATAAGCTCGATTCTCTTTGCGGGAGCCCTAACAGGCTGGTTATTTCTAATGCCTCTTTGCCTATTTCTTAACCCTCAACTTACGGACCAGGTTGTTAGTGCCGAGTCCTGGATTGATTTGAGTATCGAGATTTGGAGGCAGCAGGTCCGCCCACTGGCAGTCGGAACAATGATCGTGGCGGCATTGCATACACTGTTCGTTTTGCGGAACTCCCTCATTGGGGGGATACGTCAAGCAATAGGTGAGCTGCACAGAGAAAAGATCGGGAATGAAGAAATCTCGCGATTAGGACTTGATCTTGATTTTAAAAAGGTGGGCATTGCGATTGCCCTGATGTCGGTACCACTCTTCTTTCTCTATTTGTATTTCAGTGGGTCGATCGGCGGCGCCTTTGTACTAACTTTAGTCATGATTATTCTGGGGTTTCTATTTTCTGCTGTAGCCGGATATTTGGTGGGTCTACTGGGCAGCTCTAACAATCCCATCAGTGGCCTGACACTGAGTACTCTGATTATCTCAGCAGTTCTAATGGTCATGATCGGAGTCACGGGGGCCCCTGGGATTATGGGTGTATTAGGCGTTGCAGGGGTAGTCTGTTGTGCAACCGGCGTTGCTGGAGACATGATTCAGGACTTAAAGGTAGGGCACATTTTGGGAGGGACTCCCTGGAAAATGGAGATAGCTGAAATTTTAGGAGTCCTTGTAGCAGCAGTTGTACTGACCTTCCCGATGATGGCGATGGATGCAGTATATAAAATTGGAAGTGATGAGCTGCCGGCACCTCAAGCGGGACTGATGGCACTTTTGGCGAAGGGTATTGTTGGTGGAGAAATGGCGTGGCCTCTAGTGATTGCGGGTATGTTCTTGGCTATAACTCTGATTTTGATCAAGGCCCCTTCGCCCATGTTAATAGCGGTAGGGATCTATTTGCCTTTTCATTCTACGGCGGCTATTTTTATCGGCGGTATCCTCCGT
>Ga0114996_10008834_pt1 | contig 11122 bp, 10 predicted proteins | sample ArcticOcean_MG_C_4_FD_87039 | JGI IMG/M metagenome (GOLD analysis project Ga0114996, IMG submission 87039) | Marine microbial communities from western Arctic Ocean - ArcticOcean_MG_CB4_134 | ecosystem: Environmental > Aquatic > Marine > Oceanic | place: Arctic Ocean: Canada Basin | collected... | reverse complement strand
CCTTTGCCGTAAGGAGCCGGCGGATCTGGTCATTGTCGCGTCGCACCAACACATTGGGATCGAACCGCGGAGCCGAAGCCACCGCCAGCAACGCCCCGCTATGGACGTCCATCACTACGATGGCCCCGCCGGACGTCTTCGCCGTCGCATCGCCACGCGCGCTGCGCCGCTCGAGCGCCGCGGCCAACAGCGACTGGGCAACCGATTGCAGCCGTGCGTCGAGCGTCAGAATCAGATCGGGTCCGACGCGAGGCGCTTCGATTTGTTCGGTCGAAACGACACGCCCACGGCGATCGAGCGATGTCTGCTCCCCGCCATCACGACCACGCAGCAGCGCGTCGTATTGGCGTTCGACGCCGGCGCGGCCGATCAGGTCGCCAGGTTCGAAATTCGTTGCACCCTCGGTCGATGCCGCCTTCAGTTCCTCTTCACCGACCACACCCAAAAAGCCGACCGTATGGGCGGCCAACTCGCCGGCCGGATAGATGCGTCGTGATCGCTGGACAATTCGACAGCCAGGATATCGCCGCGGATGGCCTTCGATCTCTGCGACGGCCTCGATCGAGAGTCCTTCGGCGATCACATGGTCTTCGGTTTCCTCGAGCACACGAATTCGCGGTGGAGGCAATTCCTCTGGCGGCGCGAACAATGCATCGACCACCGCGCCGGCGACGCGATGCCACAGCGATTGGTCCTTGAGAGGTGGCTCGGCATCGGTGGTCTGGCGATCGCGATATCGGTTCATGCGGCGATCGTTCACATGATCGGCAATGCGCCCAACACGATCGCCAATGCGTTTTGCTCGACGATCCCAATCGGCAGATGTGATATCGCACAGCCCTGCCACTCGCTCAGCGAACTGGTCATCGGGCGGGTTGATCAGCACGAAATACGATACGGCCAGCGCCGTCGTGATCTCGTCGCGTGCCAGGACACGTCCGTCGCGACTGAGAATGCGACCACGGATTCCGGGCAGACGCCGCTGGTGAATACGGGGTTTGGCGGCTTCGGCCCGATAGGCGTCGCCGCTCGTGGCCTCCAATTGCACGGCGCGACCCAGCAAGACGACGATCAGCGCCACAAACGCGATCATCATTACGCGCAGCCGACGAATGGGATCGGATATCGCCGAGGATGTCCCGTGCCGGCCAAGCAACGTGTGCCAGTCGAATTGTCGTGGAGACGCCGCCATGAGAACCGCTTTTCTAACCGGTGGATTTGCCTAGCGAGAGTCTCGCGTTCCAATCTTCGCCGCGCGTTTCGTCCAGCCAACGCACGACCATAACGCACGGCACCGCAACCAAACCGGTATAGAACCCGATGCCGATCGACCGCACGACCAGCGTCCACCACGATATCGCCGTCTCGCCGAGCATCAGATTCACCCCGCCGACCACAAGGGTAATCGCCGTCGTGCCCAATCCGATGACCAGCACCTGGACCGCTCGCCATCGCGCGGTCCGACCGCGAAGTTGCATCGCCGCATAGCCCGCCAATAAGAAACAGAGCATGCCGACGCCGAGCCGACCGGGCGAAAGACAATCGGCCAGGGTGCCGATCACGCCGGCCAGCAAAAAGTCTCTGCGTGCGGCGCCGGTCAATACCGCCAGCAACGCGACCAGTGCCAAGCCGTCGGGCGTGACCTGGGCGATCGCGATTTGGTCGCCCAGCGTGGTCTGGAGCACCGCGACGAGGTACGCGGCAATGATCAATAGCAAGAGTCTCATGCGTGGGAATCTTCGATTGAATTAGATGAGGAGAGTGGATTCACTTTCGCAACGTCGCTGGCTGCGCGGCGACGCGCTGTGGATTCAATTCGGTTCGTAGCACGGCGACCCGTTCGATTCGCGAGGCTTCCATGGCTGGTTGGACCCAGATTTTCCAATGCGATGCGCCAGGTGTGGCCTCAGCACGGACCACGGTTCCATAAAGCAGCGGCGAGCGGATCATCCCTTCTCGTCCGGCCGTATATACACGATCGCCCACCGTGACCGGCTCGACCGTTTCGATCAAGCGGATGCGACAGAGGCTCTTGTCAGCATGTTCATCTTCTGTGGCACCATCCTTTGAGACGCCGCCTTCTAAGACACCACGAGGACCAAATTGCAGCCGGCCATCGCTGATTGAGGCAAGCTGGACCAAATCGCGATAGCCGCTCTCGGTGATCCGCCGGACGGTGCTGGTGTGGGGCCCCACTTCGACGATCTTGCCCCAAACTCTGCGCCCCGCCAGCACCAACCGGCCCGGTTCGATGTCGCGATCCTCGCCGAGATCAATCTGTTGTGGGCCTTCGTCCACGACCAGTGCCTCGGGCTCGATCCCGTTGGTAGAGCCGGCGGAGAGCAGGTCACGCCGACCCAAGTACGCGCGGGCTTGTCGACCCAACACCCGGGCTTCGATCGCGCGGGTCACCAACAGCGAATCCGCGGCGCGCGCAGAGACATGGGTCGTGGCGCTAGACGATGTCGCCGTATGAGCGGTGAGCAATTCTGCTTCGGCGGCACGACCACGCGACTGGGCGGCGGCCAATTGCTGTTCGAGCATGCGGATCCGCTCGGCATTGTCCGACGTGTCATGCCAGAGAGCCGTTTTGCTTTCGCACCAGGAGGAAAGCGACAAGGTTGCTTCCTGCGCTGGTCGCAACAGCGACGCGACATGCTGTTTGGCTGAGCCGGTCCACCGTGTCGGCAATGCGGCCAACGCGATGCAAAAAACCCCGGCCAATGCTAGATGAACGCCGGGACCGGACAAGATGCTCGCCGTGAGTCGCGCATTACGATTCATCGTCGCTCGTCTCTAGCGCACCGCGCCACTTGCCAAGATGTTCCAGGCAGATCCGTGTGCCGTGGGCCACGACCGACATTGCATCATTGGCGACTCGCGTCGGCAGCCCGGTGCGCTCCTGGACAAAGCGGTCCATTCCTCGCACCAACGAACCGCCGCCAGCCAGCACAAGTCCGCCATCGACCAGATCGGCAGCCAGGTCGGGACTGCATCCGTCGAGTGTGCGGCGGATTGCGTCGAGTATTTGTTCGAGCGGGTCAGCAAGCGCCGTGCGGACCTCTTCGCTGGTGATCGTCGCCTTGCGGGGCAGAGCGCTGATGGCGTCCAATCCTCGCACTTCGTCCACCAACTCCTCGGCTAGCGGATATGCACTGCCAATGTCGATCCGCAATTGCTCGGCGGTCGGCCGGCCGATGTTGAGGCTGTAGTGACGCTTCATATATTCGATGATCGCCAGATCCATCCGATCACCACCGACGCGAATCGATTGGGCGGCCACGGTGTCGCCCATGCTGATCACGCCGACTTCGGTCGTGCCACCGCCGATGTTACAGACCATGCTGGCGACCGGCTCAGCGACCGGCATTCCCACGCCGATTGCTGTCGCCTTGGTCTCGGGGAGCAGCATCACCTGCCGGGCGCCGGCCCTCAGGGTGCTGTTGTAGACGGCTCGCTTTTCGACCGGCGTGATGCAGCCCGGCACGCCAACCAAAACGCGCGGACCGATGCGCCAGGTTCTGGGCAGGGCCTTGCGCATGAAATAGCGAAGCATCGCCTCGCAGAGTTCGAAATCAGCGATCACACCCCCTTCGAGCGGGCGCACCACCTTGATTCCCTCGGGTGTCCGACCCAGCATCTGTCGGGCCAGATGTCCGACCGCACAGCCGCCAGAGAGGATACGGCTGGTGCCTTCTTCGACCGCCACGACCGATGGCTCACGCAGCACGACGCCTTCGCCGGGGACGCTGATCAGCGTGTTGGCGGTGCCCAGGTCGATCGCCAGATCAAAGGCGAATTTCGATAGCAGACGTTGGAGCATCCTTGCTCGCTTGCGCTGGAGAGAAAATTGTGGGTGGATTCACACCGGGTGAATCGCGCGACTTCCCTGTCGGTGACACTCGCTCGTGTCAACTATTCTTCATCCTGAGAATCGCCTGAGCGACCCGCCACATCGGCGCTAAGGACGTTGTGTTCGCCGTGCGCACCTCGGGCTCTGAAATCAAAATTGTAGGACTCCATTTCCTTATGAAGGCAGAAAATGCCCGTCAACAGAGCACAAAACGAGACGAACAACAGCATCGTATAGACGCCGGCGCGGGGCTTTTGAAAAAGCTCCTGCGTTTCGCTCTGTTCCTCCTGATCGTCGAAGTCGGGGATCGATTGGGACACGCTACTGCCTACCTTTCTGGTCAAAAACCTACAGACTGATGGCTATAACTTCGTCGCCACGCGGTCACCTTTTTGAATCTTGCCACGCACCGAACTCTTGAGAATTCGGGCCACCGACTTGTCGGCGGCCGTACGCAGTATCTGAACCTTGCCCAGGTATTTGTTATTGCGAAACACGTCGAGCGTATGCTTTTTCTTCAGGCCATCGTCGCTACCGAGAGAAATCTCGACCAGGTTGGCCTTGGCCCTCACCGCCGTCACGATCCCGTCGACCGGGGGTATTCCGGCAATGATCTGACTCGGAGTCTTGCCAAGGATCGTCATCGCCGCGCGGTATTTGGCCAGTTGCTGGACCAGATCGCGGCTGCGCTCGTTGAGTCGATCCAACTCACCCAGCCGTTGGTGTACGGTGTCAGTCAGGCGAACGACGTTCTTTGCTTCGTTATCACGATTGCTCTGGGCCACACGAATCTCCTCTCGGAGGCCCCCGATTTCTTTGCCCAACGCCGCCAAATTGAGTTCCGTTGCGTTGAAAGCTTCAATCGCAATTCTCTTTTGTTCGTTAAGTTGAACCACCTGCTTGACGAGTTCGTCGTTGATGCCGCCAAGACGTTTGTACTCTGATTCCAGTTTTGCGAGAGCCTGCGTACGCGCCGCTTTTTCCAACTCGAGGCGTCGCTCGGCCTCGTCCAATTTGGCCTGGATGCGATTCCGCTCCGCAATCCTAGCCTTCAATTGATGCTTGTAACCGAGCGGTTTTTTCGACGTGACCTCGCTGGCTTCTCGGTTGATCGCCTCCATCCAGTTCTTGCTGTTACCATAGACCGCCACGGCAAACGCCATAAAGATCAGGCTTCCAGTAAAAATCAGCACGACGAAAATCTTGCCAACCAAATTCATGGCTCAATTCCTCTCGGTTCCGTCGCCCGATGTCCCCACTCATGCGGGGCGTCGAGCAACAATACGCGGACTGCCGCACCATGTCCGTTGGAGAGGGCGTCCTGAATAAAATGGCGAGGCGACCGCGAGGTGTTCCCTATTTTCTCGCGTGGCAGTCGAAGCAGCCTGACTTCGCCAGATATAGACCAGTTCTCTCTCAGTATAGCTACGCCCAAGGGGCGAAGTCAATCTGAAATGGAGGAATATCGGCGAATTGGGTAAGATAGCCGGTAAGTTAGCCATTGCTCGCTGACGTCCCCGAAACGCCCATTTCCAACACGACCCATACGACATTAATCGTTATCACTGAACACGTTACGCGCGATCAGTCAGCCGCCGTCGAGCGTCAGTCATGGTCCGTCTGTGACGATCATAACGCCCGCCCGCCCAAAAGCCGCCAACCGATTCGTGGCGAGGATGGCCCGTTATTCCCTCGACACGTTGTTTGGGAAAGATAGAGGGCTCAGGAAGACCGTCATGCCAGCGACTCAGCCGGAGTCTTTCTCATCCGATGCCACGCCCCAACGCCTACCATCGCCACACAGAAGAGCCCGCATAGCCCGCCCAGCAGATCGCCGTGGCGGAGATAGAAACTCGCTCGCCGATCGAGACGTACTTCGGCCAACAGTTGCTTCCTGGCGCGCCGGGGGCCGAGCTCCACGATCCGGCCCTGTCCGTCGATGTGGGCCGACAGTCCGGTATTGGCCGCGGACAGTAGCGGTCTGCGACATTCACCGGCGCGGAAGACGTTGCAGGCCAGATGCATATCGAGCGCCGCTGATCCCCAAAACCATCCATCGTTGGTCAGGTTCAACAACACCTGTACATCATGGCCCTCGTTTTGCAGCGTGCTAACTTGGCGACGGATTAGGTGAGGCACCGTGCTCTCGAAACAGATGTTCGGCGCATAGGTCACGCCGTCGAGCGTAATCGCGACCGGCGATTTTCCTTTGGTTAGACCAGCGCGAAGCGGCGTCAGGTCATAGAGCCAGGGGATCATATCGCCGAACCAGATCGTCTCGCCAAACGGCACCAGATGCATCTTGCTATAGCTGGCCGTGATCTGGCCGCCCGGTTGGATCAGAAACGCCGAGTTCGTGTCCTCCCGTGATCCCGCCGCCCAGTGTTCACCGGGCGAGCCGGCCAACAGAGGACGGCCAACATATTCACCCAGGTCCGCGAGCATTTCACCGGTCATGAGTCGCTCTTCATCGAGCACCCGGATAAACTCTTCGCGGCTCTGGGTCCACTGCGGTGGCGGCGTAGCACCCGCTTCGTAGGTCACAATCCGATGCGAGAGCATCGATTCGGGCCAGAGGATCAGGTTCACATCGGGCCATTTGGTGACAGCCCTCTTCGAGTCCCCCCAGTACTCTTCAATCGTCTTCCGGTGGATTTCAGACCGCCGCTTGTCGCTGTCGGAGAACTCGGTATCGATCGAACCCTGGATGATCGCCACGTTAGCAATGATCGGGCCAGGCTCATCGATGCGTTGCGATATCCCATAGGCGAGCACAGCCGCCACACTGGCGACTGCCACCCCCGCCGGCCAACGCGACCAGCCTGACCCGTCCAGCGGAATCGTTCGTGCCAGACATGCCGCGACGAGCATCAGCAGAAAACTCACGCCATAGGCCCCCACCAGATCGCTAATCTGAATCAGATCGATCCATTGGAACTGGGTGTGCCCCAGCAATCCCATCGAAAACCCGGTGAGCATATAGCCGCGAACCCACTCTAACCCGGTCCAGACGATCGGCACCGCCACGACCACCGAGACGCCCAAACGATGCACGGCAACGCGGGCCAGGGCGATGAACACTGGCAAATAGCATCCCAGATAGAGCGCCAGCGCCAACCAGCCGAACTTCGCCGTCCAATGCGGCATCATGATCCAGTACCAGTTCAGCGATGCAAAGATCACGCCGGCCAAGTAAAGGGATCGATACGCGCGGCGGCCCGGCAGTTGTGGTCGACGTACGAGCCAAACCCAACCGGCCGGTGCGATCCAGGCGATCGGAAATAACCCCAGTGGCGGAAAGGCGAGCCAGAGCACGGCTCCGCTCAACACGGCGATCCCCAGCGTCGTCTCGTACGGGCGCAGCGGTGACGTGGTGTCGCTCGGTTTGTCGGCATGACGTTTCTGGCGGGGCGTACTCACGGCTCTCAGCCTACGCAGAGCGTGCCGGTTTGCCCAGCCGAGTTTTGACCCGTTCTACTCAAAAAACCAGCACCTCGATCAGTTCCCCGGCCCCGAACATCTTGGAACCCGCCGAAAAGATCGCCAAACAGTTCGCCGTCGTTGCGCCGCGAATATCGGCCGAGCCCTGCCACGGCAATAGCCGCACAATTGCGCCCGACGGTCCGTCGGACAACAACGCCGGAAAGTACGTCGGCCGATCTCCTCGCTGTTGAAAGTCATCGGCCAATGCCGCCTGACGCTGCGGAAGACCAAGTTCCGTGCGTCCGTTACGCGCCGCGATCGTTCGTCGCACGAAGAGCTGGAACCCCACAAAGGTTCCCAGCGGATTGCCCGGCAGACCAAAGACAGGCGTCAGCCGTTCGCCCTCTCCCTGCACACCAAACCAGACCGGTTTTCCCGGCTTGAGTCGCACCTTGTGAAAGACCTGCCGAACCCCGAGATCGTCCAGCACCTTTGGCACCAGATCCAGCACTCCCGCCGAAACCCCGCCCGAAAGCACCAACAGATCGGCTTCGAGCCCTTGAGTGACTAACTCGGTAAGCGCGGCCTCGTCGTCACGCCCGATCGCCAGTTCGATCGGCTCGCCACCCGCCTCGCGTACTAGCGCCGCCAGCATCGGGCCGTTGCTATTGCGGATCTGACCGGCGGCTGGTTTCGTATCGGGCGGAACAAGCTCGTCGCCCGTGGCGAGTATCGCGACCGTCGGCCGCCGGACCACCTGCACTTGGCCTCGGCCCACTTCGGCCAGCAACGCGATTTCCAGCGACTGAATCGTGGTCCCTACCGACAACACCACTTCGCCTCGTCGCAACGCCGTCGCGCGGGCCATGATGTTCATCTGTGGTCGAACGGCCTCAACGCGAATTCGGACCCGTGACTCGTCAACCAGCTCCGTCTGTTCGATCATCACCACGGCGCCAGCACCCACGGGCACCGGAGCACCGGTCATGATTCGCGTGGCACAGCCCGGGCGAACCTCTTTGGTCGGCACTTCGCCGGCGGTGACTTCTTCGAGCACGACCAGTTCCGCCTCGCCCGATGTCAGATCCGCTGCGACGACCGCATAGCCATCGACCATCGCCTTGTCATGGGGCGGCGAATCGACGTCGCTCGTCACGTCCTCGGCCAGCGTCATGCCCAAGGCCGAAGACATTTCGACGGTGACGACGGCCGACGAGCCCGTATGCTCATCGACCTGCTGCTGCGCCTGGGCGACATCGATCATGGTCGCGCCTCACACACTGAGAAACCGTTGGAGCAGATCGACACCGTTGTCGGTAAGAAAACTCTCCGGATGAAACTGCAACCCAAACACCGGTTCACTGCGGTGGCGAATGCCCATGATCTCCTGCTCGCCGTCGGGCGACTCTGCCCAAGCGTTGACCACAAAATCATCCGGCAGCGTCTCGGGCTGAACGATCAGGCTGTGATACCGCGTCGCCACCAGCGGGCTCTCAAGGCCCTCGAACAGCCCGCTGCCGTCGTGGTGGATCTGGTCGGTTTTTCCATGCATCAGGTGGCTGGCCCGCACGATCTTCGCGCCGAACGCCTGAGCGAGCGACTGATGTCCTAGACAAACGCCCAGCAGCGGCATTTGTCCGGCAAACCGCTTGGCACATTCGACCGAGATCCCGGCCTCAGACGGCGTGCAGGGCCCCGGCGAGACGATCAGGTGCGAGGGAGCAAGCCGCTCGATCTCGTCACAAGTGATCTTGTCATTGCGATGCACCTGCAGCTCCAACGACGGATCGATCTCTCCCAACCGCTGAACGAGGTTGTAAGTGAACGAATCATAATTATCAACAAGCAAGATCATGTGATTGATTTTATCCGCAAAGTGCTCACTGTAAAGCCGCGACCAGTGCTCGCGTCCGAACTAATGTCACTTCCGAGTATAAGTATTTTTCTCCAACCACCGCATCGCCATAACCCCCTGCGTCAGAACCAACTTGCGTCGCCGCCGAACCGTTTTTCGTACTCCAGCAAGAATTCTCTTCACGGGCCAAAACGGGCGATTTCTCGAACACCCCTTTCCTCAAACCCCCGACTATTAAAACGCCCCTAGATGGACCCCCAATTGTGTTCGAGAAGTCCCCTACTTTCCGAACCGCCGATTCGATATCGATACTTGCCTTTTGGCATACCCTGTCAAGCGAAAACTTTCGGGTTGTGTAGTTTTTATTCATGGTGGTCATTTCCCCAATCGCGTTTCAAAATGCTCACAACCTGACGCGACAGGGAAACCGACCGCATCATCCTCGACCGTAGCATCAAAGTGGTCCTTATTCAATACGCAGCGGAGCGACTTTTTCACCGACCTTTCTTTATCGTCCTAAAGTAGCCCTCACGCTCCGCGTGAGGAAACTTCATCACGCGGAGCATGATGCCCACAATACGGCAAGCCCCGAAACGCCTACATAAAAAGCGACCTGAGAGCGACGCCCCGATGTTGATCTATATCATACCCGGGCTCTATAATTGGAGCATCCATGTCTCATAACCAAGCAGAAAAGATGAAGCGATCCGCGAACGCGGACCGTCCTTTCCCATGGCGCTGCCGCCAATGTGGGAAGCAAGACGTCGTCATGGCGACGGTTCAGTACGAGGCCGAAGTTCGCCACGACGGTCGTTTACACACGTTCAGCATTCCCGATCTTGAACTTCCGGTATGTCAAGCATGCGGCGAACGAGTATTTACCAACGGGGTGGACGACCAAGTCAATGAGGCACTCCTCTCGCATTTGAATCTACTGACGCCCGCCCAGATTCGCGGCGGGATTCGGCGCGTCGGCATGACGCAGAAAGAGATCGCCGCCCGCACCGGCATCGCCGAAGAAACGCTGTCGCGCTGGCTCAACAAAGTGCAGATTCAATCACGATCCATGGACAATCTGCTGCGAGCGTTTTTCGCGTTTCCGCAACTGCGCACGGCGCTCGGTGGCGAGATGCAGGGCCGGGAATTGGGGTTGTCGGATATTGATTTATCCGGTGATTCGCCGGTGATTCCGTCTTAGGGTGATCACACTGACAGATGCACTTGCATTCATGTTGCCCCCGGGTTGCGCGCGGAGTAGACTTAAGGCATGAGCACCGTCCCCGAAATCGAGGCCGCGATTCGCCAATTGCCGCCTGACGACTTAGCGGAATTTCGCCGTTGGTTTGCCCAGTTCGACGCCGAGCGCTGGGATCGTCAACTCGACAAGGATGTCGCTACAGGACGTCTCGACGAGTTGGCTGACGAAGCCCTCTTGGATCAGCAAGAGGGGCGCACGACGCAGTTGTGAATCACCGAGCCGCTCCGCGTTTCTGGCAATGCTATCGCCGATTGCCCAAGAATATCCAGAGGTTAGCGGATCGGTGTTTCGCCCAGTTGCGCGAGGACCCGCGACACCCGTCACTACACTTCAAGAAGATTGGTCACTTCAGGTCTGTTCGTGTTGGCCTCCACTATCGGGCTTTGGCGGTTGAGCAGGACGAAAACATCATCTGGTTTTGGGTCGGGTCGCACGCCGATTATGACAAGCTGCTTGGGCGCGAGTAGACGACCGTCATCGCCCGCAGCAGCTAGCTTAGCTGCACCTCCATCTGACAGTCCCCAAGAGCGACGTTGCTGGACGATTGGCCTTCTGTTAGCATCCGCCCACTTTTCTTCTCGCGCGTGCCATGGATGGCGCGGCCGTTCGGTCTTTACGCGGGGGTCCATTTGCGTCTCGATGCAGCGGAGGCGACCCTCGGTATGTATGACTACGTGATCGTCGGAGCGGGTCTTTTTGGCTCCGTCTTTGCGCGACAAATGGTGGATGCGGG
>Ga0114996_10008832_pt1 | contig 11124 bp, 11 predicted proteins | sample ArcticOcean_MG_C_4_FD_87039 | JGI IMG/M metagenome (GOLD analysis project Ga0114996, IMG submission 87039) | Marine microbial communities from western Arctic Ocean - ArcticOcean_MG_CB4_134 | ecosystem: Environmental > Aquatic > Marine > Oceanic | place: Arctic Ocean: Canada Basin | collected... | reverse complement strand
TTCGCGATCTCCTTCAGAAGAGTCGCCCGTGCATCGACGAGCAGGCGCATGCGCGTCGCGTCGCTTCCCGTCTGGTCGGGATGGTGCTTCAAGGCGAGTCGTTGGAATGCGGCGCGAGCCTCATCTTCACGGGCGCCCGCCTCAAGCTCCAAGGCTCTTTGAGCAGCGTTCAATAGCAGTCCGAGCGCATTTGCACGCAACTCAGAGCACGTACGAAACACACCGCTTTTCCTCTTTCCCCTCGCACTCCGCCGGGGCAGTCCCCATCGTGGTCATCGCAATAGTCTTCGCAGAGGTCTTCGACATCGTCTCCGACACTGTTCCCGTCGATCAACTTCACAGTGACTGCATTCTTTTCGCAATAGTCTTCGCAGGCCCCGACATCTCCACCACCGCCACCGCCGCCCCCGCCAGAAGGCGCAGGCATGATCATGACCATCAGGATGCAGAAAAGGATGGCGGCACCGTATGCGCCGACCAGGCTCGCGATGCGTTTCGCCTTTCCCGGATCCTCGGGGGAGCGTCCGTCTGCGAAGGACTTGAGCGGTCCGAGTCCATAGAAGAAGTCCCCCGCCTTCGAGCCCGCGAGCTTCTCGACGGGAGGGCTGTTGAGCATCGCATCCCATGCGCTGCCTGCTCGCTCCTTCGCCTGCTTGAACTCGTCTGAGGCGAGGAGTTCGTCCTTCTTCTGGTTGAGCGCGGCGGCGCCCTCTTTCATCTTGTCGGCGATGTCGGCCGGGGATGTTCCGCCCGCGGATGCGGTCGAGGCCGGCGCAGCGGCCTCGGCTTCGAGCTTCGCCTTCGCGGCCGCGAACTCCTCGTCCGTGAGCGCGCCGGCTTCCTTCAATGCTTGCAGCTCTTTGAGCTTGTCTTCCTGGCTCATGGAGTGTGCTCCCTGGTTGACCATCACACACCTCTCGGCGTGCGTGACTTCCGAGAGAGGATGGCTTCATGTGTTGTTTGGAGAGAGCAGCGTAGCACAGTCGAGTTCGAGATCACACGGTGGATTTTTCGCCTGAAAGGAGGCAGGATCCGGCGTTCAACACATAGCCATCAGGAGGATTGCCATGGGTGATCGCGATGTCGAAAGAGATGTGAACCCCGCCGAGTTTGCCAAGGTGCTTCGCCGCGTGGCAGACGCGCTCGAGACGGGAGAAAGCTTCCGGATTCAAGTCGTGAACAAGCGCTTCACCGTGCCGAAGACCGCAACGATCTCCATCGAGCATGAGGTTGAGGACGGGGACGCGGAGCTGGAGCTCCAGTTCAAATGGTCCACTGACTAGATGAAAGAGGGCGTCCGGCTCGCCGGATGCCCTGATTCTCGTCGGATGGACGGAGACTCAGCCGTCTTCCATGGTCTCCATGCCCTCTTCCATGGTCTCCATGCCCTCTTCTTCCATCAGCATGCAATGAGTCACGCCGGTATCCGGCATGGTCATGCAGATGAGTCCCTCGTCGCAGGCCCCCGGCTCCCCGTATTCGCCGTCCACGCAGTGCGAGATCAGTCCGTCTTCCGTGCACATCGCGTCGTCGTCTGAGCAGGTCGCGGTCTCTCCGCCGCTGTCTCCGCCGGATTCGTCTCTTTCGCATCCGACGATCGCAAGTCCACCGATGATGAACAGCAGCGTCAGGTATTGAAACACGTGGTTCATTTCTCCACTCTTGGTTGAGGGGGCCGCATCGGCTCGTCGGCTGATTTTTTGCGGGAATCCAGCTTCGGAATCAGGCCTTCTTCTCCGATGCGGTGTTCGGGCTCCCATGGCCCTCTCCGTGGGAATTTGGTGGTTTTTTGGGCGACCGTTGGATATACGAGCGTCTCGGATTGGCTTCGGCCATCGCTGTTTCTCTACTGTGAGGGATTATCATGCTGCGTTTCTCCTGTTCCCTGCTCTTTGTTGTCTTCTCTTCCTTCATCCTTGCCTGTGGGGGCGGAACCTATGGCTCCGGCGGCGCTGGCGGTGGCGAGACCGGGGGGGCTCTGGCCTGCACCTCCAGCATCCATTGCGACGATTTCAATCCCTGCACCTCTGATCTCTGTGATGGGAGCGGTCTGTGCTCGTACTCAGCAGCTGCCGCGGTCTGCGACGACAGCAACTCCTGCACTGAGAACGACCAGTGCATCGGCGGTCAATGCCTTGGATCCGCGATCGTGGGCTGCGGCACCGGCGGCACGGGCGGCGGCACGGGCGGCGGCACGGGCGGCGGCACGGGCGGCGGCACGGGCTGCGTCGAGTCCGTTGAATGCGAGGACAACAATCCCTGCACGGTCGATGTCTGCAGCAACGGCGGTTGCGTGAATCAAAACCACACCGGGGCATGCAGTGACGGAGATGAGTGCACCTCCGGGGATCAGTGCTTCAACGGCGTGTGCGCGGGAACCCAGATCCCCGGCTGCAACGGCGGCACGGTCGGGTGCAGCTCAGCCGCGGACTGCGATGATGGCAATCTCTGCACCTCCGACTCCTGCTTCAACGCGCAATGCAGCTACACGAACCTCGGTGGCGTATGCTCTGATGGCGATATCTGCACGACGGGCGACTCCTGCGTGAATGGCCAGTGCGTTGGCACCAACGATCCGGATTGTGGCACGACAACCACGGGCGGCGGCACGGGCGGCGGCGAATGCACCGACACCTGCGCGAGCTTTGGCGGAACCTGCACCTATTCGGGTGAAGAGTGTTGCCAATGTGATTCCGCGTGTTGGAACTTTGATGACTGCTGTTCTGACGTTTGTCAGACCTGTGGCAATTGCGATGATGGAACCGAGGAAGGCGGCGAGGACCCTTGGGAAGAGGGCGGAACCGGCGGAACCACTGGCGGCGGCGACGGAAACGGAGATGGGACGTTCCCTGGCTCTGGTGATGCATGCAACATTCAACCGCCTGTCGCCGTGTTCTGCGCTAGTGGAGAGAAGTGCAGCATCGACTTCAGTTGTGCGGCGGGAGAGATAGGCAAGTGCGTGAAGCTCCCCGCGGATTGCAACACCTTCCAGGGGACCGAGCAGTGTGATTGTTTTGGCCTGACTCACAAGAACGCGTGCTTTCGCATCCAGCTCGAGAGGGCTTGGAAGCACGACGGCCCCTGCAGCTGATCCGGAGGCGATCCTCGTCTCCATGCATCCGTCTAAATCCCACGATCCCGGGGGACCTTCATGAGCATCGAAGACGAAAGTCGCCGCATTGACGATCTCCTGGCCGGGGGGCACATCTCGGAAGACGAGGCCGTCCGCGCCAAGGCCCGGCTCCTGGAAAAGAAGCAGGAGGGCATCGCGGAAGAAAGGCGCGAGGAGAAGGCAGAGGACCGTGAAAGGGAGGGCGCTCGCGGCGCCGCCGGGAACACGGTGCCTGTGGACATGCGCGCCGCAGTGCCAGGACCTCGACGCACGAAGGAGCTGGAGCCCATCTCCGACATGCAGGTGGTGTCCGAGCACAGCGAAGACCTCGATTCGATGCGAGAAGCCGTGGACGATGAACGCGAACAGGAGACTGGCGGGTCGTGGAAGATCGTGGCTGCTGTCGCAGCGGTCGTGGTTCTGGGCGGTGTCGGGTATGCGCTCTCGGGAGAGGATAGTGGTGGGGATCAGGAGCCGCCGGCGAAGATGGAGGCCGAGTCCGACCGAGGAGAAGAGCGCATGGCCGAAAATTCCGTTGAGAAGGAAGAGGTCGCGAGACCCGCACGAGTCGTGGAGGCTGTGAAGGCCGAGGCTCCCGCCGTGGAGGAGTCGGCGTCGAAGGGGAGCCTGCCCGCCGAGTATCTCGGCAAGTGGGTGGTCGACATCGTCGCGATGCGGGCTCTCCCGGAATACGCACGTCGTCACGAGCTTGAGTTCGTCAAGGATGCGGCTCGATTCTCCGCCATGCGCTTCGATCTATCGTCGGACACGGTGACCCAGACGCTCGGGAAGGCACCTCAACGCCACCAATACACCATCCAGGAGCAGACGGAGGGTCGAGTGGTGCTGGCGCTGACGGATTCGGGCGGGCGGGAGACGCAGGTCACGCTCGCGTACGACGGGGCCAGCTTGACGATGATTCGGGAGAACAGCTCTCGCAAGATGATCCTCATTCGGGAGGGGGCTGCCAGCTCGGCTGTGGCTCCAGCGCCGGAGGAGGAGACAGCGCCCGAGGAAGCGGCGCCCGAGGAGGCCGAAGAGGCCCAGGAGGTCGTAGAGCCTGAGGAGGCCCCGGCGCCTGAGGCTCTGGCCGAGGATTCGGCGGCTCCGGATGCCACCCATGAGGTGTTCAACACCGCGGGGGATGCCGAGGAGCCCTGGCTGAACATGCGTCGTGGACCCTCGTCGAAGACGATCGTCACGGGGCGTCTCTCCGATGGGACGAAGGTGAAATTCCTCGCGGGCTCTCGCGACAACTGGTGGAAGGTCGAGGTGCTCACGGGAGACGACACGGACAAGACGGGCTTCGTGAACTCCAACTGGCTCAAGAAGCTCTAGCCGTGGAGGTCGTCCAATGGTTCGTGCATGGAGTGTGGCGCTGATGGTCCTGATGGCTCCGATGCCGTCCACTGCCGCCGCTGCCCCGGAGTTCATCGGGAAGGTGGAGCCCATTTCAGAGGCGCTTCAGGGGCGAATGCGGGGGGTGTCCTTTCATGAGGGATGCCCGGTGCCCTTCGAAGAACTCCGACTCCTCACGCTCTCCTACATCGATCCCACGGGCGCCGCGCAGCAGGGCGAGCTGGTCGTGAACCGAGCCGTTGCCCAGGAGATGGTGGACATCTTCCGAGAGCTCTTCGAGGCGCGCTTTCCCATCGAGAAGATGCAGCTTGTGCTCGAGTACAAGGGCTCCGACGACGCCTCATGCGCTGCGAACAACACGTCTGCCTTCAACTGCCGCAAGGTCACTGGCTCCACGGCTTCCTGGTCGAACCATGCGCTGGGACGCGCCATCGACATCAATCCCCTCTGGAATCCTTACGTGAAGAAGGATCTGATCGTTCCGCCAAAAGGGAGCGAGTACCTGGATCGCAAGGCGCATCGGCCGGGCATGATCCAGCGCGATGACGCCGTCATCAAGGCCTTCAAGTCCCGTGGTTGGAAATGGGGAGGAGATTGGCGGCGCCTCAAGGACTACCAGCACTTCGAGAAGAAGAAGTAGCGCGGCGGTTCTCTCCGGATCGGGAAGTCCAGGGTCCGCTCCGAGGCCTACTTGAAGCAGAGGAACTTGCAGGGAGCGAAGTCGTCCGTGCATTGCCGATGCACAGAGGTGCTCCCCAGCTTCCACACGATGCCGACGATGGAATGGGGCACCGTTTTCAGAAGCAGCCGATCTCCACGATGGGCGTCGTCGCGCATGTCTGCTGAGGAAAGCAGGTCGGTTTTCCATTTGGCGCGTCTCCGACGACATTGGTTGCGCAGCAGGTCGAGGGGGGCTGGTCGAGGAAGGGATGTCCGGAGGCCGAGCAGGTGGTGGGACTGATGCCGAGTAGCTGACATGACTGCGCGTTGGTGAAGATTTCCCCCCCTGCGCTGGTCGATTGCGTGGTGCGAGTCACGTTGAAGACACCTCCGACGACGATTACTTCCAGATGGTCCTCCTCCCAGAGAAGGGCGTCGGCGTTCGCGTCAGAGTAGATGCGAAACGTCAGATCGACAGGCGCTGAACAGGTCGCGGGATCCGCGCATTCCACGGGGTCCCCGTTCGCGAGGGTCAGGTATCCCTGGTAGTGCATGCGTTGGGGAACCTGGGCCTCGGCGATGGAGAGGCTCCACAAGAGCGTGGCGAGCACGATGGAAAACAACCGGGAAGGGTGGAGTTGAGGCATCAGGGTTATTTCGTGTGCCGGCGCCCAACTCTAGCAGAGGAACGAGCTTGGAAGCCGCCGATTTCATTCATTGGCGCGGAGCATGTGGTGGAATCTCCACAGGGGCAGACATCACCCCAATCACAACACCGATTGGGCGCCGAGCAACTGCTGGGAAGAGTGTTGAGCGGAAGGGCGGAGAATCCGGGGGATCCGCGAAGAGAGCTTTCATTATGCTCGGTCTCGCGCTGGTTGGGCACGCAGCAGGGTCAAGGCCCCTCAGTTCTTGATGATGTACGTGAGCGCGAGGGAAGGAGGCAGCGTGGGAACGGCTTGACCTTCGCCGCTGACGCTCGTGATCCCCTGAACATCAGCAGAGCCGTTGAGGACATGGTCGTGTCCGCCCGATGCGCTGGTGTCTCCGGACGCGTTGATGGGGCCCGACACGGAATGGGCGTGATCGCCGGCTGCATTGCAGCTGCCGGACACCGAAACGCTTCCGGACACGGAGTGGGAGTGTGCGCCAGCGGTCTCAGTGGTGCCAAAGACCTTGTTCGCCGCGCCGATATCGCTTGGATTGATGAAGAGTCCGTTGTTGCTTCCCCCGTTGTTCCCAAGAATGCCGTGGTTGTGACTTCCTGCGGATCCGGAGCTTCCGCTAAACGAACCGGACGCTGAAATCCCGTGAGCATGGTTGCCGCCCGTGGAACTCGTGGCCGTGAAGGTTCCCGATACGGAGGCGGCGTGGGAATGGTCTCCTGCGGTTTCCGCGACGCCCGTGACCGGGGCAACGACGTTCACGCCGTGGGCATGGGGAGGCAATTGAGCGGTGTTCAGCGCGACCGCTTCACTCCCGTAGGTGTCCCCCAACGCTCGCGGAGACAACGCGGGATTGTTTCCAGCTCCCGACACCGTCCGTCCCCGCAGATCGGGGACATGGAAGGACACGGAGGGCTCATCACCTTCGCAGCCGAAGGCACATCCGATGACCGCAAACAATGCGGGGAAGTTTGCGGCAGGGAGAGGCGCCCCGTCGCAGAGGATCCAGCCTTCCGGGGCCACGTTGCTGACAAAGGGGAGCACAGTCCCGGTGGGGATGCCGATGGCTCCCGGCGCTCCTTCGGGCCCCGCATCTCCCTTCGGGCCGGGTTCCCCGGGAGGCCCCTCGGGTCCTTGGAGAGTTCCGACTTCGGCGGTCTTCACGTAGCTCTCAGGCGTCAATCCTCCCAGCAGAACGGCGTCGTTGGCCTCGGCGCAGCGAAGCGCGAAGGCCGAAGAGACCACTTCCTGACGGGGCTGGAGCTCCTCGTTTCCGTTGACCTCGATGCCGAGAAAGGCGGGACCGTTGAAGATTTCGGGGGTCAGCGGGTCGGTCGCTCCGAGGATGACGTTGAACACACCGCCGGCGACGATCACGCCCAGCTGATCCTCCTCCCAGAGAAGAACGTCGGCGATGGGATCCGCGTAGATGCGAAATGTCATGTCCATCGGGACGTCACAGGTCGCCGGGTCGAGACACTCGACGGGCTCTCCGCTCGCCGTCGTCAAATATCCCTGGTAGTGCATCCGCTCGGGAACCTGGGCCTCGGCGCTCGGGGCGAACCCGAGGACCGCGACGAGGAGAGCGGAGGCAGCCGCTTGCCATTGAACATGGGCCGTGTGACGCATCATGGCTCCTGGTGAAGAGATGGAGAGCCCACTTTACCAGATGAACGAGCCTAGAAGCATCCGATCTCCGTGATTGCGGTGTTGCACGTCACGGATCCGCACGGCCCGATACAATATTCGTCCCCATGACAGTTGTCTTCGCAATACCTGGTCACCGTGCAACTGCTGGGCGGATCGTTGGAGAACGGGCGGGCTTGCACGGTGCATGTTTTCGGTAGCCCGCAGCCAGGAGGACTCGCTGCGGTGCAAAACACGAAGGAGGTCGTGCACCAGTCGTCCAGCTGGGTCCAGCCGGAAGCGCAACGGCTTCCGATGAACCGGCAGAGCTTCTCCGCTCCGGGAATGTCCGTGACGATGCCGCCCGCTTCGACGCATTCACCCCGCCGTGTGCACACCGTTCGCGAGCGGCGCGTTGGGGTCGTCCCCGCCGCCTCCCGACCCGCCCTGCGCGACGACCTCCTCGAGCGCCGTGAGCTTCTCCTCGAGAGCGGCGATTTGCTCCAGAGAGGTGGTGATCTGCGCCTGCAATACCTCCTCCGTGGCACTGGCTGTAGCGCCGGTCACATGGCTCGCGGCGTCGATCTCGCCCAGCTTCAAGGCATTCTCGGCCTCCGTGCAACGCAGCGCGAAGGCTGGGGAGACGAGCTGTTGCCGCGGTTGAAGCTCCGCATTCCCGCTCACCTCGACGCCGAGGAACGCGGGGCCTTCCAAAAGGTCCGGGGTGATGGGAACCTCGCTGCCAAGCATCACGCTGAACACGCCTCCGACGACGCTGACGTCGAGGGGGTCCTCCTCCCAGAGAAGGGCGTCGGCGTTCGCGTCGGAGTAGATGCGGAATGTCATGTCGACAGGCTCTGAACAGGTCGCGGGATCCGCGCATTCCACGGGGTCGCCGTTCACCAGAGTCAGGAACCCCTGGTAGTGCATGCGCTCGGGTACCTGGGCTTCGGCGATGGGGAGGCTCCACAGGAGCGTGACGAGCACGGCGGAGACCAACCGCGCTGGGCGGGAACGAGGCATCTGCACTCCTTCGTGTTTTTCAAGAGTACTCTGATTGTAGCAGATGTACGCCCCTAGAAGCAGCCAACCTCCAACGTGGTCGAAGTGCAGCAATTGGAGGGAGACAGACCGCCACAAAAATTGTAGGGCTTGCACGCGTACGAAGGGCCGGATTGCGGGTCTTCGGTCATGACCCCGCACACGTTGCCTGCACAACAGGTGGCGGGTGGTTCATCCAGGAAGGGGTGGCCCAATGCCGAGCATGTGCCGGCTGCGCCGCATGCGCTGGCAAATCCGCCTACACTTCCGGTGCAGACGGCGGTCTGAGTCGTGCTCCAATTTCCCAGCTTGGCCCAATCGGCGGGACATGTGGGGGCTGCGAAACGGCATAGGAGGTCCGGTCCGGTGATTTCCGTCACGATCCCTCCGGCATCCTGGCATTCTGTCGCTGTGTGCACACCGTTCACGAGCGGCGGGTTGTCCCCGCCTCCACTGGAGCCGCCTTGCGCGACGAGTTCCTCCAGCGCAGTGAGCTTCGCCTCCAACGAAGTGATTTGGCTCTGCAGCGCCAGTTCGGTTGCGTCCGCGGCCGCATTCGTCACGTAGCCTTCGGCCTCCACTCCGCCGAGCTTCGCGGCATTCAGGGCTTCCACGCATCGAAGCGAGAACGCGGTGGAGACGAGCTCCTGGCGCGGCTCCAGCTCCTCATTGCCGTTGATCTCGACGCCGAGGAATGCGGGGCCTTCCAGGAGGTCCGGGGTGATGGCAATCTCACCGCCAAGCATCACGCTGAACACGCCTCCGACGACGATGACGTCGAGGTGGTCTTCCTCCCAGAGCAGGGCATCGGCGATAGGGTCGGAGTAGATGCGGAATGTCATGTCGATAGGGTCTGAACAGGTCGCGGGATCCGCGCATTCCACGGGGTCCCCGTTCACGAGAGTCAGGGTTCCCTGGTAGTGCATGCGCTCGGGTACCTCGGCGATCGCAGCGCTAGCGCTCAGGAGAAACGCGACTGAGATGAGCGCAACCCGGCATCGGTGTTGGTGGCGTGTGGCCTGGAGCATACATGACCTCGTATGAGGCCATGCTACCCGGTCTGCAGAGTAGACGCGAGGCGTTCCTTGATGGGGCGAGTAGACGCCGAGACTGTGCTTACTTGAAGCAGGCGAAGCTGCACGCGTCCCCCTGTCCATGGACATTGGTTCCGCCGAATCCGCTGATGCTGCAGAAGTTCTTGGTGCTGATCGGAAACATGTACTTCGTTCCTCCGCCGCAAACGCATTGTCCCGAGCCCCATTGGTTCGTGGAGCACGTTCCCACGAAGGAGGCAAATCCACTCGACCCGGCGGGGCCCTGGGGCCCCTGGGATCCAGCCGGTCCCTGTGACCCTTGTGATCCCTTGTCTCCTTTGTCGCCCTTGGATCCGGGAGATCCAGCGGGCCCCCCTGCGCCCGTGTCGCCCTTGGCTCCGGCCGGGCCTTTCTCGCCATTGCATACCGGCAGCGTGTTCGTCACCTCTTCGACATCGAGCACCTGATTGCCGTTGGTGTCGAGGCCGCTGTTGATTCGCACGCCTCCGAGCGCGCAGACCGAGCCGGGGTGTTCGGTAGTCGTGACGGCCAGGGCGTTCAATCCATTGGTTCCCTCGGTTCCTGGAGGTCCGTCCGGGCCCTGGAGCTGGCCGATGTCGGCGATCTGAACGAAGTCCTCGGCGGCGATTCCGCCGAGATTCTGCGCGTTGACCGCATCGTTGGAACGCAGGGCGTATGCTGCGGAGACGATCTCCTGCCGGGGCTCCAGTTCCTCGTTTCCATTGATCTCGATGCCCAGGAAAGAGGGGCCAGAGAAGACCTGAGGCGTCAGCGGTTCGATCTCTCCCAGGGTGATGTTGAACACCCCGCCGACGACGCTCACGTCGAGGTGGTCCTCCTCCCAGAGAAGCGCGTCGGCGAAGGGGTCCGCGTAGATCCGAAACGTCATGTCCATCGGGACGTCACAGGTCGCCGGGTTGAGGCAATCGACCGGGAAACCGCTCGTGGTCGTGATGAACCCCTGGTAGTGCATGCGCTCAGGGACTTGGGCCTGCGCTTCGAACGCGAAGAGCAGGAGAGCCACCACGCCAATGCAGGCGCGCAAGAGTCTGGAGAAATCGGGGGTGTGGTGTGTCATCAGCGTTCTCCACGGTCCGGAGTTGATGTCTTTCTGACGGTTCTACGCGTCATCACGCCGGATGTTACGGGGATTTCCCTCCAACGATCGCGGATTTGGGGCCCGCACTGATGGCAATACGAGCGAACCGGGAGAACAGAGCATTCCCATTGGATGCGTCCGTGGGGGGATCTGATCTTCAATTGGTTGGTGGCTACTTTGTGGGTGCCGATTCGCGTGTGTCGAGTGGTGTTCTAGGCGACCTGTCTCTCGATGTGGAGATAGAGTTTTCGAACGACGCGATTTTCTCCTTCGAACACCCACTTGAGGTGGGCTCCGAAGGGAGTCGGCCAGGGCTGAGCGGTCTCCGCGGAGAGCCGACAGAACTCCGGCCAGGAGGCGAGCAGAGCCGCTTCGTCTGCTGTGCATTGTCCTGCGGCGGAGAGGCGCCTCGCGACGCTGGGCATCTGTGACCAGGGGAGGATCGCCTCCACACCCACCCGGGGGAGGAGGTCCGGGTTGAAGCCCACGGCGAGGTGTGCGCGCCCG
>Ga0114996_10008831_pt1 | contig 11124 bp, 4 predicted proteins | sample ArcticOcean_MG_C_4_FD_87039 | JGI IMG/M metagenome (GOLD analysis project Ga0114996, IMG submission 87039) | Marine microbial communities from western Arctic Ocean - ArcticOcean_MG_CB4_134 | ecosystem: Environmental > Aquatic > Marine > Oceanic | place: Arctic Ocean: Canada Basin | collected... | reverse complement strand
TAAAATACTGGTGCGGAATCAAAAAGGACCGGTCGACTTAATCTTCCTAGGTGATTCCATAACTCATGGTTTCGAAAACATTCAATCGGGAAATATCGTATGGCAACGTGACTTTACTAAGTGGAATCCGGTCAACATGGGTTTTGGAGGGGACAAGACTGAGCACGTGCTTTGGAGGATCGATAATGGAACTTTGGACAACATCAGTCCGAAAGTGGTCGTGGTCATGATTGGGACGAACAATTGGCGGAGTAATAAACCCTCGGAAATCGCGGAAGGTGTTGTCGCGGTATGTGACGCAATTCATGCAAAGGTACCGCAGACCAAAGTTCTGTTGTTAGCCGTCTTTCCCAGGAATGATCCGGGAGATGCCCAACGGATTATTGTCGATGATACCAATGCAATTCTCGAGAAAACTCATTTCCCAGACTGGGTGACCTATCTCGATATAGGTTCTGTGTTCCTGAATGAGGAGAGCGTGATTACCCGTGAGATAATGCCGGATCTTCTTCATCCTTCGGCTGAAGGTTATGAGCTTTGGTCCGGCGCAATATTGTCCGCCTTATCGCGACTAATGGGAGAATGAAGAGCGCGGGTTTTATGTTATCCCGAATCAGGATTTGGGGTACGGCAATTTTGAGCCTGTTTCTTTCTGCATGCTTTTGAGTTTTTCCAGGAGCTCCTGGGTCTTCTCAGGATATTTTTCAGCCAGGTCGTTTGATTCGCCGATGTCCTCTTTCAGATTGTATAGTTCGACGGTTTCCCACTCGTAAGATTGCACAAGTTTCCAGTCTCCGTCCCGGATGGCTGCTCCTGGTTTCCATGTGGAGCCATGGTAATGCGGGTAATGCCAGAAGAGTGAACGGTCCTTGATTGTTTTTCCTTCCAGTAAGGGTTTGAGACTAACCCCGTCTTTGTGGAGGTCTGGGCGCGTAGGAAGTCCTGCCAGATCCAATAAGGTTGGGAAGAAATCCATGCTGATGGCTGGCGTATCTACTGTTGTACCGGAAGCATCAATACCGGGTGCTCGAATAATTAGCGGTACGCGGATGCCGCCTTCGTAACACCATCCCTTTCCGGCGCGTAGTGGGATGTCTGCGGTGGGTCCGGGTCTTGCCAAAGTGGACAGTCCGCCGTTGTCGGATGAAAACAGGACGATGGTGTCATCATCGAGATTCATCGATTCGATAGTATCGAGTATGCGACCCACGCTGTTATCGAGGGCTTTTACCATCGCTCCATATTTGTGGTCCGATTGGTTAAGCCGAGTTATTCCGAGATGTTCTTGGCGTGTTTCAATCTCTCCCCCATTGGGCAGAGACTTTTTCTTTTCCTCGAAGTAAGCGTCTTGCTCGTCCCAGCCTTGGATCGGGGTGTGAACCGTGTAATAGGCCATGTACATGAGAAACGGTTTTCCCTTATCTCTTGTATCGAGGAATTCAATGCACTCGTTGGTGAGACGATCGGTGAGGTAGTGGTCGTCGGGTTTGTCCTCGAGTTGTGGATTGTTGAAAGGCGCATAGTAGCCGCCGGGTGGGCTACCTTTGTCGTGACCACCTTTATTTATGTCGAATCCCTGATCCTGTGGATAGTGCCCTTCATCGCCCAGGTGCCATTTGCCGGCATAAAAAGTCTGGTAACCGTTTTCCTTTAACACCTCTGCCAAAGTAACTTCTTCCAGTGCGAGGTTGTATCGATCTTCAGGGGTGACCAGCTTCGTGTCTGGTTCAGTTCTTCCAGGAATCCAATCGGTAATGTTGACGCGAGACGGGTAACGTCCGGTCATGATGGCCGCGCGGGTGGGGGAGCAAACCGGGTTAGGAGTATAGGCGTTTGTGAATCTGGCAGCTTCTTTTGCAAACGCATCGATGCGAGGAGATTCGTAAAACGTGCTTCCGTAGCAGCCGAGATCGGTCCAGCCGAGATCATCGACGAGAAAGACGATCACATTTTTCGGGGCTTTATTCTCTTTTTCCCCCACGCAACCGGTAAGACAAACTGCCAGCAAAGTGGCGATGACGATTAGATTTTTCAATATGCTACTCTCCTATCTGAATTTAAACTTTTGACCAAGAAATCTGCCGCTGCAACCGGATTAAAGTCTGGATTAGGTGCTATTGGAACATCTGCGTTCAGTGATGTTCGCCATGCTTTCAATTCTTCATACATCTCTTTCACCACGTCTGGATTCGAGGTTGCGACATTGTTTTTTTCTCCAAGGTCGGAATCCAGATTGTATAACTCAAGGGCACCGTCTTCAAAATATTCATGCAACTTCCAATTCCCTTTCCGCATGACTGATCCCGGTCGGGTACGAAACAATGGGTCACGGCCATCGTCACGCTTGGGATTGTAAGCCTGAAGATAAATGGGGAAGTGGAAGAAGAGGGATCGCTCCTCGAGTTTACCTGTTCCGAGAAGAATTGGAGAAAAATCGATGCCGTCCAGCGGTCGATCCGGCAGGGGCTGCCAAAGCAAAGTCATAAGGGTTGGAAGCCAGTCGACGAAAGTAACGACAGCATCAGTCGTAGTTCCCGGTTCAATGTGACCTGGCCACGCGACAGTCATGGGAACACGGATACCGCCATCGTAATAGGATCCTTTGCCGGCGCGCAATGGGTCTTGCGGAGAAATGGATCTTATCCCTCCGTTGTCCGATGAAAATATAATGAGGGTATTTTCTTTAAGATCTTGATCCTCGAGGTAATCGAGGACGCGACCGATCTGGGTGTCCATATTGTCGACCATGCCCGCATAGACCGGGTTGTTTGCCCCGCCACGTGGTCCTTTCATTTTGTATTTCTCGATAAGCTCAGGCTTTGCCTGAAGGGGCGTATGAACCGCGTAATAAGGAAGGTAGAGAAAGAATGGTCGTTCCTCGTCCCGAGCTTTCAGCCATTTCAACCCTTCGGTAGTTATGCGATCAGTAAGGTGTTCGCCGTCTGGACCGCTTTTTAGAAAAGGGTTTTCCCAGGGTGCGAAGTAGCCGCCCTTGGGGCTGCCGACGGTCCAGCCGCCAATGTTTCTGTCGAAGCCTTGTGTGCGTGAATCATTGCCGAGATGCCATTTTCCGGCCTGGCAGGTTTGGTAGCCTAAGTCCCGTAGCAACTCGGCCAGAGTCTGCGCTTCGTTTTTCAGGTGGTCGGTGTTCTTTGTCGGTATCAGTTTTCTTGTGACAGGGCTCCCGCGGTCCGAGGGACTAACTGTGTAAATGCCGTGACGGGGCGATTGTTGGCCGGTCATCAGGCAAGCTCGTGAGGGCGCGCAATTGGCTGCGCCAGCATAGGCCTGGGTAAAGACCATGCTTTCGGATGCCAGTTGATCCAGGTTGGGAGTCTCGAAATATTCGGAGCCCATGAAGCCGGTGTCCTTCCAGCCGAGGTCATCAGCCAGTATAAACAAAATGTTCGGGCGTTCCTGTGCTGATAACCAAGGGCTTATCCAAAGGAAAAGAAGTGAAAGTGAGCGTAATATTATTTTCATAGAGTGTCTCAATAATTTGAGAAGCCGTCCGGTTCACAGCCGAAGTGTAGAAACAACCAGATTTTTTCAAATCCTACAAGTCTGTCTCACATTTTCAGAATCCATGCGGTTAAATCCCGTGCGTGAAGATTGACTTGGGCGGCTAGGACAGTTTCGCTCTGGAGCTAATGAATCAGCGCATACTCCTATCTTCGATCGTCACGATTGGCCTTCTTATTTTAGTCGGATGTTCCCCGAAAGCGGAAACCACAGATGGGCGTCCTCCAAATATCATTTATATCCTCGCGGATGATCTGGGGTATGGCGATTTGAGCAGTTGGGGGAATACGCATTTTTCGACGCCTCATTTGGATGCGTTGAATTCGAGTGGCATGCGGTTTACGCAGCACTATTCAGGGAGCACCGTTTGTGCGCCATCCCGCTCGTGTCTGATGACAGGGCTGCACACCGGGCATACGCCCATACGAGGAAATAAAGAAATACAACCAGAGGGTCAGGAGCCGTTGCCTGACGCGACCTTGACTCTACCCGAAATCCTTAAGTCTAAAGGATATGTTACCGGCGCCTTTGGTAAGTGGGGTCTTGGTTTCCCAGGTAGTGAAGGCGATCCTTTGAACCAGGGTTTTGATGAATTTTATGGCTACAATTGTCAGCGATTCGCGCACAATTATTATCCCTATCATCTTTGGCACAATGATCAACGGATTGAGTTGGAAGAAAATGCTGGTACGTCGGAGGGTAGGTATGCTCCCACGCTTATTCAGAAGGAGACGCTTGCCTTTATTGAGACTAACAAGGACGAGCCTTTTTTTTGCTTTGTGCCGCATGTGATTCCGCATGCGGAGATGTTTGCCCCCGAGGAATACATGGAGCGTTTTCGAGGGAAGTTTCTTCCGGAAAGCACCTACGAAGGAGCAGATGAAGGACACGAACGTTACCGGGCTGGAGGCTACGGTTCTCAATCCGAAGGGCATGCGGCGTTTGCTGCCATGGTGACCATGCTTGACGATCACGTTGGGCAAATCGTTGCTAAAATCAATGAACTGGGACTGGCCAGAAACACTTTGATCATTTTTTCCTCCGACAATGGTCCTCATCAGGAAGCCGGCCACGATCCTGCCTACTTCAACAGCAACGGTGGTCTACGGGGTGTGAAACGCGACCTCTACGAAGGAGGGATTCGAGTTCCCATGATTGCCAGTTGGCCTGGGGTAATTGAGCCTGACTCACAGTCTGATCACCAATCTGCCTTCTGGGACGTTTTGCCAACAGTGGCTGAAGCCGCCGGAGTAAGCGCGCCTGAACACGTCGATGGAATTTCTTTTCTTCCTACTCTTATCGGAGAAGGGCACCAGGTTGAGCACGAATATCTCTACTGGGAATTTCATGAACGTGGCGGTCGCCAGGGAATTCGAAAAGGCGATTGGAAAGGTGTGAAGTATGGCATCAATGAAGTTCCCAACGCCCCACTCGAACTGTACAATTTGTCTGATGACCCCCGCGAAACTACTAATCTTGCGGCACAACATCCGGAGATTGTTTCTGAGTTGGAAGCCCTTATGAAAAGCGCCAATACGCCTTCTTCGATTGAAAAGTTCAACTTCTCACCGCCTTCGGCAAACTGAAGCATATTATGGGAGATTTCCTCTAAAAATCAGCAGAATACGGCTTGGCTGGAAGAATGTGTTGTGGAATTTTTCGGGGCTTCCGCGGCTCTCAGATTGACTTCCAGTTTTTTTAAAAACATTTTCTTTAGCCGATATGCGCCCTTCTACACGTACCACTTCCACCCTTCTTGTATTCACTGTAGCTTTGGCTACCGTTTTTTGGATAGCCGTTCGCACTGGATCCGATACGCCAACGCCTGGCTACTCAGTAGCCCAGTCCGATACGTCAGTCAAAGATCCTCAGAACCCGGTCGAATCAGCGGTTTTGGAAACGGTTGATTTCATACCCTTGCATGATTTCTCAACCTGGATGGAATCCTTTAGGACCGGAGAACGCAGCGAGGCCTTTATTGAGCAAGGGGTCGTTTTAGCGAAACAGCGACGTGGCTCCATGCTGCGATTGATGAGGCAGAATGCCAAAGCAGCCTTGGGTGCTGCGATCAGCTATGCCGATTATGCAGCCCTGCCGGAAGAATTGCGGTTTTTAGTAGAAGAGCCATTTACAAGCACGGGTGATGTTGGAGTGCTGGCAGTCTGTGATCATGACCCCAATACTCCAGAGTATCGTGTCCACATAAGTTTTGAAGATGGCGAAAGATTCCACCTGGGAAATCACGAAGAAATGCGTACAGGGCTTTCGAAATTGGATGTGCCTTTGCAAGGAATCCGGCTTGATGAATGGGCGGCAGTTGAGCCCACGGTATTCGATGTTGTTGATGGTGCCGATGAAGGATGGGCTTGGGACACCCTGCCTAGTGGGAACCCGGATCCGGAACTCGATTTTTTTACAGGAGAAGAACTAGGTCCGAATGCCATTACTGCTGTTGCTGGTGGTTTTTCATTTCGATTTTCTGATGAAGCAACTTTAACGCAATTGGAAGAGGAGTTGCGTGTATTTGATAACATGTCAGGTCGCGACACCGGTAGTTCAGTTATTTTTTCTGAGCTCGTACAGTCTGAGGCTAAGGGGTTTCCGATCCTGCTGATTCGGGAAAGTCAGAAGCAATTATCAATCAATAATACGACCGGAGCCAAAACCGCTTTATTTATTCGTGCCGTATTTTCGGATAAACCCGACGCGCCAATTTCCAAAGCTGATCTCGAGTCTCAGATTAATACGTCGGTATCCGGCCACTTATCCAATTTCTCTTACGGGAAGACGTCTATGACCGCCACAGTATCAGATAGTATCTATCAGGTGAGCATGGTCAGCACTGAATACGCCTTCACCGGACCTGGGGATACGGTCGACGAAAAGACCTTGTGGGATGAGGCTGTGGCGCTTTGGCGTGCCGACGGTGACAGACCGGATCCTTACGGTACTTATGATATCGTAGGTGTAGTATTTCCTAAAATAGATGGAGTAGGTTGGGCCGGGCTCGGCACTGTGGGCGGTGCAAATTCTCAACATTGGTTAAACGGCGTGGCGAGTACAGAAACCATCCTCCATGAGTTTGGCCACAACTACGGTCTCGGCCACTCGAATTACTGGGCATTTGATAGTAGCAATGCAGCATCCACAGATCCTGTGGATACTTCGGGTGCGAATGAAGAGTACGGTGACTTCTGGGATGTCATGGGTGATGGCGACGCCAATCGCGGGCATTTCCATATGGCAGCGAAACGTTACCTCAGCTGGCTGGATGGCAATCAGGTGCAACGAATTGATGAAGCAGGTGACAGTGGCACCTATCAAGTTTTTCGATTTGACCATAAAGATGCCACGGGACTTCAAGGCCTCGAGATTCGAAAGGACGGTGACGAAAACTATTGGGTGGGTTTCCGCCGTGCATTTGAATCGAATGCCAATTATTACAGCGGTGGATATATTTTGTGGGAACGTCCTTCGACCGGCACGGATCGTAATCAAGGCTGGATTATTGATACTACTCCAGGATCGGAATCGGAACGTCAGGATGCTGGGATTGCTTTAGGTAGAACCTATTCCGATGCGGCTGCCCTAGTACATATCACTCCGATTACGGTGGGTGGAAGTTCTCCCGATGAATATTTAGACGTGGTAGTTAACTATGGAGCCTTTCCGGGAAACAATGCACCGACAGTGACTCTTAATGCACCTTCAACCGGCGATGCCCGTAACCCGGTTGTTTTGTCGGCGAGTGGAGATGATACCGACGGAGATACTCTGGCTTACTCCTGGGATTTGGGGAACGGTGAAGTGTATTCCAGTACGGATTCGATTAGCGCAACCTTCACGGTAGGAGGTACTTTCAACGTATCCGTGACGGTCACTGATATGAAGGGTGGAACAATGACTCAGTCTGCTCAGATTGTCATTGATGACCCAGTCAATACCTGGACGACTCGGACATCCGGAACGGGTGCTGATCTGGTAGCTACGGCAAGAAATAGTTCCCATGTTGTTGCCGCTGGTCACGGGGTGTTTTTAAGGTCCAGTGATGGTAGTACATGGACTAACCACACACCCAGTGGTCAGGTAAATAACGTTACAATAAATGCTATTACCTGGACAGGTAGTGAGTTCATCGCGGTGGGTCAGGATTTCGATTTTGATATCGGTGATTGGGCAACCGTAATATTCACGTCGCCTGATGGGGAAACCTGGACAAAAGATTTTTCTGCCCAAGTGGTAGCAGGCGGAAGCTCCCTGCAGAGTACCGGTCTTAACGGAGTTGCCAGCAATCCGGATGGCAGCCAGGTTGTTACGGTTGGTGATGCGGGAATGATTTACAAACGAATCGATGGCGGTGACTGGACCCTGGTTGATCTTGGAATGAGCAATAATACGTTACTCGGAGGTATTGCTTATGGTGGCGGCGTCTTTGTGCTGGGAGGGTATCAGTTTGGCGCTGGAAGCGGTCTCGCGCTCTTCAACACCCTCGATACTGTCAATTGGGCAAATCTAAAGGATAACAGCGATTTAATGCATTGGTATGGACTGGACGAAATTGCATTCTTCAGCGACTTCTTTATCGGAAGTGGGTTTTTCTCACGCACTGTGTTTTCAGAAAACAGCGGTGTGAGTTGGCAGTCTTTACAGCAGGGAAATACCCACGAGATAAACGCCTTCGCGTTTGGGAATGGAGTCTATTACGCCATAGGTGAGGATAAGGATAATGCGAATGCTTTGGTAAATCTGGTTTCCAACAATGGTAAAATCTGGAAGGAAGTAGATTCCGGTGTCGCCGAGAACGGAAATGACGTAATCTTCTTTAACAACTCCTTTATCATAGTAAATGATGGCGGCAGCATTCGACAATCAGGTTTGGTAAACGCTGCCGACGAAGTTCTCGCAGCGCCGGTAATTTCTCCGGCAGGTCAGGAATTTAGTGATTCGATTGATGTAACGATTACTACCAACACGCAGAGTGCCGAGATTCGCTACACGCGGGATGGCTCCGAGCCCACTGTTGGTTCAACGCTTTACGGTAGTGCTATAAACCTCACCGATACCACCACGGTAAAAGCCAAGGTGTTCAAAGGCGAACTTGATTCCAGTCCTACCGCATCTGAAACTTACACAAAGGGAGTCGAAGTTTTGGCAGTGCCGATAATATCTCCAGCTACCCAGGAGTTTTTTGACGCGATTAGTGTCACTATAACAACCAACGCAGCGAACGCTGAAATTCGTTATACCTTGGATGATGCTGAACCTACTTCCGGTTCAACACTCTACAGTGGTGCAATCAACATCACTGAGACCACCACTATAAAAGCCAAGGTGTTTAAGGCTGGATTGGATCCCAGTCCTACAGCCACTGAAACTTATACCAAAGGCGTTCTAACTGGTTTTGCCCTATGGATAAACACGTTTTTCCAGGGTGCTGATGCGGAAGGGTCGGCCAACCCTGACGGTGACTGGGCCTCCAACTTGTTTGAATGGTTCTTGGGCAGTTCACCCGACGATGTGGATTCTGTTCCCGATGCGCCGGAATTCTCGTTCTCTCAGAGTCAACAGGCTGTGTTTACTATTCCTCGTTTCTCCAAGTCTGCGGACGTATTTCTGGTGGTCGAAAAATCCCCCGACCTGGAAAATTGGCAAGTGATGACCACTTCGGCCACGACGGATTCAGATACCCTGCTCGTTTTGGTTACCGACGATCCTATACTTTTCGTACCTTGCTTTCTCAGAATTAAAGCTGAGGAGATGTGAAATAGAGGAATCGCCGGGATATATGTTAAGGCAACTCCTTGAGAACTGCAGGTTAAGGTGTCTGGATGGTAAACGTACCTTCCTCCACGTTTTGCGCAGTGGTGAAGTAGACGGTTACTGTTCCCGTTGTAGCGGTGGTGTAATCCAGGAAGACCTGTTGATCGAGGGAAAAATCCAGCAGCAGGTTAATCTGATCAAACTGGCTACCTTCAAACCATTCATAGAATTCAATTTGACCCGTGGTTGGAGTGGTATCACCTGGTCTCAAGTTTGTGAACTCACCGGTGGTAGATGTTAGGAATACGAACTCTTCTGTATCGACTGATATATTCGTGTCGGATTGTTCCAAGTCTATAGACAAAGTGTACCCGGTTTTGTTGACAGACTGTCGCTGTGGATCTGCAACTCCAATTGTAAACGGAATAGTGTTCACTGTTCCGGAATCAATGAATAGCACTTTTGCCTCACCTGCGGTCTCGGTCGAGTAATCAAGAATTATCTGCATGGTGGGAATACCGGAAAAGTCAATGAACACCAGATTTGCGCCATCAACCCGGTCAAACCAATCGTAATCGTTTACTCGCCCTGAAGGCTGGGCAGCGTCGTCCGGGCGTGTATTGCTGTAAGTTCCCAAAAAATCTTCGTAAAGATTGATTGTAAGCACATCGCGATTCGGTTCGTCGAAATCGAGCACTAGTTTGGTGCCGTTTTTGTCAATAGGTACTGGTCTTAGATTGCCACCTCCGACTGTGTAGGTAAATGTGGCCTCTACAACCTGACCTGAACTTGGAAGGTGTACGCTGGCGGTTCCACTATCCGTGGAAGTAAAAGTCAGATAGGCCTGTAGCGGTGCAATAGTGTCAAAGAGGATATCGACACGTGTCTGGCCAGCGTTTTCGAACCATTCGTATTCCAATACCTCTCCAAATTGGTTCACTTCGGTATTCGAACTCGTAGCCTCGTACCCGCCTTCGAAATTGTCATAAAAATCTATATCAATTATAGATTGGATAACTTCTGTACCACTACCCGAGACGTCGAATGTCAGCACCAGTTTGTCGCCTTCCTTATCTTGGGCATCGGGTCTGGGTTCTCCTACCGCGGTTGTAAATGTTGAGGGAAGAAAGGTATCAAATCCTTGGAGGAGCACTTCTCCAGAACCGTTGCCTTCAGAATTAAGTAATGCCTGCAAGTCGGTGTTAAAGTCGAAATCGAGGTTCAAATAAATCTCTCCGTTCGCTTCCAGCCACTGGTAAATTATTCGTCCAGTGGAAATAAATTCGGTGTTTGAACGCACCAAAGTGTAACCCCCTTCAAAATTCTCCTCTAAACCTTCCTCGCTGAAGTTGTCCCATAAATCTATGGTGTAGGTCGATACTATCGGATCCTGTCCTTCAATCCTTGAATCCGTGACAATTAAAATAATCCTCGTGCCATCCTTGTTTTGTGGCACACGCCGTGGTTCACCAGTACCCATGGTAAAAGTGCCTGTTACGGTGCCTCCTTCTGGTCGAGTGACTGGCCAAAAAATATAGGCAGACCCCGAGCTTGGCGTTTCGTAGCTCAGGTATGCCTGCAGGGTTGTAAAGAAATCAAAGTCTAGCAGGAGTTGATTTCTATTACCCAGTGGGAACAGTTGGTAGCCGAGAATGTTACCGATTGGCTTCATGATGGTTGAGTCGGTCCGCTGCATCTGCCAAGCTCCTTCGAGTTGATCGTAAAAATCGATCGTCAGTACTTCGGGTACGTAGGTTATAAAATCATCTTCTGTATCCTCAATAGGATCAAAATTGATGGTTATCTGTTGCCCATCCAGGCGGGGCAGAGGGGGAAGCGCAG
>Ga0114996_10008820_pt1 | contig 11130 bp, 9 predicted proteins | sample ArcticOcean_MG_C_4_FD_87039 | JGI IMG/M metagenome (GOLD analysis project Ga0114996, IMG submission 87039) | Marine microbial communities from western Arctic Ocean - ArcticOcean_MG_CB4_134 | ecosystem: Environmental > Aquatic > Marine > Oceanic | place: Arctic Ocean: Canada Basin | collected... | reverse complement strand
TGACGACTGCGTCAGAATCCGAAGTCGCTCGAGCCGCTGCCATCGAGACCGGAGGGGCCGCCAAGACTGCCGCCGATACTCGTCACGCCCATGTTGCGAGATCGGGTCGGGCCACTCGGTCCACCGCCCATGTTGAGACTGTTGGGCAGAATCAATGCAGCGAGCACGACGCCGTGGAAGTCCGTCTGACCTTCGATTTCATCGACCGCACTGTCAAACATGACCCCGCCATCCTCATCCTTGCGCAATTCAAGGTCGCGATTGGCCAGTTTCCGCTGCAGGTTTCGGCGCAATTCGGCGGCGCAGACCTCCATCGAGTCCTGCATCGAGAGGGTGGAGACGATGGCGCATTCATCGCCCTCGGGGGTGACGCACAGGGCCCAGGCCACGCCCGCAGACGCGATGCCATTCTCTTGCACCGTCGCCTTGGCAAGGTGGCATTCGACCAGCGTACCCATGGCGAGGTCCTGGGGTTGTCCCGGTTCGAAACCGGTCGGTAACATGGCGCCTTCGCCGCGGATGAGGCGGGCGTCGCCGAGACCGAGTTCAACGAGCGCCTGATCCATGGCATGCTCCTCGTTCTCGCCGAAGGGTGCGACGGCGGTCACCAGCCAGCCGGTCAAGCCTCCACCACGACGTGCGGCCGGTTTGCGGTCTGCACGCTTCGGTCCTTGCGGTCCGTCGACATTGAAGTCCATGCGCCGTCGAGGAGGCGTTCAGTTCATCAAAGGCAGGGTGGAGGGCCGTGCATGGGCAACCCTCGCGCCAAGGTGCTCGGATTCATCTTCGTGATGCTTTCCCTCGCCTCGATCTACTTCGTCGCGCGCGTCGGTTCGATCGATGCGAGAGCCTGGTCCCTGCTCGCACTGACAGCGCTATTCGCTCTGGCGACCGTGATCGCCTTCTTCCAAGAAGAGGAGAGTGAACTCACTCAAGCGACCAGATTGACGCCGACGTCCCATGAGGATACTGAGGTACAAGGCCTGCCCGATCCGGCTGAAGCAGGATTTGACGTCCCCATTCTCTAGATTAGGCGAATGGTCTCGAGATTCTTCGGTGCGTGTGTGCGTACACGGAAGGTCTTGGCGAGGTCCTTGCGGAACTCGGCACAGGTATGCGGGTCACCGTGGTGACAGATGATCGTCTTCGGTTTCGGATTCATCGCCTTGACATAATCCATCAACTGGCGTCGGTCGGAGTGTCCCGAGAAGCCATCGATGGTGACGACATCGCAGCCGATTGGCACCATGTGGGTATGCCCGCCATCATTGATCGGCACCTCTGCGAAACCTTTCTGCAAGCGTCGCCCGAGTGTTCCATCCGCCTGATATCCGACGAAACACAGCGTGTTGTTGGGCTCGGGAGCCCAGTGCTTGAAGTATTCGACAATCGGGCCACCGGTCATCATTCCGCTGGTCGCGAGAACGATTACGGGCGAGGGGTCGAGTAGGATGTTCTCGCGCTGTTCATGCGACTCCACCTGCCGGAACCACTTCGAGTTGAAGGGATTCTGATCGCCGCCCTTCAAGACCTTCTTTCGCAGGTCTCGATTGAGGGCGTCTGGATGGCTGGCGTGAATCGCCGTTGCCTCGGTGATCATCCCATCGATCCAGACCGTGACCGGGTCACAGTTTCCTGACTTGAACAACTGGTCGATGGCGACCATCACCTCTTGAGACCGCCCGACTGCGAACACGGGACAGAAGATCTTGCCCTTTTTGGCCAGCGCACGTTGAATCAGATCCTGGAGTTCTTGAGTCGCTTCCTGACGGGTCGGCTGGAAGTCCTTCGCCCCACCATAGGTGGATTCCAGAACCAGAGTCTCGACACGCGGGAAGCGAACGGCTGCTGCATCGTACAACCAGGATTTCTCGTACTTGATATCGCCACTGAAGACGATGTTATGCTTGCCCTCTCCCACATGCATGTGCAGGGAGGAAGAACCGAGGATATGTCCAGCATTGTACATCGTGAGTTTGATGTCCGGCGCGATGTCAATCGTCTTGCCCCAATCGACGTCGACGATGTGCTTGATCATCTCCTGGACATCGCCCAGCCCATAGAGGGGGGGATTGCCTTCTGCGGCGGCGACCTTGATGTAATCAGACTGCAGCAGAACCATCAGATCTCGCGTCGGTGGCGTGCAATAGATCGGGCCGCGGTAGCCATATTTGTACATCACAGGTAACAGACCGATGTGGTCGATATGTGCATGGGTGATGACGATGGCATCCAGGTTCTCGAACGGCAGTAACTCCGGCGCGTTGAAGAACGGCATAATCTCGCTGCGGTTGTTTGTCGGCTTTGCGCCGACGTCGACGACAATCTTCGACTCATTGGTCGTGACCAGATGCATGGAGCGGCCGACCTCGCGATAAGATCCAAGCGCAGTCAATCGGCACCAGATCTCGCCGGCGCGTTGAGGCCGAAAGATGCGGGTGCCAAACTTGCGTAGCAGCGCCTTTCGGTCCTCGGCATTCTCCTGACGATAGCGGCGGATGTTGTGCATGGTCGCGCTCTCCACCGCAGCGGCACGCTCGGTGCGCACCTTCCAGCCAATCTCGTCGCGCAGTGCCTTGACCGTCGAGCCTTTCGGGCCGACGGCTTGACCCGGGTCGTTACAGACGATTGTGACCTCACAGACCGCACCGTCGAAGTAGATGCGTTTGAGTCCGGCATCATCGGGAATCATCTCCATGATCTTCTGCTCGGCCTGCTTCAGATCCATCAGTATGTCTGTGGAGGGTCGAATCTCGACCCGGCGCTTGATCGATTTGGCGATTCGGCCTGCAAGACTGTCGGAGCCGGCGAATGCATCGGGCGTCGGCGTCACGATGGCGATGCTCGCCGCCTCGAGGTCGACTTCGTATTCGATGCTTGATGGCACCATCTTCTCAATCTTCTTCTTCACTTGTTGGAATGTCAGACGCATGTCCACACCTCATTCTATCCCGAGCACAGGCTGGACGGTCACGGTCCCACCCAGAGACGGGATGGGGCGAGAACGGCGCATGCGCCGGGAAGGGGATTCAGCACTGCTTGAGCAGGGCTTCGAGTTCAGCTTCGTCCAATAGACGGAAACCGGTTTTTGCCGTGATGACGGAGAGATCCATGCCGTTGCCGCTCGCCGCATCGCGTTGGGCACTCGCGAGCAGGGCCTTGGCCGCGACCTTGAGGGCCTCTTTCTCGGTCATGCCAGGCTTGAACTGGTCTTCCAGAACACCGTACATGTAGGGCGAACCGGATCCGGTCGCGCAGTACTCATCGGGAATCGAGCCACCGGCCGAATCAATCGAGTAGACGCTGCCACCGGTCTCATCGACACCGGCGATCAGCAACTGGACCCAATGTGGGCGCCCGACCAGGATGTTGGCCGTCATCGTCGCCGCACCTTTGACGCTCATCAGGCGTCCGCGCTTCAACTCGAACAGGCTCATCTCAGCCGCGAGTGTGCGGGACAGGGACTGGGCATGCCCGACCAGGCCTGCGGTGGTCAATGCGAGATTGTCCGCGATCCTGAACAACTTCTGCACGCTCTTGTTGGCCACGAAGTGGCCCATCGTCGCTCGGTGATCGGCGCCGACCACAACCCCGCCATCGAAACAGATGCCAATCGTGCTCGTGCCTGTCTTGACCGCTGCCATCTCTGCATCCATCTGTAATCATCCTCCAGGATTCGTGCGGGTGCACGTCGGGGATGGTTCCGCGACACGAGGACTCCTTTTGAATCCCTCGGCAACGGTCCCCACGGTCCACCTCGCCCCTTGTGGAGCCGTGGAGGTTCTTGAACCTACGACAAGGACGGCGTCCAATGATTCAAGGAATACCACCTCCCCGGCAGCGCCATGGGGGAGGAGGACAGCCCGCGCTGGATGGACATGCCCTCCATCGCTGAGGCCCAGCCAGAGCCGGTTGAACCTGAGCAGGACTTCCATGATCTGGGTGATCTCTACCCCGATGCGCCGGTTCCGCGCGGCCAAGGGGACGTCATCATCCACCGCGGCGTCCTGCACGACTCATCAGGCATCCCACAACTCTTCGATTGGGTCGCCGCCGGCGACATCGCGATCGTCGAACTCAAGCGCATGATCGATCGGAAAGTCGAATTCGCCAGCACCATCTCCAGGCTTCAGGAACTCATCGAGGGCGACCTCGGCGGCGCGCTGGTTCAGGTCGGCGCCGAGCGACTCATCCTCCTCCCAGCAGGTTATGCGGGTGTGAGAGGCATCGAACCCGAAGTCTTCGCACCCGACGAATGATTGAAGCCACCCATCCAGAGGCGACACCATGGAGAGCACCATCGAGGTGGACTGCATCATCTGCGGTTTCGCCGAAGGTCTGCAGATGCTCGCCCATACCGAAGAGATCGCCTACTTCGGCGAGCACACCCAGATCACCCTCACCTGCCCCGGCTGCGGCTGGCGCCAGACCGACTTCATCCCCGCAGAATCCAGAGAGGGCAATTGTCAGTGCTTTCTCATCAGCAAGACTGAGGATCTGAGGATTAGAGTCATCCGGGGTTCCGCCTGTACCGTGCGCTTGCTGGAGTTGGATCTCGAAGTGAGACCGGGATCACACAGCACGGGATACGTCTCCAACATCGAAGGTGTGCTCAACCGCTTTCAGGAGGTCATCGACATGGTCGGCCGTCAGGCCGCGGTCGAAGAGAATTGGGCCGCCATCGCCGAACTCACGAAACTCACTGAGACGATGATGGAGATTCGCGCCGGAACGAGCAGCGTCACCCTCGAGATGCTCGACCCCTGTGGCCACAGCATGATTCTCACGGAAGGTGTCGATGAACGGCCCTTGACAGAATCAGAGATCGATGATCTGCCCGTCGGCCCAGGTACGGGCTTGATGGAAGCGGGGGCCAACCAAGCCCGGGCCGGACCGGGCACCGAAGAGTGAAGCTGTGGATACGCAATCAGCCATTATCGTGCCCAGATATCTGATCCAGATGTTGCTGACCATAATGCTGCCACTGCTCAATTGTCCAACCTTCAGGCAGGCCTGTGGCGGGAAGCGGCGGCCCTTGCGCAACCTGTGCTTGCGTGACCCCATCCACTTGCGGTAAGGTCGCTGTGGATTGAATCGATTCCGGGGGGTCGTATTCAGGAGTGATCATATCAAACATATCGAGCGGCGGTTGGGTCCCCCATTCGCGATTCTCTTCAGCCCGCCGTATGAACAGTAATCGAGCTGCGGCAATGAAGACGAGAATCAGACCAATGAAGGCGGTAATAATCGCATAATTCATCTTCGCGTCTGAAGATTCAGAATCTTGTGCAGCGGTGTCGGTGGAATCTTCAATCGGTGGTGTCGAGTCCGTAATGTTGGTCTCGTTATTGACCGGTTCTGGCGTAGAATCGCAATGGTCAGGAATGCCATCGCTGTCTTGATCGTAGGTGTCATTGTATCCTTCGCACAAATCCTCACTGTTTGCCACGCCATCAGCATCAGAGTCAATCAATACGTCACAACCATCTGCAATACCGTCGACATCGACATCAAGGGCATCATCATGACCTTCACAGGTGTCGTTTTCGTCTGAAATATCATCTCCATCCGAATCGATGAGGGTATCACAACCATCAGCGATGCCATCGGCATCCACATCGATGGAATCATCATGTCCGGGGCAGGCATCGAAATTATCGGCGATACCGTCCGTATCGGAATCAATTAAGTCATCACAACCATCGGCAATCCCATCTTCATCAACATCGATGTTGTCATCAAAGCCAGGGCATGCATCGAATTCATCCGATACGCCATCACCATCCGAATCCAATAGATTGTCACATCCGTCAGGAATACCATCGCTATCGACATCGATCGCATCATCATGGCCGGGGCAAATATCCAATGCATCAGCTACACCATCTCCGTCTGAATCGACCAAATCATCACAGCCATCAGGTATTGAATCAGAATCAACATCAATGCCATCATCGAATCCTCGACAAATGTCTAAATTGTCCTTGACACCATCACCATCTGTATCATCGATGCAACCATCACCATCTGAATCCCAAGGAATTGAGTCCTCTTTGTTGCAATTGTCGGTCCAAGACTCGATGTAATCACCAGGTGTCATGTCTTTGCCAACGAATGCAGGGAACGAACTATTGTATCGATGGGTCTTGAACACCGTGTTTTGTTGGCTGTTTGCGTTCTGTCCTTGTGGGATGGTTTCGCCTTGATTCATCGGCCCATTTCCAACCACAGGGTTGATGTATTTCCAAACAATTTCACCCTCTAAATTGACTTCATAGAATGTGCCTCTTTGACCCCAAGTCACCAATGTATTGCCATTCTCCAACCGCTCAGCACCAGAGATAGATGTCCCATACATATCAGTCCCTTGATCCCATGTCCAATTGGGTGCGGTTGGACCCCACGCACTGCCAGATTGGATCACATATTCACCATTGACCAAAGGTGGAGAAATGACATCGACGGAAGAATAACCAATACTGCGTCCATTCCCGTTATTGAAGAGAGACAAGTCCCCTGCCCCAGGACGGCCTTCCTGAATCCACTGGACATCGTGTTGACCAAACAATTGCTGATCTGCTGCGGTACCTGCGCGATAGGCTTCCGGGTTGCCCCAGCGATACAGGATGTCCCCGCCCTTGCCGGAGTTCCCACCTGAATGGCTTGCTGCTTCTGCTGTGGTCGTACTGTGATCGATGATGTAAATCTCGTTCGTGTTCTTACAAGACAAGGCGATTTGATCTAAGATCGGATTGTAATCAATACCGTTGCAATGCATCCAGTCACTCTTGTATTTGTTCGGACCACTTGCATCGGCGAAATTGACATCCAGAAGTTCTGGATGATCTGCGACCACACCGTAGTTGGCTTTAGTGGAATCAAAATCCTGAATCAAATGGTCCCAAATGTGCCATTCCCATACGACTGCGCCTTGATTGGTTCCAGAGGGTTCCACCTCAATGATGTGGTCAGGCCAAAGGGCATTTTGGCTCATCTTGTCAGGATCTCGACCGGCATCAAAGGATTCGGTCTCGCTCTTGTATCCCCATGCAATCATCAGTAAATTACCATTTGGAAGAGGTTCGATATCGTGGTGGCTACGTCTTGAATCTCCAGCATAGTACCACTCCCATTCGAGTTGACTGTCCCAAGACAATCGCTCGACCTTGCCAGCAATACCGCCACCACTGAATGAGCCACCTCCATCCGTACCCATGTTGGCCGTTCGCAGCAAGTCTCCGTCCTCAAGTAGGTATGCAGAAAGGCCAGGCCTCAAGCCACTCGAAGAGGTCCATGAATGAACTTCCCGCCCATGTGTGTCAATGAGATAGGTGCTTGCTGAAGACATTGGAGAAAATAGTGTATAATCCTCATTCGCACGGTTATCACAGTAAATCAGTCCAACCGTCCAAGTCGAATTTCGATTGGCATTGCAAATCGGTTCCACAATCCCTGAAGGATTATCTGCCACAGCCACCGATGGGGCTAGGCTGAGTAGGGATGTTAGCATCAGCAACGATAGAGAGCCAGAAATCAACCGGCCTCGCATAATCTTGGTGACCCTCATTAATCATCCCACCTGGATTCGTCTCCATACATCTTACGCCGTTCAGCATCGAGGAAACGATCGCGTCGCTTGCGTCCGAATAGACCGAAGATCAACAGCAACGCGATGGCGCCAGTCGATGTAGCGTAGATGTCGAAGTTTGCCCCATCACCTTCCAATCCATCCTGGGCCGGAGCAATTGCACCCGATTCTTCATCGGCTATCTTTGAAATTGTGACCGTGTTCTCGATTTGCAGTGTTCTACCAACTGAATCCTCGATGGTCAAGTGAATGGTGTATTCGCCCAATTCCGCGTACTCATGCAAGACGGTTGAGCCCGTCCCCTCGACATCGTCTCCAAATTTCCAAGTGAATGTGTAGGGCCCTTCGCCACCGCTAGCAGTACCGATGAATTCGAGGGTTGCAACCATATCCTCTGACATCGAATCAAGTTGTCCTGAGTGAGAGAAGTATCCAGAAAGGTTGGGAATTACAGGCGGCTCGATCGCGATGATCAGTACATTGTCCTCTTGCATTTCACCGGCATCATCTGTAACTTGGAGTATGACGATGTAGATTCCAGTTGAAAATGTGTGATTGACTCTGGCCTGATTCGAATTGGTCCCATCGCCAAAGTCCCAGGCAATCAACATGGGAGAATTGCCACCGGATATTTCAGCAAAGAAAGCCACATCGAGTGGCGCATCACCAGTGGTCCGATTGACAGTCAGTGCCACATCCAATGATTCAGAAAAAACACAGGTGTCATCATCATCGGTCGCTATTGGATTGAAATTAAGTGCTAGGTTATCTGTACAACCGCTGATTTCAAGGTGGTCGTATACCCCATCCTCATCAGTGTCTTTGTACTCACAGGAACCGTCATCATCGGTTGCTGTTAGGTTGTAGTTGGTTGCATTCTCATCAGTACATCCTTCGACTTCAAGGTAATCGAATATACCATCCTCATCAGTGTCTTTGTACTCACAAGTTCCATCATCTTCGGTTGCCGTTAGGTTGTAGTTTTCAGCGTTTGGATCCGTACACCCCTCGATTTCAAGATGGTCGTAAACCCCATCTCCATCGGCATCATCATACTCACAGGTGCCATCATCTTCAGTTGCGTTTGCGTCGTAATTGGATGCGTAGACATCCGTGCAACCGGGAATGGTCAACACGGGGGGCGCACCAATGGTGAAGTTGAGTTTTGTAAATGCCACTTGTGTCATGTTCTCCCAATCGAGATCCAGTATCAAAGTGAATTGGTAATCTTCTCCGTCGAGCCAACCATCAACAGGGTTGAGATTCGCCATCGTATAGCCGGCATGTAAGGCTGAAAAACCCATTCCAAGCAATTTCTCGTTTTCTTCAGCATCCAATCTGTACAGATTAAATTGCATTTGGTAATCGGCTCCAGTTTCAGTTTCACTAGCATCAAAATCAATGGTGATATTTTCTTGGAGGGACCCGTTTTCAAAAATGTCGAAATAATACCAACCATCTATTTCTTCAATACCCACACTGCCCTCCAATTCCCCTTCGTAGACTGTCGAAATTTCAACAACTGGCGAGTGGTTGTTGTTCGCGACGTCACCCCACCCGAACGTATCTGTGCTGGTTACCAGAACATCGCCGCAAGACAAGGAGACATGGACGGTATAGGGTCCATCTTGGTCAGGTATCCAGGTTTGGTTGACCTCATGGCTTTCTCCATCGGCTGTGAAGTTACCAGAGAATGTGCTGTGCGGGAAATTGGGATCGACTCTGGTAAACCAAATTTCGTAACCATATTCCAGGTATATTGTCAAATTATCAAACTCGATTTCGACATCAACTTGTCCAGTCGATACTGTGGTTGTGATGCGGAGGTCATCGGAGAGTCCATCTCCATCGCGCCCACTTGAATCAGCGGCAACCGTCCATGGGGAAGTCAGCATGAGCACGATTATGCTCAGCGAAAGAATCCCACATCCCCGCCGACTCATACAGGTAGATGAGTCCTGCATATATTTCATAGGAGCGCCCCCGTTTGAGTCCCCACCACTGAGTTCAAGCACGACTTTACCCTGAGTCAATCCGGTTTTTCAAATGAATCAGTGATATCCTATGCAATGAAGGCATCGTCAGCGAGGAAGGCGTTGACGAGATGGGCGTTCTGATCTCTGAGTTCGCTCAATTCTGTGAGCCATACCTCAGCCTTCTCGATGGTCATCGCCTTGAGTTCTCCACTGAGGATGTCGCCTGCGATGTATGACCGGCGCACTTCCTCAAGAGCCGAATCGTCTTCTTCAAAGAAGAACTTGAGATATTGGAAGGCGACATCGATGTCAGGGTTGCCTCCAAGGCGTCGGTGTTCTTCCACTGTGGATTGTCCACCGGAGAATGAACGTTTGAACTTCTTCTCCATTATTGCCAAGTCCTCGTTGAGGAAGATGGTGGTCTCAGGCATGGAGGAGGACATCTTGCCACCAGTCATGCCCACTGCGAAGTGGTGGTAGGTGGAACTCGGCTGCAGCAGACCGGGGCCACCCATGCTTCTCTCCAACTGGAGCAGGACCATCCTGATCGGGTATCGATCCTTGGCGGTCGCTGCAGGAAGATCGCAGATGCCGTGCTTTGGATCGCTCATGATGTCTGAGTAGCCCAGAGACTGAAGTGCACCGACAATCTTGCCGAATACCGATTTGGAATCAGAGAGAATCAGAGCATTATCATCCATGATGGATACCGTGATCCTGAGGCCGCCCTTCTTGCGGTCGTTGACATTGAACCAGTTGGTCTTCCCTGCAAGGCCTCTGCACAATCGGAGGTGGGGGTCCTGGTCGACGCCGACGGGGACGACGATGGGACGCAGACCGCCGTATTCGTCGAGTTGAGGATGGAGGATGTCACCCGCTTGGACGAGGGGTGCCTGGACGTGGGCGAGGTTGGTGTCCCCCTTGAATCCGTAGATGGCTTCGAATTCTGAGAGATTGGTTTTCTTGCCAAGGGTGAAGCCCATGCGTTGGACGATCGGTCGCATGCTCTGGAAGTAGATGTGGGTCTTTTCTGGATCGAGCCCCATGGCGACGTAATTGGAGATGTATTCCGCCAGTGCGACCTTTCTGCATTCTTCGAGGCTGATGCCTCTGGTGGCATTCGCTTCGAGGTCGGCGACAGCGATGGTGACGTCCGCGCCCTGTTCCTGGAACCATCTGACCTGATCGATGACCATCTTGTGGCCAAGGTGCATCTGGCCGGAGGGCATCAGGCCGGTCATGACACCGAAGGGCTCGCCTCGACTGTGAGCTTGGAGGATGTTGTCGAGTTCACGATGGGCGAAGATGATGCCGCGTCGGTGTTGGAGGCTGGGATTGGGAATGTCGGTGAGCGAGACGGGTTCGAGACCAAACTGCTCGATGATGCGAGCATAATCGGTCGAGACGTCACTCGACCATGGGTTGATCTCGACCATCAGCCTTCGCGACCATGGGACGGCTTTCAAGGCGTCGGGTCAACTACGGTCCTTGGCCGATGGTTTGACGTCATAACAGCACTCAGGCGGAGCATGGCTCAGGTCTGTGTGCTGGGTGGCAGACTGGTCG
>Ga0114996_10008816_pt1 | contig 11133 bp, 7 predicted proteins | sample ArcticOcean_MG_C_4_FD_87039 | JGI IMG/M metagenome (GOLD analysis project Ga0114996, IMG submission 87039) | Marine microbial communities from western Arctic Ocean - ArcticOcean_MG_CB4_134 | ecosystem: Environmental > Aquatic > Marine > Oceanic | place: Arctic Ocean: Canada Basin | collected... | reverse complement strand
GTTTGGCATGAAACATCCTGCATATCCAGAATACTTTCTAGTTGCACACGCCACTCGTGAGTTAGGAAGAACAGTTAGATGGCAGGCAGAGCGAACCGAAAGCATGCTCTCTGATAACTCTGGACGAGATCTTCAAACAAAAGCCGAACTCGCATTTGACGAAAACTATAAAATATTAGGTTACCGGTTATTTACCCTTTCAAATCTGGGTGCCTATAATTCTAAGATGGGTCAAAAAATTCAGTCTGAACTTTTTTCAAAAGTATTAATGGGCACCTATGATGTTCAGTCAATATACTACCATAATAGAGGCGTTTTTACTAACACCACTCAGTTTGATGCTTATAGAGGTGCCGGTCGACCAGAAGCGATTTATGTTCTTGAACGCGCGATGGATCACGCCGCAAGAATCTTAAAAATAGACCCACTCGAATTACGGAATCGAAATTTTATTCCTGTCCACAAATTTCCCTACAAAACAGTGACCGGAGAGCTCTACGACGTCGGGGAATTTAGTAAAATTCTCAGCCGCGCAGAAACAGAAGCCGACTTTGTAAACTTTAAAGCTAGAAAGGCTAGATCAAAATTAGGCGGAAAAATTCGTGGTGTGGGCATTTGCTATTATATAGAAAGCATTTTGGGGGATCCAAGCGAAACAGCAAGAGTTGAGTTCACGGACACCCAAAACGTTAATCTCTATGTGGGAACACAGTCAAATGGGCAAGGCCATGAAACCGTGTATAGACAAATATTACACGAAAATACCGGAATTCCGATAAATGACATTAACATAGTCCAAGGTGATAGTGACCTAATCCCCACCGGTGGTGGAACTGGGGGATCCAGGTCAGTCACAACACAGGGGACAGCTACCAAAGCAACTGCTGCTAAAGCCATTAAACAATTTGAATTATTTTTAGCCAAGCATCTTGGCCTTAAAGAGATAAGCTTTGACGCCGGTGCTTTTAGATCGGACAGTTCAAATATGGTAATGACCTTAACTAAAGCTGCAGATTTGGCCCGAAAACTTAATCGACAAGATTTGCTAATTGTTTCTCAAACCACCACCCTCCCGGGAAGGTCCTATCCAAATGGTTGTCATATATGTGAAGTAGAAATTGACATCTCAACTGGCACAACAGAAGTAGTAAAATATACAGTAGTTGATGATCTTGGACTACTTATAAACCCAATGCTTGCGCGTGGACAAGTACATGGAGGCGTAGTTCAAGGCATTGGCCAGGCAATAAACGAACACGTTGTCTATGACGAAAATGGGCAGCTCTTAACTGCGACTTTCATGGATTATAGTTTACCACGTGCTGACAATATTCCACTGATTGAATTTCATTCAGAACCCGTGCCTTCAACCGCTAATCCTCTGGGTATGAAAGGCTGCGGAGAAGCAGGGACCGTAGGTACCTTATCTGCAGTTGCTAACGCTGTTCAAGATGCCCTTTGGGAGTATGGGATACATCAGGTAGACATGCCTTTCACGCCTATTCGTGTATGGTCTTGGCTAAATTCAAACGATAACTCCATGGCAAAATTGAAAAATTGAAAAAAAGGTTGGGTCCATAGTATTTAACTGCACCTATTTCAGTGTTAGCTTAAAATTCTTATAAATTCATCTTAACTATCGCTAAATCATAAATAGGGTATCTAAAAATGGTAATGGAAAAAACTTTTGATCCAAAAGCGGGTGAAGAAAAAATCTACTCCCAATGGGAAGAAAATGGTTGTTTCAAAGCTGGTGCAAATGCGAGTAGGTCAGAGACATTTTGCATAATGATTCCTCCTCCCAACGTCACTGGCGTTCTTCACATGGGGCACGCATTCAATAATACTCTTCAAGATATCTTAATTCGTTGGCATAGGATGAGAGGCTATGACACCTTATGGCAACCTGGACAGGACCATGCTGGTATTGCAACTCAAATGGTCGTCGAGAGAAATTTAGCAACAACAGGTCAACCATCAAGAACAGACTTAGGCAGAGAAAAATTTCTTGAAAAAGTCTGGGCGTGGAAAGAGGAATCGGGTGGAACTATAATAGACCAACTCAAGCGCCTAGGTGCGTCTTGCGATTGGTCTAGAAATGCATTCACCATGGATGAAAACTTTCAAAAAGCTGTGATAAAAGTTTTTGTGGAACTTTATAAAAAGGGAACAATTTATAAAGGAAAGCGCCTAGTCAATTGGGACACTCATTTCGAAACAGCCATTTCCGATTTGGAAGTTGAAAACATTGAAGTCGATGGGAAATTTTGGCACTTCAAATACCCCCTAGCAAACAATGAAAGGTACCGCTTTATAGAGCACGATTCCGATGGAAATGTTACCTTTGAAGAGGAAAGAGACTATATTTCTATTGCGACTACCCGTCCTGAAACAATGCTTGGTGACGGAGCTATAGCTGTGCATCCATCAGACAAACGCTACTCATCTATATTAGGAAAAATGGTTCATCTGCCTCTCTGTGATAGGCTTATTCCAATTATTGCAGACGAATATCCAGATCCCGACTTTGGCTCCGGTGCGGTAAAGATAACAGGAGCACACGATTTTAACGATTATAACGTGGCAAAGAGAAATAATATTTCTCTCCACCCTCTAATGGATACTCAAGGTAAACTGCGTGATGATATCACGTCTGACAATGCCGTTCCCCAGAAATACAGGGGAATGGACCGTTTTGTAGCACGAGCGGCCATAGTAGACGATATGCAAAAATTAGGTTTAGTGGCGGCTATCGAAGATAAGAAAATCATTCAACCTTTTGGCGATAGATCAAAAACGGTTATTGAACCAATGCTCACTGATCAATGGTTTGTCGATACTAAGGAAATTGTTAAGCCTGCTATAGATGCTGTAAAAACAGGGAAGACAGTTATTATACCAGAAAGAGACCAGAAGGTTTATTTTCACTGGCTCGAAAATATAGAGCCGTGGTGCATTAGCCGGCAGCTTTGGTGGGGGCATCAAATACCCGTCTGGTATGACGATGATGGGAATGAATATTGTGCGACTGATGAAATTGAAGCATCTATACTAGCTGAAGGTAAAAATATAACACGGGACCCAGACGTTTTAGATACCTGGTTTTCTTCTGGCATTTGGCCCATCGGCACACTCGGCTGGCCCGAACAAACAGAAGAATTAAAAAAATACTTTCCGACAAATGTATTGGTTACTGGGTTTGATATAATATTCTTTTGGGTCGCACGCATGATGATGATGCAATACGCAGTTGTCGACGAAAAGCCATTTAGTACTGTTTATGTTCACGCATTAGTGCGCGATGAAGCTGGAAAAAAAATGTCGAAATCATTAGGAAATGTGCTAGATCCAATCAAACTTATAGATGAATTTGGTGCAGATGCAATAAGGTTCACTCTAACCTCAATGGCCGCAATGGGTAGAGATTTACGATTAAGCACTGAGCGCATAGCCGGCTACCGCAACTTTGGAACCAAGCTCTGGAATGCCGCGAGATTCGCTGAGATGAACAGCTGCTATCCATCTAAAGAATTTTTACCCAAAAATGCCCGTCACCCGGTAAACAAGTGGGTTATCGGTGAAACAGCAAAAATTAGAGAAGAAACAGATACTTCTCTGTCAAGCTATAGATTTAATGACACGGCCAATGGGCTTTATTCCTTTGTTTGGGGAAAGGTTTGCGACTGGTACGTAGAGTTTTCTAAACCTCTACTAAATAGTAGCGACCAATCTTTGGTAGACGAGACCAGACAAACCATGGCCTGGGTTATAGATCAATGTCTCCTGCTGCTGCATCCGATTATGCCGTTTATTACTGAAGCTCTGTGGTCGTCAATTTCGAAAAGACCAAAAATGTTGATCCACACATCTTGGCCTACATATGGTAGCGAGCTAATAAATGACAAGGCTGATAAAGAACTTAATTGGGTCATTTCTGTTATTGATGCAATACGTTCTATACGTGGCGAAATGAACGTACCCGCAGGACTGAAGATTCCTTTAATAAAGTTAACACTCGACGAAAAAAAAGTTAATGCGTGGTCGGCGAATGAAGAGTTAATAAAAAAATTAGCGCGGCTTGAAAGCATAACGGGGAGTGACAAAAGACCCGTCGGTTGTATTATGGTTTCAGTAGAAGGTGCTGAATTTGCTCTACCGCTAGCAGATATTATCGACATCGACCAAGAAAAAGCGCGACTTGAGAAAAATTTACTGAAAACTACTGGTGAGTTAAAATCTCTTGACGGTAGATTAAAAAACCCCAAGTTCTTAAGCAGTGCTCCTGAAGAAGTTATTATTCAAACTCGTTCCGATAGCGCTCTAAAAAATGAAGAAATATCCAAATTAAATGCCGCCGTTCAAAGATTAAATAATTTAGATCAAATTTAAGAAAGAAACTATAAAAATGCCCGAAAACATTTTTAAATTTACGCCTTTGGTCACAAGTCTTCCCAGTTCTGTTCCGTTTGTTGGGCCAGAGACCCAAGAGCGAAAGCTTCAATCTATTTTCAAAGCAAGAATAGGCGCCAATGAGAATGTCTTTGGGCCTTCTCCAAATGCAATCATCGCTATGCAAGAAGCGAATAATGAGATTTGGAAATATGGTGATCCAGAAAATTACGATTTAAAAAAGGCACTCGCAAAGCATCACAACATTCCAGGTGAGGCAGTGGTGGTTGGTGAGGGAATCGATGGCCTCCTAAGCTATATTGTTAGGATGTTTATTAATCCTGGAGATCGCGTAGTCACATCGGATGGGGCCTATCCAACGTTTAACTTTCATGTTTCAGGGTATGGAGGAGAACTTCACAAAGTTCCCTACAAAGATGATAGAGAAGATCCACAGGCCCTAATTCAGAAAGCCTCCGAAGTTGGTGCTAAATTGATATATTTGGCCAACCCAGATAATCCGATGGGAACATGGCACTCGAGAACCGTAGTTCAAAAAATGATAGATAGTGTTCCAAAAAAATGCCTTTTAATACTCGATGAGGCATACATCGATTTTGCAGATCCCCTAATTTCTCCTTTGATTAATTCGAATTGTTCATCAGTGATTAGAATGAGAACATTCTCTAAGGGCTACGGTTTAGCAGGTGCTCGAATCGGATATGCAATCGGGCATTCGGAACTGATTAAAGGGTTCGATAAAATCAGAAACCACTTTGGGGTAGGTAGACTTTCTCAGGTTGGAGCTCTTGCAGCTCTCTTAGATAAAGAACATCTAAAAAATGTATTTAATTTAGTAACAGAATCACGTAATAAAATTTCTGAAATTGCTCTTAAGAATGGCTTAAAACCAATTCCTTCAGCAGCGAATTTTGTCACCGTTGACTGCAATTCCACCGTAGAGTTCTCTCAGAGACTACTATCTGAATTAATCAAGAGAGGCATTTTTGTCCGAATGCCATTTGTAAAACCTCAAGACAGAGCTATCAGGATCAGCTGCGGTTTAGAAAAAGATCTACACCTTCTTGAAGAACTACTTCCGCTCGCAATCTTAAGTGCCAGAGCAAACTAGAGAAGCTGCATCTAATGCACCTTCTCCGTGGGGGATTTTTAAGGCCTTTAATCCCGAATCTATAGCTCCTAGAGTACCTAAAACCATATGAGAATTTAGGTGCCCCATGTGACCAACTCGAAAAAAACCATCCCACTCTGGATCATTTCTATCAACCATACCTACCCCAATTCCAAGGGTGACTCCCGCGTTATTAGTTAACCAATCTCTAAGCTGTGTTCCAAACGGAGCCCCAATCCGAACTGAGGTTACCGCATGACTTCGCTTATTTGGTTCAGAGATATTTAATTCCAAAGGTCCGACCAAACTCCATCTATCAAAGGCTGCCCAAATGGCGTGAGCTAGTAGTTCGTGGCGTTTCCATACAACCTCTAACCCTTCCTCGTGTAAAATCATATCTAATGCGACTCTTAAACCAAATAAATGATGCGTAGGAGCTGTTCCACACCAGTATTCAAAAAAATGTTGCGGATGCACTCTGGGTTTCCAATCCCAATAACTGGATACTATCTTCTGCTTATCTCGCGCATGTTCAGCCTTTTGATTAAAAAATACAAAAGACATACCTGGTGGAACCATTAACCCCTTTTGACAACCGGCAATAAGAATATCTACACCCCAAGCATCCATCTGCATTTCATCACAGCCAAGGCAAGCAATGCTATCAACCATTAAAAGTGCCGAATGATTACTTTCATTCATAGCCTTTCTAATTTCTACAATATTGGTCTTGGCACTTGTTCCTGTATCCACCTGAACCACTAAGACCGCTTTAATATCTCCGCGCCTGTCATCTGTAAGAGCCTTTTTTAGTATTTCAGTGTCTACAACGTCCCTTTTTCCAAAATCAATAACTTGAACATCCACCCCCAAACGCCGAGCCATTTCGGCCCACCCGTGACCAAAATTTCCTGTCACCGCAAAAAGTGCTTTATCTCCTCTTGAAAGAACGTTTGATAACGAAGCTTCCCAAGCCGCATGCCCATTGCCAATATACATGGCCACTTGACCCTCCGTTCGGGCTATTTTTTTTAAATCTGGAACCAATGTAGCTGTCATATCAATGAGTTCGCCTGTATAGATATTTGGTGCGGCTCGATGCATTGCATTTAGAACTCTGTCAGGTATTACAGAAGGACCAGGGATTGCTAAAATATGACGGCCATTGGATAACGACATAATGAAATTCTTTCTAAATAAGGTTCGTAAAATATTATATTTTAAACTCTCGGGTTTGAAATTGAGTTCAACGCCTCTTACAGTTATTACTAGTAACAATAGTAAAAAGCCACAAAGTATTAAAGCAAAACTTTAGTATGAATGTTAACAAATAAACACCGTAAGCGGCAGAAGGAACCAACACCGAAATGGAAAATCAGATAGAGAGAGCAATTTTTGAGATAAAAGGTGAAGACACCTTAAGTTTTCTTCAAGGGCTTATCACTAACGAAATAAAAAACTTGGATAAAGGTCTAATTTACACCGCCATGCTGACACCGCAAGGAAAGTATTTTGCAGATTTTTTTATAGCCCAACACGCAGGTCGAATATTCATCGATTGCTCTAGCGTAATTAGTAACGAGCTTAAAAAAAAATTAACACTATATCGTTTAAGGGCAAAAGTAGAAGTCTTAGAGAGCAATTTAAAAGTTTCCTTCGGAATAGGAAAATTTCCTGATAATGCTTATAAAGACCCACGACACAGGGCCTTAGGTTGGAGGTTATATGGTGAGGATAGGGTGAACCACATCCAATCAAGCGTGAACTGGGTTGACATAAAAGTTAAGCACTGCATTCCAGAAACTGGCGTAGAGTTACTTCCAAATCAAACATACATATTGGAAGCAGGTTTCGAAAGGTTGAATGGTGTTGATTTTAAGAAAGGCTGTTATGTTGGACAAGAAATTATTGCCAGAATGAAACATAAAGCCGACATTCGAAAGGGGCTAAGAACCGTAAAGATTGAGGGTTCGGCAGAGATCGGCACTAAAATTATATGTCACGACAAAGAAGTAGGAACACTCTACTCTCAATCTAACGGCCTGGGCATTGCTTTTTTAAGATTTGATCGAGTTGACAAAATTATGAAAGCTGGAAGTGCTAATGTTATATTTGAGAACTAACCTTGTTTTGGTCGACAGGCCTTATGAAGTTAGAGAATTGCTCAAAGATTTCACCATTCGAAGCTATAATATCACCTTTTATTAATAATGGACTCTTCAGATCAAGGCTCTCAACCAATCCTCCGCTCTCCCTAACCAAAAGGATACCCGCAGCAATATCCCAAGTTTTAAGGCCACGCTCCCAAAAGCCATCAAACCGACCCGCTGCTACATATGCCAAGTCCAACGCAGCGGCACCCCAACGCCGAACACCCGCACATTTTGGCAGCAGTCGAGATAAATCGTTTATGGTAGAATCTAGATCTGGGTCCCCAGCAAATGGTAAACCTGTAGCATATATAGTTTCGATCATTTTGGACCGCCCAGAAACACGAAGCCTGGTATCATTCATCCAAGCCCCCTGCCCTTTTTCAGAAAAAAACATCTCATCTCTACATGGATCGTAAACAACAGCAGCAACGATCTCACTCTTATGTTCCAAACCAATAGAAATAGCCCAATGAGGTAACCCGTGTAGAAAATTTGTTGTGCCATCTAATGGATCAACAATCCATCGCCGTGTAGGGTCTTCTCCCTCAATAGAATCGCTTTCCTCTGCTAACCAACCATAAGTAGGCCTTGCACCGAGCAACTCTTCTTTAATGATTTGTTCAGAAGATTCATCAGCTTTAGAAACAAAATCCCCTGCTCCCTTCATTGAAACCTGCAAATTTTCGACTTCACGGAAGTCTTTAAGAAGCCTCCTACCAGCAATTCGAGCAGATTTTATCATTAAATTAAGGTTGGCGCTACTTTGCAAAATTTTTACTCCTTGTTAACGGTTAGCGGCCGTATAGCTGTTAGATGTTACCATTGAAAGAGGTGGAAGTAATTATTAATATGTGTATCGAATGGTTTATTTAGTTCAAACTTTAAAAAATAAGCGTGTAACTAAAAATTTTATGGTATTTTCAAAAATCATATATGCGGCTTTACTCCAAAAATTTAATAAGAAATGGAAACTATTATGAATAACCAGTATTTTGTCGAACGCCTAGAAGACATTCCCGGCACAGAAGTTGCTCTCTCCATGTCTGGGATGGATTTCATGCTTAAAATTTTAAATGGTGAACTACCTCTTGCAAATATTGCGAGAGGCTTAAACTTTAAACTTAGTTCTGTAGAAAAAGGTATTGTATCTTTTACAGGAGCGCCAACTTTAGATCATTTCAATCCAATGGGTATGATCCATGGAGGTTGGTACGGTACGTTATTGGACAGTGCGATGGCATGTGCCGTCCAAACCCTGGCACCAAGAGGAACACTTGTGACAACTTTAGAATATAAAATAAACATAATCAGACCTATCTCTCTGAATACTCAAATTGAAGCAAAGGGAACCAGCGATCATGTAGGGAGGTCAACTGGAGTAGCACGCGGGTCAATTACAGGCATCGAGGATGGTAAGCTTTATGCTACGGGCTCAACAACGTGCATAATTATGCAATTCTAAAAGTTACTTGTTAAGGCACCATTTCATTATAGCCTTCTGAACATGCAACCTATTCTCAGCTTCATCAAATACAACCGAGCTGCTACCATCCAAAACCTCTGAAGTAACTTCTTTACCACGATGTGCCGGGAGGCAGTGCATAAAGATAGTATCGGACTTTGCTCTCGACATTAATTCAGTGTCTACTTGATATTGGGCTAGCTCGTTATGCAAAGGCACTCTTTCCTCGTTAGAGTGATGCATAGAGACCCAACTATCCGTTACTATTAAATCCGCATCTTTTACTGCCATATTTAAGTTTTTGTGAATGTGAACATCTGATCCGTTTTTTCTTGAAGTCTGAAGTAATTCGTCACAAGGTTCTAATTTTTCTGGGCCGCAAAAACCCATGGAAAAACCAAATTTTACTGACGCGTGGATAAACGAAGAACAAACATTGTTCCCATCCCCAATCCACAAAACTTTCTTCCCAGAAATTGAACCTCTTTTTTCTTCAAAGGTCATTATATCAGCCATAATTTGACAGGGATGGCTAACGTCAGTTAACCCATTTATTATTGGGACTTCTGAATTATCAGCTAACTCATGTAGCGTAGCTTCAGCAAATGTGCGGATCATTATTAGATCAACGTAACGAGATAGCACTTTTGCACTATCGGAAATACTTTCGCCGTGCCCTAACTGCAAGTCAGAGCCATTTAACAGAAGCGTTTGTCCACCCATCTGCTTGATACCAACATCGAATGACGTACGTGTTCGGGTAGACGGTTTTTCGAAAATTAGTGCAACCATTTGCCCTGACAGGAGAGGTTCAACATCTAAACGGCCCTTGGAAAACCCTTTCCTAGCTTCCTTAATTAAAAGAGCATTATCAATAATTTCTCTTAAGTCTCCATAACCAATTTGATCTATATCAAGGAAATGTCTCACTACTTACTCTCCAGCTCTCTAGCCGTTTGCTCTAATTTACTTACAGCCAACTTTAGTTCAGAGTTAGAAATATTCAAAGCTGGCAAAAGTCTTACAACGTTATCTCCACCTGGCACAGTTAAGAGAAATTGATTATACGCACCAGACACAAAATCAGTGTTTATTACTTTGCATTTCAGACCTAACATCAGCCCAGAACCTCGAACAAGCTCAAATACCGTAGGGTGAGAAGAAACTAATCCTTCCAACATTTGACGAAAATATCCCGATTTTCTATTAACTTCCTCCAAAAAATTTGGCGTATTAATTATATCAACAACCGCTGACCCAACTGCGCAAGCAAGTGGATTTCCACCGTAAGTAGAACCATGAGTTCCAGCTGTCATCCCTGAGGCTGCTCTTTCGGTTGCCAAGCAACCGCCAAGAGGAAAACCATTTCCAATTCCTTTTGCTACGGCCATAATATCAGGTGTTATCCCCGCCCACTCATGAGCAAATAGCTTTCCTGTACGGCCCATTCCACACTGAATTTCATCAAAAATTAATAATGCTCCAGTTTCATCGCAGCGATCTCTTATTCCTTTCATGCATGCATCAGGAACTGGTAAAATTCCACCCTCACCTTGTATCGGCTCAATTATAATTGCTGCCACATCCTGATCAGACATTGCTTTCGTGAGCTTCTCGTGATCTCCAAAAGGGACCTGAATAAAACCTGAAACTAAAGGCCCAAAACCCTTTGTTAATTTCTCAGCCCCTACGGCTGAAATAGTCCCAAGAGTTCGACCATGAAAAGCATTGCCCAAAGAAATAATTTTATACCGTTTTGTCTGCCCTTTATCATACCAATGTTTTCTGGCCATTTTTATGGCACATTCCATTGCTTCAGCTCCAGAGTTTGTAAAGAAAACCGTGTCAGAGAACGTGGCCTCAACCAACTTTTCAGCAAGCTCTATTTGTTGCGGAATATGATATAAGTTAGATGTGTGCCACAGCTTTGATGCTTGTTCTCTTAACACCTTTATTAAAGTAGGATGGGAATGCCCTAGGCCTGTTACTGCAATGCC
>Ga0114996_10008814_pt1 | contig 11133 bp, 11 predicted proteins | sample ArcticOcean_MG_C_4_FD_87039 | JGI IMG/M metagenome (GOLD analysis project Ga0114996, IMG submission 87039) | Marine microbial communities from western Arctic Ocean - ArcticOcean_MG_CB4_134 | ecosystem: Environmental > Aquatic > Marine > Oceanic | place: Arctic Ocean: Canada Basin | collected... | reverse complement strand
TATTGAATATGCATTTAAAGCCTCTTCATCTGTAGCAGCAGTATACCTTGCTCTCTTCGTATCTTTTAAAAAACAATGAAGAGGAGAAACTCCCGGATAGTCTAGGCCTGCACTAATTGATTCTGTTTCTTCTATTTGACCATCTGTATTCTGATTTACGTATTGAGCTGCACCATGTAGTATTCCAATTTTTGATCCATAAGTTAAGGGAGCGGCATGTTTTTTGCTATTTTTTGGTCCTCCAGCCTCAATACCAATAAATTCAAATTGTTTTTTTTCGTAATGCATAAACTCGTTCCAAAAACCAAAACTTGAAGATCCTCCTCCAACGCAATTTAATAATTTTACTTTTTTTGGAATTTTGCCAAATTCTTTTTTTATTTGAATTAAAAGTTCTCTAGAAATTTGCGACGTACTCCATCCGCAAATTTTTACAAAAATATTTGGACCCACTGTAGAACCAACTGCCATATGGGTAGTATCACAATTAGATACCCAATATCTCATGCATTCACTAACAGCATCCACAAGTGTTTGACTGCCTGAATAAACTGGAACTATTTCTGCGCCATTTTTATGCATAGCATCGCAATTAGGTTTTTGTCTTTTTATATCTTTTACGCCCATAAATATTTTGCATTTTAGGTCAAACTTTTTTGCAGCCATACTTAACATTTTTCCAGCATATCCAGCTCCGGTATCTCCAACTATATATTTTTTTCCTGCTCTTTTAGCTATAAGGCTGTGAACAGTGGCATTATAAATTTTATGAGCTCCTCCATTGGCCTCTGATACTACTTTAGTCCAAATTTGAGCACCGCCCAGATATTTTGTTAATTTTTCTAATTTTATAAATGGAGTAGGAGCACCAACCCAATTTTTGAAATAAAAATCTCTTTCTTGGATAAATTTTTTATCTTTTCTTAATTTTTCAAACAAAACAGAAAGATCTTCTACCGGCTTTTTTAAAGTTTCTGGTATAAAGTTTCCACCAAACTTACCCCAAAAACCATTTTTATCGTGTTGGTCAATTAAGGGTATATTTTTTCTTATTTTTATCATTAAACTATTTTTTGATGGAATTAGTCACTTTATTTAAATTTTCTATAATATTTCCTTTAATTAAACCTCTTCCCATAATTATTTTACTTGCTCCATTTTTTATACTTTCTGCAGGAGTACATACACGTTTTTGATCATTTATTCTGTCTTCACTCATACGTATGCCTGGGGTAAAAATTAAAAGATTTTGGCCTATTATCTTTCTAACAGTATTAGCTTCATGACCTGAACACACAATACCAACTTCCATTTTGCGTGCAGTTTTGGCTAGTTTTTTAACTTGGTCAAGTATGTTACCTGGGTTACCCATATCTTTAAGATCTTCATTACTTAAAGAAGTAAGAATTGTTACAACCATAATTTTTGGTTTTGATTTAATTTCATTGGCGGCTTTTTTAGCACTCTCAATCATTTTTTTTCCTCCTTGACCATGCACAGTCAGATATCCAAACTCCACATCATCCAAAGCTTTAATTGCTTTATAAACTGTTTCAGGGATATCTTTTAACTTAAGATCTAGCATTAAATTATTTACTCCAATTTTATTGAATTTTTTAATCCCACTTTTTCCGTGAGCATTAAAAAATTCTAATCCTAATTTAATAGTAAAAATTTTTTTTTTTATTTTTTTAGTAATATCAAGCGCTTCAGCTAGGTTTGTTGTGTCTAAAGCAAGAATAATTTTGTTCACTGATTTTAAATTGTATTTTAATAAGTATCAGATATTTTGCTTTCAGTAAAATTTTTGTTTAATCTTTTAAAAAAAGTTTTACTCATTTTCCATTTAATAGCTTTTTTTTCAGGTATTTGTACCACTTCAGAACTTCTTGGATTTCTTCCTATTCTAGCTTTTCTTCTTGCAACTTTGTAACTCCCAAATCCACGAATTTCTATATTTTTACCTTTGCAAAGAGTTTTTGTAAACTCAACAAAAATAAGATCAAAAATCTTTTCCATATCCTTGCGAAGAATATTAGGGTGAAGGTTGCACATTTTTTGCAACAATTCTGATCTAACCATAGTTTTGTTTTAAAGTTATTTCTTATTTTTCTTTTTTATTAGCGGGCCAAGTATTTCACCCAAAACCCCACCAGAGTCTTTAGATCCATATTTTTTAACAGCCTCTTTTGTTTGCTGCTCTTCTAGAGCTCTGATTGATAATGTCACAATTCTTTTTTCTTTATTTAATTCAGAAATCTTAGCATCAATTTTATCTCCTTTAGCAAAACGTGAAATTCTTTGATTTTCTGGTTCTTTTGCTAATTGATTTTGTTTAATTAAAAATGAAGAATTTTTATTACCAACATGAACCAAAATACCAGATTTTGTTGAACCTTCAACAATCGCAGTGACAATATCGTTGACATCTTTTTTCATAAAAAAATCAAATGGATCATCTGCAAGCTGTTTAATACCCAATCTTATTTTCTCATTTTCTAAATTTATTTCTAAAATTTTAAAATTAACTGTTTGATTTTTCTTATATTTTTCTAGTTCTGACTCTTTTTCACCCCATGTTAAATCTTTATAATGTATCATTCCATCAAGCTCCGTATCTTTAATTGTTACAAACAATCCATAATCAGTTATATTTTTTACAGATCCTTCTAATTTGTCGCCAACTTTATGATCTTGGGAAAATTTGTTCCAAGGATTGACTGTTGTATTTTTATAACTAAGTGAAAGTCTTCTTTTTTCTGTATCCTTTTCTAAAAGAATGACGTCTATTTTTTGTGATGTTGATAATATTTTTCCAGGGTGAATATTTTTTTTGGTCCATGATAATTCGGATTGATGAATTAGACCCTCTAAGCCATCTTCAAGTGAGGCAAAACAGCCATAGTCTAATACTTTAGTAACTATTGCTGAGTACGTTTTTCCTATTTCATATTTATTTATAATTTTTGAATAAGGATCTTCAGTAAGGTGTTTCATGCTCACACTAATTTTCTTTTTTTCTGTTTCAATTTTAGTAATTTTTACTTTTATAGATTGTCCAATTGAAAGTAACTCTGAAGGTTTATTAATTCTACTCCAGGATATATCCGTAATATGCAAAAGAGCGTCAATGCCATTTAATTCAACAAACACTCCCCAATCAGTAAGATTTTTTACAATGCCCTGAACCACATCTCCTTCTTTTAGTTTAGATATAAGGTGGTCTCTACCTTTATCTCTAATCTTTTCCATTATGGCTCTTCTAGATAAAACTATATTGCCTCTTTTTTTATCTAGCTTAACGCATTCAAAAGTCTGCGGCACTTTCATTAGGTGGTCAAAATTTTTTAATGGTCTTAGGTCAACTTGAGATCCGGGGAGAAAGCACAGGCAAGATTCAACGTTCACAACAAATCCTCCTTTGCATCTTGAAATAATAATACCTTTTACTTCTTCTTTATTTTCAAAAGCTTTTTCCATTTTTTTCCAGGATTTTGCTCTTCTAGCTTTTTCTCTGCTAACAACAACTTCTCCATCTCTATTTTCAATTTTTTCTAATAAAACATCAACCTTCGAGCCAACCTCAATAGAGTCCATTTCTTTTGTAAGTTTAAATTCTTCGATTGCAATTGCCCCGGAACTTTTTAGACCCAAATCAATAAAAACAAATTTTTTGCCAATTTCTTCTACTATCCCCGTTGTAATCTCACCTTCTTTAAATTTGCGATTTTTAAGATCTTCTGAAAGAAGAGTCTCAAACTCTTTGTGTGATTTACTTTTTTCTTGGTTTATATTTTCTTCCATATTTTACAAATAGTTTCTTATTAATTTCTTTTGACATTTTAGCTATCATTGCATTTTTATTTAAAATGTCGGTCCGTATTAGTACAGCATCAGCTACCTTTATCAAGGGATTATGGCGTCTATTTTTATCAAGTAGAGTGCGAGTTCTTAATGATTTTTTTACTTCTTCTAAAGGAATTTTCTTCTTTAAATCACGCCATCTCCTTAAACTTGCTGTATTCAAATTACATTTAAAGTAAAAAGCTATATCATAACGAGGATTTTGCTTGAGGATCGTACTTGCTTGATCTCTGCCTTCACAACATATTTTTTTATGTTTTTTTATAATTTTTTTTTGAAAACTTCTTATCAATAGTCTTACTTTCTTTTTTTTCGCTAATATACCAACATGATTACTGATTTCGTGGGAGTGCAAGTTTAAATTAGATATAAATTTATAATTTAAATTCTTAAACTTTTTTTTTAGAAAAAGCTCAATTTTTTGGGGCTTATGTTTTATAATTAAGAGGCTCGCGTAACGAAACAACAAACCAGAATTCATACAAAAAAGCTTATATTTTTTGGAAATTAATTTAGCGGCAGTGCTCTTTCCGCTTGAGCTTTCTCCGTCACATGCAATACGCAATGATAAAGATTTATTTAATGACAATTTTACCACCTAAATTTTTAATTAAGGAAATAAAACCAGGAAAAGAAGTATCCACCGTTTCGAAATTTTTTATTTTTGTTTGCATGCCTGTGACTAACGCAAGAATGACTGAAGACATACATATTCTGTGGTCACCCTTTGTTTCTATCAATAATAATTTATTTTTATTTTCAATTTTATTTTTACCATCAATTACTATACTGTCATTTGTAACTTTACACTTAATGCCAACTTGTATTAAAATTTTTTTTGACTCTAACAATCTATTTGATTCTTTAAACTTTAAATCTCCAATATTTTTAAATCTTGACGTTCCTTTTGTTAAAGCAGCAATTATAAAAAGTATAGGAAGTTCATCAATAAAATTTCCAATATTCTTAGAAACAATAATAGGTTTAAGTTTACTGCTTGAAACAATAATAGAACCAACGAGTTCGCCTGATACTTTTCTTAACTTTTTAATTTTTATGTTAGCATTACTTTTTTTTAAAATTTTTAAAAAAAATATTCTTGTTTTATTGCAAAGTACATTATGAATTATTAATTTAGACCCGGGAGTTAATAATGTAAGTGCTATTAAAAAAGCTGCTGAGCTAGGATCTGAACTTACTTTATAATCAAAGGAATAAAGGTTTTTTTGACCTCTTAGTGAAATTAAATTCTCTTTTTTTATTTTTTTTATTTTTATGTCAGCGTTAATTTTTTTTAAAAAAAGCTCTGTATGGTTTCTGCTAATTTTCTTCTCTTCAATAGTAGTCACGCCGGGTGTCGATAGTGCCGACATAAGTATTAATCCTTTAACTTGAGCACTACCCAAATGTTCTGTATGTTTTTGTGCTAGCGGCATATTTGTTCCTTCAATTATTAGAGGTAACGTTTTTTTATTTTTCGGGTGAAAAGATGCTCCTACTTTTTGGAGCGGTTCAGTGACTCTAGAAAAATCGCGTTTGTTCATTGACTGATCTCCGTATAAATAAAATTTAGCTGGGTAAGTTGACAAAAGCCCAGATAATAGTCGGGCTGAAGTTCCGGAGTTTCCAACATAAACTTTAGTCAATTTTTTTTTAACTTTAAAAGAATTTAAGCCATTACCATACACATAATAAATATTATTTTTTTTTATTATTTTAACTCCTAATGAATTTTTTAATACATTTGCACAGTTTAAGACATCTTCAGATTCTAATAAATTTTTTATTTTAGATATACCAATGCATTGACTGGCAAAAAGCAAAGCTCTTATTGAGCAAGATTTGTCTCCAGGAATTTTTATTATTTTATTAAATTTTTTAATTTGTTTATTTATTAATACAGTTTTTTTTTTAATCATTATGGACTAGAAGGTAAAATCTTCACCAAAATATAATTTTTTAGCTTCAGTAGTATTTACAATTTGTCTGGGTGTGCCGCTTGTTACTATTGTTCCATTTGCTACTACGTATGCCCGATCTACGATACTTAGTAATTGTGGAGCGTTATGATCTGTTATTAGGACTGCACAACCACGATTCTGTAGTTTTAAAAGTAAACCTTTAATATCCTGTAAAGCCAAAAGATCTACACCAGCAAAAGGTTCATCTAGAAGCAGCACACTAGGGTTATTAATTAAACATCGAGCGATTTCAACCCTTCGCACTTCTCCTCCCGATAATGCGGTGGCATTTACATCCCTAATATGAGTAATCGAAAACTCAACCATTAGCTTTTCTACAATCTCTTTTTGTTGAGTCGCATTTTTTTTTGATATTTGGGCAACAGCTAATAAATTTTCATATACTGTTAATCCACGAAATATAGATAATTTTTGTGGTAAAAAAGATAGACCTAATTTTGCCCTTTCATGAATTGCAAGATTAGTAAGATTTGTATTACCTAAAAAAATATCTCCAAAATCGGCTCTTAAAAGGCCCAAAACTATATTCATAAAGGTACTCTTTCCAGCACCATTACTTCCTAATAGTCCTAGCATTTCTCCTTTATTTAAATGTATATCAATTTTTCTTAAAATTTTTCTATCACCAAAAGATTTAGCTATGCTTTTCGCGGACAATATAGGCTTTGATTTAAATTTTACAATTCTAAACTTTTTTATATTATTCATTTAACTACTTTCATTTTTACTGACTTTCCATCGAACATTGAAACTTTAAAGTATTTTTTCTCGAGATCGTAGTCAATTTGATCTGCTTCAAGAGAGCCAGTAGGATGGAATAATCTTACCTGCTTATAGATTTTTACAAAATTTTCAGATGCTAGCAAATCCAAATTTTCTGCAAAAATTTTTGTTTCCCCATCGTAAACAACTACATTTTTTTCAAACCAACAATCATGTGATTGTTTTTGATAGCGACCTTGGTCAGAAGTTATTTTAACAACTCTACCGTCACTTAAATATAGCTCAACTTGCATTTTTTCCATAAATACTACGTTTGGATCTTTGTCTAGTATGTAGGCATTTTCTGAATTCACTAAAAATTCACGCATATCCGAAGTCATTCCTTGGAATTCTAAATTTTCAAAAGTAGAAAATTGACCTTCGTCAACTGTTTTTTCTTGATTTTCTTCTACAGTTTTATTGCCAGCAGTTTTATAATTTTTATTTAAATTTGGATAGTAGAAATAAGTTAGAATAATTAAAGATAAACCAAATGTGAAAAGAATTAATTGTGCCTTTCTTTGTGGTTTTTTCATTTTATACCCAAGCTCAAACAGCGGTGCATGTGTATTACGCCAACAATAGTTTTAATTTTTTTATGAATGTCTTGATTATTTGTAACCAAAAGAGATGTTATTTCTAGATTGTTCATTTTTTCAATTGCAGAAAGAGCCGTTGCCGAATCTGCTATCCAGGCAGGATTTTTGCTACATACTTCAGAAATTTTTTTTTTATACAAGTTATTAGAATGCCTGCGTAAATCACCATCAGTTAAAATATTAATTTTTCCATTTTTTTCCCTACAACAAACTAAACCTAGTTTTTTTTTAGATATTATTTTTACGGCATCTCGCATAGATTTATTTGAAGAAATCAAAGGTATCTCTTTTCCTTTTGACATGATTTCTTTTACTTGTATCAAGGATGTAGCTAAGGTTCCAGATGGATGAGTTGTAATAAATTTTTTATTAGTCCATTTTTTTCTTTTCATACATGATATAGCAAGGGCATCTCCCCAAGAAAGAAAGTTTAAAGAAGAGGATGTTGGAGCCAGACTGTGCCCAGCCTCAACAACTTTTGGCAATAAAATTTTTATCGTAGAATATTGTAGAAGCATTGAGTTTAATTTGCAGCTTACTCCAATTACTGGAATATTATATCTATTTGCATATCGTAAAATACTATTTAATTCTGAGGACTCCCCAGACACACTAAAGATCATCAAGACGTCATTATTTTTTTGAATAGCACCCAAACCGCCATGCTGCAAATCATTTGCCGAGAAAGCAACACTTGGAGTACCTAGACTTGACAATGTTGAAGAGACTTTTAAACTTACTATATAACTTTTCCCCACACCAACTACTAAGCATTTACCTTTCATCTTGTTGAGTAAATTAACAGCTTTTGAAAAAGATGCTGAAGAATTATTAAAACTTAATAATAATTTTTTTAAAGCCTTTATTTCAGTTTGAATTGTTTTTTTGGCTATTTTTAAATCTTTAATCATTTTTAATGTGAGAAAATGTCTTCAGAAAATCCACTTTGATCTAATTTTATTCTTGTTTTTAAAAATTTAATAGAACTTTCATATAGCTCAATTCTATTTTCTCTTATTAACATTTTATTCAGATCTTCTTTAATTTTATGAAGGTAAATAACATCATTACTACAATATTGAAGTTGTCCATCTGAAAGTTTTTCTAAATCTTTATTCCAATCACTGGAACCTAATCTTTTATCCAATTTTTTCCCACAAAACTCTAAAACTAAATCTTTTAAACCATGATTCTGTGTATATGTTCTGCATAATCTGCTTGCTATTTTAGTATCAAAAATATTTTGCACATTACATTTAAGAAAATATTCTAATCCAGATATATCATATCTTAAATAATGACCAATTTTTGTAATTTTATTATTTTCTAATATTTTTACAATATTAGGAGCTTTATAGTTTTTTCTATTAGGTTGACAAATATAAGCATCATTATTTCCAGAGCTTATTTGGATCAGGCTAAGCTTATCACGTTTAGTTATGTCTAGGCCCGTGCCTTCAGTATCTATAGCAAGATTAGAATGTTTTTCTAATTCTTTAAGAGCTGCAGTCGATATATCATCTTGAAACTTATAAATTTTAGTCATACCTAAAAACATATATAATGTTAATGTTATCAAAATGCAAAATAATCAGAAAATAATAGCTATTTTTGGGGCTGGAGGATTTATTGGCAAATATTTAATGCGTCAGCTAACAAAGCTAGACTATCGGATAAAGGTAGCAACACGAAATCCATACTTAAAAGGTTATCTAAAGCCTTTGGGTAATCCAGGTCAAATTGAGCTTTTTAAAACTAATATTTTTAATCCTGAAGATGTAAAAAAAATTTTAAATAATTGTGATATTGTAATAAATCTTGTTGGCATTCTCTACGAAACAAGAAAACAAAAATTTAATCAAGTTCATACGCATTTCCCACATTTGTTAAGTGATTTATGTAATCAGATGGAAGTTAATAAATTAGTTCATATAAGTGCTCTTGGCGTAAAAGAAGGACATACAGCAAAATATATGCAGTCTAAGCTAGAAGGTGAAAAAAATGTTCAAAATACTTTTAAGTCTTCGATTATTTTAAGACCTTCATTAATTTTTGGAGCGGAGGATAAATTTTTTAATACGTTTGCATCGATTTCACAATTTTCACCAGCCTTACCTTTAATCGGAGGAGGTAAAAATAAATTTGCACCTATCTATGTAGACGATGTTGCAAAAGCTATTGTTCAAGTATTAAAACTTAATAATTCAGTTCCAAAAATTTACGAGTTGGGAGGGCCCGAAAATCATTCCTTTAAAGAACTAATGGAAATATTATTAGATAATATAAAGAAAAAAAGATTTTTAATACCAATACCATTTGGTTGGGCAAAATTTCAATCCTATTTTATGCAAATGTTACCAAAACCTCTATTGACGCCAGATCAAGTTGAGATGCTAAAATATAACTGCATTGTTACAGGAAATTACCCCGACCTAAAAGATCTTGGCATTAGTGGAAAAAAAATTCAAGATGTCTTACCCAAATATATTTATAGATTTAGAGCAGGTGGGCAGTTTGGGTAGAATATTATTAGGAATTTAAATTAAAAAAATTAAGCTGACTTAATTTTTTTTTCAATAAATTTAGGCAAATCTTCATCAGTAATTTGATCTTCTTCTTTGGCATTTTTGGGCTGAAAGGCATAGAGTACATGTAGACGACAGTAAGGAAATTTTTCTAAAGATTTTCTTCCACAAAAATAAAATTTTTCTTCATAAGGGTGACCATTGGGCCACTTACAGGTTTCATTTGTTAGCTCTTCTAGTTTTTTTGGATTCTCTGCTTCAAAATCTTTGTCTAACAATAAAGCCTTAAATTTTGCTTTCCTTCCAAGCTTTTGAGGTTTTACTTCTGCGGAAGTTTCTTTTCCAGCACTGGGTTTGAAAGTTGATTTTTTTGAAGGTGCCCTTGTTTCTAATTTTAAACGAAAAGCTTTACCAAGAACTGAGTTACGTGTAGCACCATTACCAAGAATACGAGCAATTTCGCTTCCCGAATGACCTTTAGTCCACAGTTCTTTTAATTTTTCTTCTCTTTCAGTATTCCAGCTCATATTTTATTAAACCTACTATATCTTGTGTTTGCAATAAAAAAAATTACCCCATGTGGATATGTTATTAACAGCCTTGATTTAAATAGCCATACCTTAATTGAATCCTTTTTATCATGTATAACCATCGCCATGGTTGAAATTCAAAGCAAATATAAGATTTACGAAAAAAATTTTGGTTATGTTAATTGGTTAGGTTTTTATACTCTTTATAGAAAAGAAATACTTAGATTTCTTAAAGTAGCTATTCAAACAATTATATCACCACTTGTAACTTCTTTACTTTTTTTAATGGTTCTTTCCTTGGCCATTGGAAATGAAAGAGGTGAGGCTCTAGGTTATCCGTTCATAACATTCCTCGCACCAGGACTCATAGCAATGCAAATAATACAACAAGCTTTTTCCCACACCGCATCTTCTATTATGATAGGAAAAATACAGGGTAATATAGTAGATGTTTTGTACGCACCACTATCAGCAGCTGAGGTAACGCTAGCTACTATATTGGCCGCAGTAACTAGAAGCTTTATTATCGCAGCATTTTCAATAATGGTATTTAGCTTTATTATAGAGTTACATTTTCATAGTTTTTACTACATCTTTATTTATACACTTTTAGGATCTTTTATTTTAGGATCTATTGGTTTCATTGTCGGGCTATGGGCAGAAAAGTTTGATAACATGGCTTCAGCTACAAACTTTATTATAGTACCTCTTTCTTTCTTGTCAGGAACTTTTTATTCTATTGAAAGACTTCCGGAAGTTTTGCAAAAAATAAGTGAGTGGAATCCGTTTTTTTATATTATTGATGGGTTTAGATATGGTTTTTTGGGGGTATCAGATGGTTCTTTAAAATTTGGCTTATTGTATCTTTCTA
>Ga0114996_10008813_pt1 | contig 11133 bp, 10 predicted proteins | sample ArcticOcean_MG_C_4_FD_87039 | JGI IMG/M metagenome (GOLD analysis project Ga0114996, IMG submission 87039) | Marine microbial communities from western Arctic Ocean - ArcticOcean_MG_CB4_134 | ecosystem: Environmental > Aquatic > Marine > Oceanic | place: Arctic Ocean: Canada Basin | collected... | reverse complement strand
GAGGGAACTTGGGATGCCCTGGAGAAATCCTGCCAGACACTCGTGACTGGGTTGCAGGAGGTGGCTAGCAAGTGTCGGGTTCCAGTATCGGTAGCAAGTATAGGTTCCTTGTTCAGCGTCTATTTTGGAGGACAGAGTCCCCATGACTGGGACTCTGCTGCGCAAGGGAATGGTCGCCACTATGCTCGGTTTTTCCAAGCGATGCTCGAACGTTCTGTATACCTTGCTCCTTCGCCCTTTGAAGTAGGGTTTGTTTCGACAAAGCACACTGAGACGATTTTGGAGGAGACTCTGGAATCCGCAAGAGCGTCATTTGCGCTGCTCTAATAAATGAATGGTTCTCGGAAGAGAGGGATTGAAGAGTAGAAGGGAAGGGAAGATGATTGATTTGGTCGGGATCCGAAGAAAAACACTACTCTTGTCATTCGTATTTGCGTTTGTCTGGCAGCAGGTAAATAGTCTAGGTCTGACAGAAGAAAAGGCTCAAACGGACAAGGAATTGCCAGGATTCCTTGATACGCCCATGCAGCCTGATGGGATCTGGAGGGTCCACGACGCGATCCGGCCTCGCCCGCCTATCGTAATTCCTGGATTATCTGGTGAGTCGGTGAGCCCTCCCTCCGATGCCGTCATCCTTTTTGATGGCACGGATCTTTCCCACTGGCTTGCTGAGGGAAAAGGGAGCGAGAAGGGGGAGCTGTTGGAGCCCCAGTGGAAAGTTGAGAAGGGGTACATGGAGATAGTCCCTGAGACGGGAACCCTTGTTTCCCGTCAGACTTTTGGAGATTGTCAGATTCACATCGAGTGGGCCACTCCTTCCGAAGTTCGAGGCTCGAGCCAGGGTCGAGGCAATAGTGGGATTTTAATTATGGGGAAATATGAGATTCAGGTTTTGGACTCATTTCAAAACCTTTCTTATGCAGATGGCCAAGCTGCAGCTATATACGGGCAATATCCTCCCCTCGTCAATGCTTCTAGAGGGCCGGGGGTATGGCAGGTATACGACATTATTTTTGAGGCCCCTCATTTCAAAGATGGCCTTTTGCAGAAGCCTGCCTATGTAACGGTATTGCACAATGGGATCGTAGTGCATCATCGGAAAGCTTTCATAGGGGCTATGAGGTATAGGGAGGTTGCAGTCTATAAGAATCATGAGCGAAAAGGTCCGCTAAAACTTCAGGCGCATAAGAATCTAGTACGCTACCGGAATATTTGGGTGCGCCCGCTTGGAACCTACGATCATCCCTAGACTTTCCCTTTCTGAGCACTCTATGAGAGGAGTTTTTCCCCAGCTTGGATCCCTCAGCCATCTGGGAGGTTGGACAAATTCTCGAATGGTTTCTTAAGGCTGTCGTGTAGTGCCAGGAATTCCTGGTAAAGCATTTCATATACGGGTTGATTGCGTGGGTTGGGCTCGATAGATTCCGTCAATGAAACCATATGGGCTACAGCTTCCCCGAAGTTGGAGAAAGCGCCAGTGCCGACCGCGGCCAGAATTGCTGTCCCAAGTGAGGTAGCTTCCGGAACGGAGGGTAGAACGATTGGTTTGGAAAGGATATCGGCCCGGATGGAAGCAGATAATTTACTCCCAGCCCCGCCACCGACGAGACGAATCCTGTTAATGTCTAATCCAAGGTTCTCAAGAGTTTCGAGAGAGCGTTTTAAACCGAAAACACTACCCTCAAGAATGGCACGAAAAAAATGAGCCCGCTTATGCTGGGAAGAGATACCAAAAAAGACTCCTCTCACATTGCTGTCCCATGTGGGAGTCCGTTCTCCGACAAGACTCGGTATGCACAAGAGCTTCGTAGGGTTTGGGGCAATATGCCGTACCTCTCTTTCAAGGGTATGCAGCCATTTCTCGACCGCAGTTCCCGTCTCCGCAAATGTGTCGTAAAACCAACGTAAACAACCACCCGTCATAGAATGTGGGCCTCCTTGACCCCACATCTCAGGGATGGGATAGCAATTGACAAGTGTCCCCATGTTGGGGTCAAAGTATGGTTCGGGTGTACATGCTAATAAGACGTCTGTCGTTCCGGAGACATTGACCGCATCGCCTTCTGAGATTAGTCCAGCTCCGAGGGTTCCTGCTGATCCATCCGAGCAGCCAGCAATGACCGGAAGGTCTTCCGGTATACCCGCAGCAGAACAAAACAAACCACTGGTCTGTCCCACGATGGTCTGTGCTGTGTGCACTCTAGGCAGGTAGCTTTCTTCCAGATCGAGAGCTTCCAAGAAAGACTGTTCCCAAACTCTGTCTCGGATATTGAAGAGGAGTGAGTAGGAGGCGTGAGTTTCGTCGATGATGAACTGTCCGGTCAACTGATAGACCAGATAATCTTTAATTGTAAGAAATTGATGAACATCTCTGTAAGCGTTGGGGTCGTTTTGTTTGAGCCAGAGGATTTTACAAGCCATCCTCTCCGGGTCAACTCGGCGTCCAGAAACACGATAGACCTCAGAATTTCCCAGTGTTCGGGAGATTCTTGCTGCTTGACGTGTAGAGCGCCGGTCCATCCACGGAAGAATTTTCGAGACGGGAGAGCCTGTCAGGTCAACACCAACTAACCCGAGTTGGGCTGTGACACCGACCCCCCGAATCATCCCTGTGTCAATTTCTTGCAGTGCTTGCCGTAGGGACGTTAGCACGGCCTCTAAGAGTTCAGAAGGATCTATCTCGGCCCACCCGGGGTGAGGTTGGGATGTTTTATAATCACTTTGACCCGATGCTAAGGGATTGCCTGAGAGATCGAACAGCACACATTTAGAGCATCGTGAGCCGACATCGATTGTCAGGAGCAGTTCCTTCAATGGACCTCTATTGAATCGTTGCTTCTAGTAGAAGTTTTCTGGATTCCCCAAAGCCTTTGCAACCCTATACGATCCAGGTATTCGTAGTGGTTTTTGGGATCCAAGACATATTTTTGCAACCACGCTTGGAAGGTGGGCTCTCCCTTACAAGCCTTTTGATAATCTCTCAGGAACTCGAGATCGTAATCATAGCGGCAATCGCATGCATTTGGATGAGCTCCGAAAGGTAACTCAACTATCTTGTCTACAAAGGATTCAGGGAGAATAGTCAGGTGAGGGTTGGCTTTGATCGTTTTCTCAGACACGATTTGTTCGACCGAGACTATCACTTTTTTCGCAGATTTAGCGATAAGCGTATCAACTTCGTTGTCTAGTTCCCGTTTTTGATCAAGTTGGACATTGCCAAATCGATCAGCAACATGTGCATGGATGATTGCGACATCTGGGGAGAAGGCAGGCATCAGGGCGTATTTTTCGCCAGTGTAGGGACATTCTACGGATTCGACTAAGTCATTAGCTGATGCGATTCCGGATCCCAAGGGTGTTTTTTTAGGGAAGAAAGTCCAGCCCTGACTTCCCGCTCGGAAAGCGTCTATAGAGGTTGTTTCTGATTGCTCAGTAATTTTCAAGGTCCCACTCTCGACGGCCCGGCGGTAATTGATCGCGAGTCCTAGCATGGCCATGCCAACATCTGAAGTCTCAATGGCACTGACGCAACCAGCTCCTATCAGGAGATCCATATCGATGCTGTTATTCCATCCCAAAAGGGTAAGAGATCTTTTTTTCTGGCGGACAATCTCGAATATCATTGCCATTGGATGCCGATGGATTGGTGAGCCACCTATAGCCACCGTACTTCCGTCTTCGATTAACGAGACTGCCTCAGCGAGTGTAGTCGTTTTATATTCTCTTTTCCTGGCGCTCACTTAGAAGGGCTCCGTCCAAACGTTGTCAGTCGGGTCGATCAGGACATCAACCAGGAATGTTTTTTCGCTAGCCAGGCCTAATCTCAGGGAATCCACAAGTTGATCAGGCCTTTCTACACGGATACCGTCTGCTCCAAATCCCTTTGCGATAGTTGCGAAATCTGTATCCAAAAAGTCTACTCCTATGTAGCGAGGTCCGTGATACACCAGCTGTTCCTGTTTGATATTGCCATAGCCATGATTATTCATAACTATGATTAATACCGGTGCGTTCTCCCGAACGGAGGTTTCGATTTCACTTATACACATTCCCAGAGAGCCATCACCGACGACGCAAGCGACTTTTCGATCAGGCTGGGCCAGGCTAGCTGCAATTGCCGCGGGTAGCCCAAACCCCATGTTCCCAAAGCCCACAGGTTTCATATATGTTCTGGGTTCATAAATTTCTAAAAGGTTGGTCCAGATCCCAGGATTACCAGCTCCACCAACCACGATGGAATTTCTTGGCAGACAGGCTCTCAACGTTTCCATCAACAGTGCTGGCTTCACCAGGGAGGCCTCTTGATATTCTTTCCGAAAGATATCCTGCTTCCACTTGTTTTGGACTTGCGTAAGCCTGCTAATCCATTGCATACGGTTTTCCGAGATGCTTTCTTTAAGGACTCGATTTTTCAACGCACTCAATATTTCTTCGGTCACCGCACGCGCATCGCCGCAGACACCTACAGCACAGGGGTAGTGTCGGCCTATTGAGAGAGGATCAATGTCAATCTGAAGAAGCTGTTTGGGTAGTTCTAGCTGCCAGCGAGAGGTTGAAGGACCATTCAAACTGTTGCCGATCGCCAAGACTGCGTCAGACTCAGCCAGAACTTGAGTCGAGACTCTGGTCCCATGGCGACTTTTGGGACCGAAAGATAAAGGATGGTCAGCGGGGATACTGCCTATCCCGTTGTAGGTTGAAATCATTGGTATATGAAGTTGATCGGCCAGTTGGAGTATAGCCTCGGTAGCTTCTGAAATCAGGACGCCACGGCCTGCCCAGATCGTGGGGGCCTTAGCCTTAATCAGAATTTTGACAGCCTCGTCTATAGCTCTGGAATCGCCGCGTTGCCGGTTATAAAATTGAAAGTCCTTCGCAACTTGAGATGAAAGGCAGGAACAGTCAGTTTCATCCTCGAGGACGTCCCTTGTGAAATCGAGGTGAGTTGGACCTGGACATCCGGATCTGGCGCGGTGAAACGCTTCCCGTACAGCATGTGGAATCCGTTCGGCGTCTGTGACTAAGAAGGACCATTTGCACAGACTTCGGAAAATATCGGTAGGGGTTGCCTCTTGAGCATCGTCTCGGCCGAGATTCACTCCGAAGTTATTGGCCGTTATAACAACTACCGGACTAGAATCTTTGAGGGCACCCCCAATGCCGGTCAACAGATTTGTCGCACCCGGTCCGGCAGTTGCGAGGCAAACGCCCGGTTTTCCGGTTGTGCGCCCATAACCGTCTGCCATACAGGATGCGCCACCTTCGTGATGAGCCGTGATGAAACGGATATCCGGGGTATCGTAAAGGGCGTCCATAATGGCAAGGGTTTGACCGCCCGGTATTCCGAATACGAAGTCGACTCCCTCGTTTTTTATACATTCAACCAAAAGACGCCCGCCAGTATTTTTCATAGAACCTTGATTTTCAGATAGAAGGCTAGATGTACACGCCTTCTGGATCGATAACATTACGCAATAGATGTAGTTGTTCTTCGCTCGGAACCTGTGTTTCAGTGAGAGCCTCTGAAACTAATAGTTCGAACCCTGTGTTTTCTTGGACTTCGGCTAGCGAAATTCCTGGATGGAGGGATTCGATCTGCATTCTTTTAGATGCCGGCTCGAATCCCATAACAGCAAGATTAGTTATAACACGTGTCGGTCCACCTCCGCGCAGGCCTGCCGATTTGCGACCTTCGGGGCCATCAAGATATCCGGGGGTGGTTATGTAATGGCATTGAGGTGGGAATTTCCTCTTTTCGTGGGGTACTATCACCACGAAACGCTTGGCTAGAGAAGCGATGTCATTTGCTCCTCCACTTCCTGGTAGACGCACCTTGGGATGTGAATAATCGCCTATAACTGTGGAGTTTATATTGCCATAGGGATCAATTTCGGCTGCACCCAAGAATCCTAGGTCGACGTAGCCACCCTGGATCAAGCTTAGGGCATAGTAAAGACCTGAAGCTTTAACACAATTGGACAGGAGACGGAAATCCCCGACACCAATAGCTAATTCGTTCGGAAAGGCTCCGATAATACCCGACTCAAAGAATAAACAAGCCTTTGGAGCGTGAGTCTTCTTTGCTAAGTACGCCGCTATCATAGGGAGACCGGTTCCAATGATTGCTACCTCACCATCATTGATTTCCCGTGCAGCTGCGACCGCCATCAGTTCTTCACGTGTAAAATCCATCGGTGATCTCTCTAGTCAATAACCAAGGTATGGATCTGCGCGCAGATCCATAAGCCTTGGTATACCGATCATTTCCAGATATTTCCAGTGATCGTGAGGTTCAAGGACGTATTTTCCCAGATATTCTTTAAAGGACTCTTCCTGCCGTGATTGATCCCAGTAATACTGAATATGCTTGTGGTCATAGTTGTAATACCTAAACATCCCGGCTGGATGGGCTCCATAGGGGATCTCTACCACTGCGTCCACCACGAAGCTGGGAAGCAGTGTAAGCTCAGGTCTTTGGGCTATCACATCGGTCGGGACCACTTCTTCTACCGAAACGATAACCTTCTTTGATGCGCGAGCCTGTTCGTCAATGATAGATGTCATCCCGAATAATTGTGTGTTGCCCTCTTCATCTGCACGCGAGGCGTGGATTATGGCCACATCAGGCTCGATAGCCTTGACCAAAAGATGCTTTTCTCCGGTGAAAGGGCAATTTGCGACAAGAGATTTATCCTTGTCAAATGTCACCTTTTTAACGATATCGGTGCCGGCCATCACTTTAGTTGGGATGTAGGAAATCCCCAGTGCAGATGCGAAGAGTCTCGAGGTGATACCGAAGTGACTATAGTCCTCCACCTCAAGATCACCTTGCTGTACGGCTCTCGAAAAATTCATACAGCGACCGAACCCCTCAAACATGTAGTTCGAGAGTCGCACCTTCGAGAGGCAACCTGCCCCGGAAAGAAGATCGGCTGCCCAACATTCTCCCATTGAAGTTAAAGCCAGATTCTTTCTACCTTGTCGGATAATTTCCCGGACCAGAGCGATGGGAGCTAGGGAGTGGGCAAAACCGCTTATTGTCAGGTTGTCTCCGTCACTTATAAGTTCGACAGCCTTCTTGATAGAGAGCACTTTATTTTGTGACAACTGTTCTTTTGCCCCGTAAGTAGTGTCAGGTTTGGGATTGTACATTGTGGGGGGATAGCTTTAAAGTAGAATTCTCTGGGTTTTTATTTATCCTAGAAGGATCAAATTATGACTAAGAAAAGAATGAGCGCCTGGTTGGTGGTGGTTGGTTGTCTATTGGGGGTTTCGGGATGTACCCCTGGAGACAAGGAAGGTCCCATAAAAGTTAGAATGGCTACTCTTTTTGGCAAGGACCATCATCTCGCTAAAAAGCTGGAGTGGATCTCGCAAGAACTCGAGAAGCGTAGTGGGGATCGTTTCCAATGCGAGGTGTTCCCGGGAAGTATGATGGGTGGTGAGAAGGAAAACCTGGAAGATCTTCTGCTCGGGAATCTCGAATTGATGAACGGAGCGGGCAGCTATCTTTACAGGTACTGCCCTGAAGCTGCGGTTTTGGAGATGCCCTCTTACGGTTGGAAGGATAGGGTTGAGGCCTGGAAGGTGATTAGAGCCTATTGGCCGAAGTTTGTTGATGTCCTAGAAAGGAAAGGGTTTCACCCAGTAGGACTGGACATTCGAGATTACTGGGGCGTTTTGTACAAGGATCCGATTACTTCCCTAGACTCGATTAAGAAGGCGAAGTTCCGTTCTGTTAATGCTGATTTATGGATTCAGCTCACCGAACTCTATGGTGCTGTGCCAAACCCGATCCCTTATGCCGATGCATATATGGCTTTCAAGACAGGGGTTTCCGTGGGAACACTAACATCAGTGACAGGTGGGGCCGCCGCCAAGTGGCATGAGGTTCTGAAATGCTTTCTTGATACACGGTTGGTATATAGCGAAAGCTTTATGTTGAGTTCTAAAAAGTGGTTGGATAATCTCCCCCCAGATCTCAAGGAAATTTTCCTTGCTGTCTGTGAGGAGAGTGAGATCTTCAATCTAGATTCTGTAGAGGAACAATATAATCGGAACAAAAAGGAAATGATTGAAAGCGGACTGCTGTGGGTAGATAGAGATCAACTGGACATGACAGATATAGAGGCCAAGGCCAGGAAATTTCGGGACGGCTATATGAAGAGCCTCGGAGAACCAGCCTACGCATTCTTTCAGGAATGGATTGCCCATGTGGAAGGAATGACTGGCAGGGCGTTGCCTTAATAATCCACAGTGAGGTTCTAAGCGGATGGAACGTTACTCTCAAATCACCAGATATGTGACTGAGACTGCTGTAATCTTTTTGTTTTCTGCGGTTTTAATTCTACAGACGGTTAACATCTTTTTTCGCTATACGGGATTTCTTGCCCCTCTGATGTGGGTGGAGGAATTCAGTACTTTCTCCTTCATCTGGATGTTTTTCTTGCTCTGGCATGTTGCCGATCGTGATGGTAAACATTTCATGGTCGACATTCTGCACGGCAAGGTTCCTCCGAGGATACGTTGGGGACTGGAGGTCTTCCGCCATTTTGCAGCCATAGTCTTTTCTGGGGTGGTCGTCTGGAGTTCCTGGGCCTTTATTTCTGTCGCTGGAGGGTATCCTACTAATTCTTTCAAGTGGTTATTGATGGGAGTGGTATATCTAGTTATCCCTCTTGGGCTAGGACTGGTATTGGTTGAGCGGATAAGCATGATTTGGGCTACATTGAGACGGAGCAACAACTGATGGGTACCGTCATATTCCTCTTTATATTCATGCTGGCGTTAGTTCTGCTTGGAGTGCCGCTCGTGTACAGTATTGGGTGCGCCTCAACTGTGGTCATCTTATTTGATCCTACTCTGGACGTTACACTAGTACCTTCACGACTCTATTTAGGTATCGATTCCTTTGTTCTTGCGTCGATCCCCTTCTTTCTTTTGGCTGCCGAGATTCTCACAAGTGGAGGACTCATACGTAGAATTATTTTCTTTGCTCGACTACTAATCGGCCACGTACGAGGAGGGCTAGCACAGGTAAACATACTGGTGAGCATTCTTTTTTCTGGCGTTCAGGCGTCCTGTACCGCTGATAGTGCTGCCATTGGAGGGGTCCTGATTCCATCAATGATTGAAGAAGGGTACGATCCGGATATAAGTGCTGTCGTCACGGCCACGTCTTCGTGCTGTGGACCTATAATTCCTCCAAGCATCCTGATGCTTCTCTATGCATTCCTCACGGAAACTTCGGTGGCAAAACTTTTTCTTGGTGGAGCTGTTCCCGGTCTGCTGCTGGGTTTATCGTTAATGGCTGTGACGCATTATTGGGTTGTGAAGCGAGGATATAAGAGGAGCCGGGAGAAAGTAGGGACAATGAAGGAGCTGGTGGAAGCAGGACTCAATGCCTCTCCAGCACTGCTTGTTCCCGTCGTAATAGTTGTTGGACTGGTAGGTGGTTTTGTCACTCCTACTGAAGCGGGGGTCATTGCTTGTATTTCAGCATTAGTTGTTGCAGTGTTTTTCTATCGTGAGTTGTCGCGGGCAGCCTTGATCGAAGCGTTCAAGAAAGCTGCACATACTACGGTAGTAATCTGGGCGGTGATTGCAGCTTCTAAGGTCTTTTCCGAAATTCTAGTGAGGGCACTTTTCACCGACAGCATGCTTGAAGTGATCTCAACCGTAACTACCAGCAGTACGGGGGCTCTATTGTCGATGATGGCGTTTACGTTTATTCTCGGCATGGTTATCGACACGACGCCGCTGCTAATCATGTTGGCAGGCCCTCTCTATGATGCCGGGACATCGATGGGTGTTGATCCCGTCCATCTCGGAGTTGTTCTCGTGATGACAGCTCTTATCGGAACCGTAAGCCCTCCGGTCGCCGTCCTGCTATGCCTTAATTGTGGTATCGCAAAGATACCGTTGGGTGCGACTTTTGGTATTATCTGGTCTTACCTCGCAGTGATGCTTGGGGTGGTCCTCCTCTGTGTCCTCTTTCCTGGGCTGGTGAGCTGGTTGCCAAGTGTAGTGTCTTGGTAGGTTCACAAACTAACTGGAGCTGGTGAAACGTAGAGCCCGGCGGCATTGTGCTGCGACCGCTGAATGATGTGCATAAGGAGATCAGGGTCGTCAAGGGCGATGAGCTGAAGATCAGCCCTTCGGGCGGGCAATTCGAAGCCCGAAATGGAAGAGCATTGATTTGGGATAGAGCCCGCACAAGCCCCTGGACTCGGCGGGGGTTCGACCGAAAATTCTATAAGGCGAGAGCTTGGGCTTCGCAAGTCGCCAAAAGCGCCCCTTGTACCTGGTCCCGATCCCCGATTGGACCCCGATCACAAATTTATTCGCTACGCTCATGGCTTTGCCGCTAAATGAGAGCTTGGATGAGTATCTTTTTCCCAGTACGGAGTGGGAGGTCCTGCCGAAACCAGCTTCGGTGTCCACAACCCGGGTGAGTCAGCCATCATCATCGAAATCGAGCTGTTCAACTCAATGGATGGTGCAGATGTGGGGATGATTCAAGAAACAATCCACTCTGCTGCGTTGCGCCGCCATCGGAAGACTTGCTAGAATCTTCAGGTGGCGAAGAAGAAACAGCCTGATCCAGACGGGAATCGAAACTCGTCCAGCCTGGGGCGCAGGACATTTCTGGGCAGTGCCCTTTCTCTGGCCTACGCCGGTGCAAAAACCTCGTCCCTGCAGGCCGCCGCGTCCACCCCCCTTCCGGCCCATCACCTGGGATGCCCGCTCTGGTGCGACAAGGGTGGCCTGATCGAGCCCACTCAGCCTTCCCGGGAAAAAGAGGTCAGGCAGTTCATCCAGAAGTGTTTCGATCACGGCGTGACCCGACTCTTTCCCTGGACGGGGTCGCGGGTCCTGGTCGCCGCCGCCCACGAAAAGAACATCCGGGTCGACCCCTATCTGGCCTTTAATTCGCATGGCCGCAAGCGCAGAGTCTACAGCTGGTCTCTCGACTACCCTCGTTCCCCGATCGAGTCTCCGCAGGCCAAGCGCCTCCTAGATCGGCATCGGCCCATCTGGTCTCACCCGTCTCCCGACGAAGAACTGACCGATTTTGCCGCACAGCACCCAGGCTGGTGGGCTCTGGATCGGGATCACACCCGAACTTTGGAG
>Ga0114996_10008806_pt1 | contig 11139 bp, 9 predicted proteins | sample ArcticOcean_MG_C_4_FD_87039 | JGI IMG/M metagenome (GOLD analysis project Ga0114996, IMG submission 87039) | Marine microbial communities from western Arctic Ocean - ArcticOcean_MG_CB4_134 | ecosystem: Environmental > Aquatic > Marine > Oceanic | place: Arctic Ocean: Canada Basin | collected... | reverse complement strand
TGGCCAAAACCCCCGGAAAACAGAATTTCATCCTCGTCCATGTCGCCTAAGGCGATGATCCGGGGCAGCAACAGGGCCCGTCCTTCGCTTTGCCGGAGGAAGGCTTCGGCCAGAGAACGCTTTGACCGTTGCGTCGGCACCAGGACCGTAAAGCCCGCCAGCGCCGCCGGATCATCTCCGGCGCGTTCATGAATGCCGGCGGCCAACACATCGACGAAGGGCAGGCCCGCGGCAATGGAAAAGACTTTGGGCGAACTCATGGGGCGATCCTTGGAATTTAAGAACGGTGCCGGGTACCGGCGTAACGCAGCCGCATATAGCTTTCGGCTTCTTCCAGGCCTTCGGGCGACCCCACATGGAACCATTCGCCGTCGTGGACGGCACCGAACAGGCGTTCGTTTTCCATCGCCTGGTCATAGAAGGCGTTCAGCGAAAAGGCTCCTTTGGGAGCATCATCAAACAAACGCGGCTGGAGCAACTGAATGCCGGTGAACAGCCATGGCGAGACCTCGCCTTCCGGGCGGCGGGTCAAGCAGCCGTCGCCGCCGGCATTGAAATCCCCCTGCCCGGTATAGCCATAGGCTTCGACGGTGGAATGCAGCAGCAACAACCCGTCCATTTCGTCTTCCTGCCAGGTTGCGGCCATGCGGGAAAGTGCATCGAAGGGGCCATTGAGCCAGAAGGCATCCGTATTAACGACGTAAAAGGGCTCGTCTCCCAACATTTCCAGCGCGTTGGCGATGCCACCACCGGTATCGAGAAGCTCATCCTCCCTGGAAATCCGGATTTGCGGCGTCTCGCGGCGGCTCAAATGGTCTTCTAACTGTTCGGCAAGATAATGGGTGTTGATGACAACGTCTGTCACACCCACGCTTTCCAGCCGGTCCAGCACATGGTCAATCAGCGCCTTGCCGTCCACCGGCACCAGGGGTTTGGGCATGGTGTCGGTTAACGGCCGCATGCGGGTGCCTAGTCCGGCAGCCAGGACCATGGCTTTTTTTGGGCTAGGCCCGGTCATGACGCCGCTTTATCTTGGGACGGCGCTATGCGTTTGGCCGCAGGAATGTGGGCGTCGAACCAGTCCGCCACCGGGGCCAGGGCCGGGTGGCTAAGGGCGCCTTCCAGCAATCGCCAGACCCGGGGGATGTGTTCAAGATAACCGGGCTTTCCGTCGCGCAGGTAAAGCCGGGTGAAGATACCGATGACTTTGGCGTGGCGCTGCGCCGCCAGAACGGCAAAGGCGGCGGTGAACGTGTCCCGGTCCAAATCCGGAAAAGCAGCGAAGTACCGCTCCAGCATGGCGGCCTTGAGGCTGGGGCCGATGTCGCGCCGGGCGTCTTCCAGCAGGGATGCCAAGTCGTAGGCTGCGGGCCCGAGAACCGCGTCCTGAAAGTCCAGCAGCCCGCAGCGGGCGATGCCGGAACGGCCTTCCAGTACCATCAGGTTATCGACGTGATAATCCCGCAACACCAGGGTCGGGGGTTGGCCGCGGAGGTGACCAAAAGCGTCTTGCCAGGCGGCCTGATAGGAACGGCTAATCTCTTCGCCGGGCGGCGCGCCGAAAAGGGCGCCCCAAGTCCAGTCACACAACAGCAAAGCTTCGTCGAGAAGTTTTTTGTCGTCGTATGTCTCGGTGCCGGGTGGGGCCACGTGCTCAGGGGCTATACCGTGCAGTTCGATCAAAACGTCAACGGCGAGGTTGTAAAGATCGGATTCAATTTCATTTGCTCCGGCGGCTAAAATCCGAGCAAACGTGTCGTCGCCCAAATCTTCAATAATGAGGAATCCGTTGTCGCGGTCCTTAGCGAAAATATCCGGAGCGCTGAAGCTTAAGGATTTGAGATGACGGGCGATGGCGACGAAGGCATCGACGTTTTCTTGTGGCGGCGGCGCATCCATCAGCATGGCTTGGCGGCCACCCAGGGTCAGGCGTTCATAGCGGCGGAATGAGGCGTCTCCGGTCAGGGGTGTGCGCGCGGCGTCCCCCCAGCCGTTGCCGCCGAGGAAGGCTTTTATGGACTCTTCGCGCTCAGGCATGTTGTCCCGCCCCCGCGGTCTCAGGGGCTGCAGGCGTGGAACCCACGACCCATAGGCGGTCAAGGCCGCCCGGCGGTGGTCCGGTTTCTCGCCCTGGTTTAGAGCCACATCGAGCCGGTTGCCGGGCAAACGGCCATCCAGCCGTTCCGGCCATTCAATTAGCGATATGCCGTCCGTGAAAGCATCGTCCATGCCGAGTTCCTCTATCTCATCCGAATTCTCAATCCGGTAGAGGTCGAAATGATAAACCGGGATGACGCCGTCCGGAATGGGAAATTCATAGGTTTGCACCAGCGTGAAGGTGGGGCTGGGGACATCTTCGGGGACTTTCGTGCGGGCGTTGATGAAGGCGCGGGCGAAGGCGGTTTTGCCGCTGCCCAAGTCTCCGAACAGGGCGACAATATCGCCGGTAACGGCGGTGTTGGAAATCCGCTCGGCCAAGGCCGAAGTGGCCGCCTCGTCCGCCAGTTCGATTGTGATCGGAGCATTGGGTGTATCGGCCATCCTAGCCTCCGCCCTCTTCACCGGGCTGAGGGTCATTGTTATCACCCTTGGCCGGCAGGCGGCAGGTGATGGCCGTGCCGCGTCCGGGTGGTGATTTGACGTCGACAGTGCCGCCGTGCAGTTGGATAAAATTGCGGACCAGGCTCAGGCCCAGCCCGGCCCCCGCCCCGGTTTTGTCGCCCGTTTCGAAAGGCTGGAATATCCGTTCGCGGCCGTCCCGGGGGATGCCGAGGCCGGTGTCGGCGACGATTATAATCAGATCGTCGCCTTCGCGCCAGGATTCCAGCCGCACCGTTCCCCGCTCCGGCGTAAACGTCACGGCATTGGACAGCAGGTTGTAAATCACCTGTTTGAGGCGTTTTTCGTCCGCTAAAATCCAGCCGATATCAGGCGGACAATCGAATTCCAGCTTCATGTTCCGGTCGCGCGCGCGGTCGCGGATCAGGTTCAGGGCCGAAACCAGAAGCCCATGCACACCGATGGTTTCGCGATCCAGTTCCAGGCGTCCAGCCTCGATAGAGGCGAGGTCGAAAATATCGCCCAGCATGGCCAGTAGGCCATCGGTGGTTTCCAAAATCCCCTTGGCGTATTCCAATTGGCGGCGGTTGAGTTTGCCGAAATACTCCTGATTAAGCATCTCTGCGAAACCTACGATGGTGGTTAGCGGCATGCGCGCTTCATAAGACACCTTGGCGATGAATTCCGTCTTCAATTTGTCGGCGTCGGCATAGGCTTCGGTCCGTTGGCGCAGCGCTTGCTCGACGCGCTGCGTATCGGTGACGTCGAGATAGCTCAGCAGCATGGCGCCATCGGGCAGGGGCACGTTGGCGTAATCGACGACCGTCTCGTTGGCCAGTTCCAGTTTACCGGTAGCTCCGTCGCGGCCCATAAGCTTTGCCACCATACGATCCTTGTGGACGCCCCAGCTCAAATCGTCCCAGCCGCCTTCGACGGTAATGGCACCACGCATGTGGTTGACGAAATCGTTGAGGTGAAAGGCCTCACCCAAAGCCTCTTGGTCCAATTCCCACAGGCCGCCGAACACCGGGTTGGAAAGTTTCAACCGTCCATCGGAGCCGAAGACGGCAATGCCTTCGTGCAAGTTATCGAAAGCCTCGCGCTGGACTGCATCCAGTGACTTGACGGAGCGTTCCATTTCAAGCTGGTCGGACACGTTATCATAGACAAATACCAAACCGCCCATTGGCCCCCGGCTGACGGTGCTGCGCACGGTGCGTCCATCCGGCAGGTGCATCTGGTCTTCCTGGGCGCCGAGAAGGGTTTCGAACTGCTCGATCTGGCGGATCTTGAAGTCTCGAAAATTGGTAAATTCCGGCAAGCTTCGCTGTTCGCGCAAACGTTCCAGTATTTCGCCGTACCCCGGACTGGCCCCGAGCCATTCTTTGTCCAAGGACCACAAGTCCGCATAAGCCTGATTGAAGTATTCGAGCCGGGTGTCAGCGTTGAAGATGGCGACGGCCGTATCCAGGTTTTCCAAAACGGCGTTTCGGGCGTCGCCTTGGCGGGTGAGATCCGCGTGCATCCGCTCTGTTTCCGTGCGGTCGATAGCAAATCCGATGGTACCGCCGGTGGTCCCGGCATCCCCGCCGCCGAGAGCCCCTAAAGGCATTTCGGTAATTTCCATCCATCGCTCCGCATCCCCGCCGTTGGCTTTCAAGTGAAGGGGTTGGCTCACGGCTGCCCCTTGTTGGCGGGCGCGCTCAGCTATATCGGGTTGCGCGGTAACGACGTTTCTGGCGGCGAAATTGACGAAAGCCAGGGCCAGTTTGGAATCCCGCAACCACACCGGAAATGGCATCGTGTCCAGCAGCGCCGTTAAATGCCGGTCCTGCAATCCCGAGCTATTGACCGGTGGAATCCGTTGTCCGGGGGCGCCGTCGCCGGTGGCCGTGATATCACGCATCCAAACCATGTCGACCAGGATATTATCATCATTGGTTTCGGCTCTGGCGCCGACGGCCTGAATTCGTCTGCGGCCGGTGCTCAGCAGGACGTCAAAGGACGTGCCCTTGGCCCGGAGCAGAGAGATACCTTGTTCCAGGGCCTGCAAGGAATCACCCTCGAAGCGTTCGCGGATGTCGTCATAGCGCGACTGAATCCCCTCGCTCAGGTTCAACAGCATGGCGAGGCGGCGCGAACAGGTAAACCCACCGTTAACGTGATCCCATAACATCAACCCATCCGGAGCGGCGGCCAGAATTTCACGCGCCTTGACGGCTACGGCTTCCAAGCGTTGGCGTTCGGCCTCGGTGACTTTGAGGATTTTCTTCAGTCGCAGGACAAAGCCGAATACAACCACCGCCGCCAAGAGGACGCCGGCTGCAAAGGCTTGGATCGGTTCAATTTCGGCAAACACCAAATGAGATTAGACGGGCGCTGGAGGCCTGACAACTAATAGCGGTAGTATTCCGGCTTGAACGGGCCTTCGCTGGGAATGCCGGTGTAATCGGCCTGTTCCTTGCTGAGCTTGGTCAGGCTGACGCTAAGCTTTTCCAGGTGAAGGGCCGCCACCTTTTCGTCGAGATGCTTGGGCAGGAAGTACACCTTGTTTTCGTATTCCTTGTGTTTCTTCCACAATTCAATCTGCGCCAGCACCTGGTTGGTGAAGGACGCACTCATGACGAAGCTGGGATGGCCGGTGGCGCAGCCCAGGTTGACCAGGCGCCCCTCGGCCAACAAAATCAACTTCTTGCCGTCGGGAAACTCGATTTCATCGACCTGCGGTTTGATGTTGTCCCATTTGTAGTTGCGCAAGGCTCCGACCTGGATTTCGGAATCGAAGTGGCCGATGTTGCAGACGATCGCCCGGTCCTTCATGTCGCGCATGTGGTCCAGTGTGATGACATCGATATTGCCGGTACAGGTGACGAAAATGTCGCCCTTGGCGGCGGCGTCATCCATGGTGACGACATCGTAGCCCTCCATGGACGCCTGCAAAGCGCAGATGGGATCGATTTCGGTGACCACCACGCGCGCGCCCTGATTGCGCAGGCTGGCGGCCGAACCCTTGCCGACATCGCCAAAACCGCAAACCACGGTCAGTTTTCCCGCCAGCATTACGTCGGTGGCCCGCTTGATGCCGTCAACCAGGCTTTCGCGGCAGCCGTACAGGTTGTCGAATTTGGACTTGGTGACTGAATCGTTGACGTTGATGGCCGGCACCATGAGCGTGCCCTTCTCGACCATTTCATAAAGCCGGTGGACGCCGGTGGTGGTTTCCTCGCTGAGGCCGCGCACGTCATCCAGCAACTCCGGGTATTTTTCATGCATCATGAGGGTCAGGTCGCCGCCGTCGTCCAAAATCATATTGGGCCGCCACCCGTCGGGGCCATTGATGGTTTGCTCAATACACCATTTGGCTTCCTCTTCCGTTTCGCCCTTCCAGGCGAAAACGGGAATTTCCGCAGCGGCCATGGCGGCCGCAGCCTGGTCCTGGGTCGAGAAGATGTTGCACGAGCTCCAGCGCACGCTTGCGCCTAGCGCGATCAGGGTTTCCATCAGCACCGCCGTTTGAATGGTCATGTGGATGCAGCCGGAGATCCGCGCCCCCTTCAACGGCTGTTCGACGCCGTATTCCTTGCGCAGCGCCATCAAACCGGGCATTTCGGTTTCGGCGATGGTGGTTTCCTTGCGCCCCCATTCAGCCAGGGAAAAATCGGCGACTTTGTAATCATCGAATGACATCGGGGGCTCCTTCAGGGATTTCTTGGTTACGTTGGGAATGGCGGGTTTAACAGCCGTGGTTAGACGCTGCAACCGGTTTATAGGGCCATTTAAGCCAGGGCGTTGAAATCATCCAGCAACATGGCGATGCGCCCGGCATCGACCTGATCCATGATTACGCCGGCGCGGTGGCTGGCGGCGGCCAGGTCCAGTTCCCGAATCCGCTGTTTGACGTGGGGAATGTTGCTTGGCGTCATCGATAACTCGCGAATACCAAGCCCCAGCAACAACGCCGTATAGCGGGGGTCGCCAGCCATTTCACCGCAGATGCTTATGGGAATGCGGGCGCGGAGCGCGGCGTTGGCGGTAAACTGCAGCAATCGCAGCAGACCCGGATGCAACGGATCGAACAGGTGAGCCACATGTTCATTGCCGCGGTCGATGGCCAATGTGTACATGGTCAGGTCGTTGGATCCGATGGCGAAAAAATCGCTGTGCTGTGCCAGGGCGTCAGCCGCGAGGGCGGCGCCGGGAACCTCGATCATGACGCCCAGGGGGGGCAGGGGGTCGGGAACCTTTACGCCCCGGCGGGTTAATTTTTCAGCGGATTTTTTGAGAATTTCCTGTGCCTTTCGGACTTCCGAAACGGCCGAGATCATGGGCAGTAAAATGCGCACGGAGCCACTGTTGGCGGCCCGGAGGATGGCCCGGAACTGGGTTTTCAAGGCCTCGGGCCGGGCCAGGGACAGTCGGATGCCCCGCAGCCCTAAGTTGGCGACGGCGCCGGGGTCGATACCGTTGAGCAACGCGGCTACGGGCTTCTCGGCGCCAACGTCCAGGGTTCGCACCGTCACCGGGCGTTTGCCCATGACACCGATGACGCTTTTCAACTGGGCGACCTGTTCGTCTTCGGACGGGATGTCGTCGCGGTTCATGAACATGAATTCGGTGCGCAGCAAGCCGACCCCCTCGGCGCCAGCCTGGGTGACCATGTCCATTTCGATGGGCAGTTCCACATTGGCTTGCAGGGTGATATCCACGGCGTCGCGCGTGACCGCCGCCAGATTGCGCAAACGGTCCAGCCGGCGGGTCTTTTTACGGTGCTCCGTGCGGCGGCGCTCGTAAACGCTGATGGTTCTTGCCGCCGGGTTGACGACCACACGCCCGGCATTGCCGTCGACGATGATGGTGTCGCCGGTTTTTACGTCGGCGGTCAGCCCAGGCGCACCCAGCACCGTCGGCAGCCCCAGGGCTCGGGCCATAATTGCGGTGTGGCCCTCGGCGCTGCCGCCCGTGGTGGCGGCCCCGGCGACCCGTTCAGGGTCCAATTGCGCAGTATCGGCGGGGCTCAACTGTTCGGCGATGATAATGCTGCCGGCGGGAACCGCGGAAAACGGTTTGACCTTCGTTTTCGTGAGATTCCGGAGCAACCGGTTGCCGACTTCGCGAATGTCGTCTATGCGCGCTGCGATATAGCTGTCATCCATGGACTGGAAGACAGCGGCAATTGCGGCAATTTCGGCTTTGACGGCAGCCTCGGCATTGATCTGGTAATCGGCGATGCGTTTTTCCGCCCCGCGCACCAGGCGGGAATCCTGCAGCATGTGTACATAGGCATCGAGAAGGTAGGTCAGTTCTTCCCCGTTGGCTCCGGATTTGGCCGTTGCCCGGGACTGCAAAAGCCTGATCTGGCGGCGGGCCAGCCGGATGGCGACAGCCAGGCGTTTTTGTTCGGAAGGGATTTTCTTTTTTGGAATTTTCCGCTCGGGTACATCGATGGCGCCGCTCTGGCGCACATAGGCCGGTCCAATAGCGATGCCCGGGGCGACGCCTAATCCGTCTATTTGCTGTTCCTTGGTCGTCACGGGGTCAATCCTCTTGGAACTTGTCGTCGACCAGGGCCGAAAGCGCGTCTATAGCGACCTCGGCATCCGGGCCGGTTGCCGAAAGGTCGATGTCACAGCCCGGCGCCGCGGCTAGCATCATCAAGCCCATGATCGACCGGCCGGAAACCGTTTGTTCGTTGCGGGTAACCTGAACGTCGGCATCGAAGTTTCCGGCGGCGCTAGCGAATTTAGCCGCCGCGCGGGCGTGCAGACCACGGGTGTTGGTAATGGTCACACGACGGCTAACGGTTTGGATGGCGTCCGCCCTGGTGCCGGGGAGGTCATTGTTCATGTGGACACCCCACCCCGGGCCTTATTCTTCTTCCTGCGACAGCAGTTTGGAAGCAATGTTGATATACTTTCGCCCGGCAGTCTGGGCGCTTTCGATGGCTTCGTCCAAAGGTTCCGTTTTTCGCACACTGGCCAGTTTGATCAACATCGGCAGGTTGACGCCGGCGATGATTTCCACATTGGCCTTGTCCATGACCGATATGGCCAGATTGGACGGCGTGCCGCCGAACATATCCGTCAACAGTACGACGCCGTCTCCTTCGTCGGCCTTGGCGGCGCTGTCCAGAATCTCGGTGCGGCGCTGCTCCATGTCATCGTCGGGGCCGATACAGATGGAAATGACATTGGGCTGCGCGCCGACCACGTGCTCCAAGGCTGCAACCAGTTCTTCGGCCAAACGGCCGTGGGTAACAAGCACCATCCCGATCATTGAACAAACTCTCTCTTATCGGTGAATTATGGCCCGATTCTTAGTCGCTATTGGCCAATTTGTCCAAATCCCTATGACGCAACTGGATACGGGCGGCCTTGCCGTCCAGCCACGCATTCAGCTTTTCAGCAACTAAAACAGAGCGATGGCGTCCGCCCGTGCAGCCGATAGCGATGGTCAGATAATTTTTCCCTCTTCCGCATACCGCGGGATCAAGGGTTTCAGTAGACGTGTCAGATTGTCGAAAAAGGTCTGAAAACCGTCATCTTCCAAAATAAAGCCGGCCACGGCTTCGTCGCGGCCGGTCATGGAGCGCAACTCCGGATCGTAATGGGGACTACGCAAAAAACGCACGTCGAAGACGAGGTCGGCGTCTCTGGGCAGGCCGCGTCGGAACGAAAAAGAGGTGACGAAAATCGCCGGTCCGTTCCGGTCGTCCAGTGCGAAATGTCCTTCCAGGGTCCGTTTCAGGTCCTTGGGCGTCAAATCGGAGGTGTCGATCAGAACGTCGGCCTGTTCGCGCACCCGGGCCATTTGCCTGCCTTCCTGGCGCAAGCCGTCGCTGACGGACCTCTCATCGGCAAGAGGATGGCGGCGCCGGGTTTCCTCGAACCGGCGACCAAGGACTTCGTCATCACAATCCAAAAACAACAACGTTACGTCCATGCCGGGGCGCTGCATCAGGTGATTCAGTTCGCTGAGAAACCCGCCGGCGTCGAAATCGCGGGTACGGATGTCGATGCCGATGGCGATGGGATGGGGAAAATCCCCGTCGGCAACCAGCCTGCGGATCAGGGAAACCGGCAAATTGTCTACCGCCTCAAAGCCCAGGTCTTCCAGAATCTTCAAAGCGGAACTTTTTCCGGCCCCGGAAACGCCGGTGACCAGTAATAAAGGAGCGGCGGTATTAACGGATGCGGGATCATTCGTGGCGCAGCCATTATAACTGTGCGTAGGACTTAAGGGCAGTCCGAACCTTGGCCGGCGCCGAGGCTTCGAAGGCTGAGAGCCGGACCAGAGGCAGCGTCACGCCCAGGACATCCACCGTTTCCGGTTCTGGCAGCCGTTGCATGTCACCCACGTCAACCAGATCGACGACCAGCACCAGACGTGTATCGGCCACCGCCGCAACGGCCACAATACCGATACCCCGGACTTCCATCCGCCCGGCGAGTTCCTTCGGCGCCGTGGCCAGCACCGCATCGCCGGAAAGCGTCAGGTCCGTTCGGTCATCGGCGACCAGCCGCGCCCCGGCGTCGATCAAGCGCAACCCTAAGTCCGACTTTCCGCTTGCCGAAGGTCCGCGCAGCATTACGCCCTGGCCGTCCAGATCAACGATGGTGGCATGAACTTGTTGCATGACGCAACAGCGTGAAATGCCGGCTCGTCTCTGTCAACCGGCCGGTAGCCGTACCGTGAATTGCGCACCCTTGACGGTCCCGTCCTCACCGACGCGGTTGGTTGCGGTCAGCTGTCCGTCGTGGGCTGCGATGATTTGGCGGGAAATGCTTAGGCCTAAGCCGGAATGGGTGCCGAATTTTCCCGAATCCCGGCGTTGGGTGTAGAAACGGTCGAAAATGGCTTCTTCCTTGCCCGGCGGCAGGCCTGGGCCATTGTCGTCGATGGTGACGATAATCCGGGTGTCGTCCCGAAAGGCGGTGACGCGAATAATTCCACCCGACGGGCTGAAGGATACGGCGTTGGCAAACAGGTTCCGGAAGACCTGGGCAAGGCGGATTTCTAGGCCGCTGACCATCAGGGGACCGTCCTCCCCGGCGGCCTTATCCATAACCATTGTCGGCGCGCCATCAACGGCGATTTGGTCCGTGTTGACGTGAATGTCCACCAGGGTTTCCAACATGGCGCCGATATTCACCGGTTCCGCCGCCGCGCGGGACAGTTCTGCATCCAGGCGGGACGCATCGGAAATATCGCTGATCAACCGGTCCAATCGGACCACGTCTTCTTGAATGATGGTCATCAGCTTGCGCTGTTGTTCGGGATCCTTCAGCCGGGCCGTCGTTTCAACAGCACTTCGAAGCGAGGTCAGGGGGTTCTTGATTTCGTGCGCCACATCGGCAGCGAAACTCTCAATGGCGTCCATGCGCTGGTGCAGCGCCTCGGTCATTTCCGAAAGGCTGTTCGCCAGATCGCCGATTTCGTCGTTGCGTCCGGCGAAATCGGGGATGGTTTCCCGGCGGCCGTGATCGTGGCGGACCTTATTGGCGGCATCTGCGAGCCGGCGGATCGGCCGGGCAATGGTGCCGGACAGGTAAATCGACAACAACACGGTGATAGCCAAAGCGG
>Ga0114996_10008805_pt1 | contig 11139 bp, 8 predicted proteins | sample ArcticOcean_MG_C_4_FD_87039 | JGI IMG/M metagenome (GOLD analysis project Ga0114996, IMG submission 87039) | Marine microbial communities from western Arctic Ocean - ArcticOcean_MG_CB4_134 | ecosystem: Environmental > Aquatic > Marine > Oceanic | place: Arctic Ocean: Canada Basin | collected... | reverse complement strand
AATACTTTATCTTATTATTATCATTTAGTATTTCTTTTTTATTATTATCATCAGTTAAAATAACTTTCGCTCCTAAGTAGCAAGCTAATTCTGATGCTGCCTTTCCACTAATACCTGCTCCAATAATAGTTACTTTTTTATCTCTAACTGATTTTATTAAATTTTCCATTTATTGAATTTTAAAAGTTGTTAATGATACCAAAGCTAAAATAATACCTATAATCCAAAATCTTACAACTACATGGTTTTCAGACCATCCTGAAAGTTCAAAATGATGATGGAGAGGAGCCATTTTAAAAATACGTTTTCCCTTTCCATATTTTTTCTTAGTTATATTAAAATATAAGATTTGTATAATTACTGACATTACCTCAACAACAAATACACCTCCAATAATTATTAATAATATTTCTTTTTTTAATAATATTGCTAAAGTTCCTCTGACAACTTTTGAAGAATTGAATGGAATCGGATAAATAAACTTCTCAATTGTCTCATCAATTGTTTTTCCTCGTTCAACAATTTTGATATCTTTTTTTAATGCTGAACTTATTGCCTTTACTTTCTCTCCGTTTTGACCAACTGCTTTTTTTGCAGAACCACTTTCTACAACGAAAATTATTGTGTTATTTACTCCAATACAATTTATTGGTGAAACGCCAGTCTTATCTTTGAAAAAGGCCATCGTCCTGATGGTGTGGTTATTTAAACTAATCGTTGGCATGATAATTATTTCTTGATCCCGATTACTGAAACCAGGAATGTTTTTCTAAGAAGTGCTCCAAGTTCTTCGCTATCTTCCTTTAGTCTTTCTAATTCGAAATTACAGCTATCTTTTATCTCTTCAAATTTTACAAACATATCTGCTGGATAGTTTGAAGAAGTGAATACTGAAGTTAGATTCTTTGCTTTAGCTTCTCTAAGAACTGCGTCAGTTCCGTAGATTACTTTCTTCTTGGTCTTTAGTATTTCTTGTGCTGCTTTCATTTTTTAGTCTCTTTCTTCTTTGCTTTTGAAGCTTTTGGTTTAGTACCATCCATCTTAACAAATAGCTCAGGTAATCCTGTACCAATTGGAACTGGTTGATTAATCATTACATTCTCAACTACACTTACTAAATTGTCTTGTTCCCCTTTTACAGATGCTTCAACTAAGTGATCTAGTGGGATTTCGAAAGCTGCTCTTGCAAGAACAGATTCTTTTTCTTTTGTGATACCGTGACGAGTTATACCTTTTAGACTTCCGTCTCGAGTCATCATATCTGAAACTAGTGAAATGTGTCGCTCATCGATTGCCATACCTTCGTGATCCAAAATATCCATAACTTCTTTTAGCACTGCTGCACGAACTGCTTCAATACCTAGCACTGCTTCAATTTCATAGAAATTATTTGTTCGGGTTCTGGAGAAATCTACTTCTTTGATTTCTGAGATGTTCTTTAGATTTGAACCGAAGGTTTGAATTATGAATTCTCCGTTATCACTCTTGTATGCAAGAACGTCTGTGATTCCTGAGATTCCTGAGATAAATGAGTCTCTTAATTTTTCTTTTAATTTGTAAACTTTCTTGATATCGTTATCCTTTAATTTTACAGATATGCTTGCTGTTTTCTTTGTTATGTCTGCGCCTTTAACTTGTAATGATAATTGCTCATATACATCATTGATATTGATTGACTTTCGTTTTAGTTCATCTTTGTCAAGAAGTACATTCACTTCTCCACTTGCTATATCCATTGTAAATTCTTTTGTTACTTCTTCCAGTACTGTTTGTTTGATTCTTTGTGCAATCTTGTCTGCTTTGTTTTTGTCCTTGCTATGTGATGCAGTTAGATAAATGTGCATTGTAGGTGTTGAAGGTAATTTTCTTGCGTCAAGAATTTCAATAATACGTGGAAGACCTAGAGTTACGTTAAGCTCCGCCACTCCAGTAAAGTGGAACGATCTCATTGTCATTTGTGTTCCTGGTTCTCCGATTGATTGCGCAGTAACTACTCCTATTGCTTCTCCCGGATCTAATTGAATCTTTGAATATCTATCCTTTGCAAGTTTTTCGTCTTTAAACTTGATGCCTTCTGGCAGGTTTTTCTTAATCCAAGCTAAATTATCTTTTACCATTTTATTCGTTTAATATTCTCCCTTTATCTGATTTTGATACATCGACGTTGTCTCCACCGAATGCGAATTGAATAATCTTTCTTGAAGAGTCTCTGACTGTTCCATCATAATCTACCTTCAAGTCTTGCATTGCGTTTACAAGTCTTCGTTGCATGTAACCGGATTTAGGCGTACGCATTGCTGTGTCCATGAAGTTGTCTCTTCCTGTAATAGAAGTGAAGAAAACTTCGACCGCGTCCAATCCTGCTGCGTAACCATTTTTAACAAATCCGTGAGCTCTTGGTCCAAGATCTCCTTTGTTGAATTGTGATATTGTTCTGTCTTTAAATCCGAAATTAATACGTTCTCCTCGTAGGTCTGTTTGACCTACGAATCCAGACATAAGAACAATGTTTAATATTTTGTCTCCAGCTCCAGCTCTTGCAGAGTTGATTAAGTGAGTGCTTTCGTCAATCTTTGCTTCGATTACTTTATTTAATTTTGTACGTGCGATAGATAATGCATGTTGCATCTTTGCTTCGAAAGTTTCTTTAACAGTTTTACCTGGGAGCGGTGCAATATTTTTAACTTTTAATTGTTCGATTAATTTATCTGCATCAACTTGAGCTTCATCTAATATTTTTTGGATCTTTTTCTTGTCTGACTCGTCAATGTCAAAATCATTGAATGACATTGTAAGTCCTACTTTTCTGGCTACTGCAATTCCTAAGTGAATTGCTCTGTTCAAGAACTTGGCAGCTTCATCAGCACCGTAGTCGATGAATAATTTGTGAATTAGTACTCCGCCTTCTGGTCCAACGAATGAAGAATCAATTAAAGCTCCGTGTGTCAATTGACCTTTTTGAATTACTACTTCTCCCTTTTCAACTTTTCCACTCTTCAAAACTTTTCCTCGTTTCTTGAAGTTCAAATCTTTTGGTAGAAGCATACTGAATATTTGCGCTCCGTGCCATAAATCTTTCTTTACTGGTTTTGGTAATGCGTCATCAATTCCCACAGCTAGCAATAATTCGCTTGCTTCTCTTCGAGTTAAGTATCTGTCTTTTGTTAAATAATACAATCCAAGAACTGAGTCTTCAATTGCTCCGATAATTGATAATCCGTATCTCGGAGTTACAATTTGATTTTGAAGTAGTAGAAGTGTTTCTACTTCTGCTCGTGCTTCTTCAGTTTGTGGAACGTGTAAATTCATTTCGTCTCCGTCGAAGTCTGCGTTATATGGTAAACAGACAGCAGGATTAATTCTTAGCGTCTTTCCAGGAACAACTCTTACTCTGTGTCCCATCATAGACATTCTGTGTAAGGATGGTTGTCTGTTGAATAATACAATATCTCCGTTGATTATGTTTCTTTCAACTTGGTATCCGAAAGTAACTTCTTCTAGAATTGATTCAATCGATTCTTCAGTAATTTTCTTTCTTCTTCCCTCATTAGTGATTATGTAATTTGCGCCAGGATAGCCTTCCAGGTTCTTGATTAGAGATTTCAACCAATCAATATTCCATTCTGTTACTCTTTCTGGAATTGTTAGTTCCTTTGCTATTGTTTCTGGAACTCCAACTTCATTGATGTCAATATGTGCATCTGGAGAAATAACTGAACGTGCGCAGAAGTTAACTCGCTTACCTGCAAGATTTGCTCTGAAGATTCCAGTCTTTCCTTTTAATCTTTGAGCTAAAGTCTTAAGTTGTCTTTGAGTTCTGTGTCTTGCTGGAGGTACTTGAGCGATGCTGTTATTAAAATAAGTTGTAATGTGATATTGTAACAAATCCCATAAGTCTTCAACAATAATTTCTGGTGCTCCTGCATTGATGTTTTCTAGAAGTCGTTGATTTACTCTTACAACGTCTGAAAGCTTGTGAGTTAGATCGTCTTCTGAACGCTCTCCTGTTTCTAATGTAATTGACGGTCTTACTCTAATTGGCGGGACTAATAGTGTTGTTAGAACCATCCATTCTGGTCTTGCGAAAGCTGGATCTACTCCAAAAACTTTTACATCGTCATCCGGAATCTTTTCCAAATGTTCTCGAATATTTGTTGGCCATAATCTTTCGTCTTTTCCTTCATAGAAAGTTTGAGGTTTCTTGAATACTGTTTTTTCTCTTGGAGTATTACAATGTGGACAAGCTTTTACTGTGGATGCTGCTTTGATCATGTTTCGGATTACTTTCTTTACTTCTTTTGAGTCAATCTCTGCAGCTAAGTCTAATTTCGTTCTGTAATTTTCAATTTTTGCTTCAGTTAATGAAATTCTTCCACAACTTGAACATGTTGAACGTAAGAAATTGTAGATGTGAGTTCTGTATAGAATATGAATTACTGGTTTTGATAAGTTAATGTATCCAAAGTTTCCTGCTCCAAGCTTCCACTTCTTGACGCCCATTCCTGGATCTAATACTCCCATTTCTGGATCCATTAATCCTTTTTGTACTGGATATCCGTCTGAATCGTAGATTTCTGGAGTTACTACGTTTACTTTTCCAAGTTTTTTAATCATAGTTGGGCTTAATACACCAAACCGGATGCTTTCTACTTGTTTGGAAATTACGTGTTTCATTGTTGTGACCTCTTTTGTTTGAATTTATCTTTTAATTTTAATTGTGGTCTGATTCCCATAGATTTTAGTTGTTCAATTAGTAACTTGAATCCGTAAGCCATTTCGACCTTTGAAACTGTTTCCTTTGGATCCACTACGCTAATGAAGTTATCAGTAAATGAATCATATTCTGCGATGTCTCCAGATCTGTCTCCGATATTTACAATATCTTTGTCTGAACTGAATCGTTCTTTCAATAGTAATGATGATCCGTGAGCGATTAATGTATCTTTTTCCATGTCTCCAAATCGAAGTCCACCTTCCATTGCCTTACCTGCTGTAGGTTGTCTTGTTAGTAATGCAACTCTACCTCTTGCTCTGGATTGAACTTTGTCTGCGACTTGGTGCTTTAGTCTTAAATAATAAATGTTTCCTACGAAAATCTTTGCTTCGTAAGCTCTTCCTGTTCTTCCGTCATATAGCGTTTCAGTTCCGTTTTCGCTGAAACCTAATTCTTCCAATTCTTTTCTCAAATCTTCTGATGGTTCTCCGCTGAAAGGAGTTCCGTCAACATAACGTCCACTTAGCGCTCCAACTTTTGCTCCAAGAGATTCGATTAAATGAGATACGGTCATACGACGCATACCGAATGGATTGAATAGAATATCTGGTACGGTTCCAGATGAACTGAATGGCATATCTTCTGGATTTGCAATGTGTCCGATAACTCCTTTTTGTCCGTGTCGAGAAGATACTTTGTCTCCTACACCGATTGGTCTTGTGTCTCGAACTTCAATGTTTACTAACGGATTTCCGTCTTTGGATTCAGTTAATAAAACTTTAGAAACTGTTCCGTGTTCTCCGAACTTAACTTTTACAGATGTGTCTTTTCTAATGTTTGCTGCGGTACTGAAAGTTTCAAGCCTTGATAAGAATCTTGGAGGCGAGGTTTTACCTACGAGAACTTCTCCACCTCTTACTTGTGTTTCTGGACTAACCAATCCGTCTGTGTCTAAGTTCTTATAGTGCGCTTCAGTTGAATATCCTTGAACATCTTTGTCAGGTACTTTAATATCATCAATTTGGCCACCCGGATATCTTCTTCTTTCTGCTGCGTAAGGTCTGTAGTGAGATACTCTTGAAAGTCCTCGATCAATCGATGCTCGATTTACTACAACTCCGTCAGACATGTTGTAACCTTCGTAATTTAAGATTGCAATTACTAAGTTTTGTCCACCTGTAATGTGTTCACCGTACATGTCTTGAGTGAATGATTTTACAAGTGGTTTTTGAGTATAATGTAGAACGTTAACATTTGTGTCTAATCGATTTAAGTAATTTAGAGCATACAACGAAGTTCCTTGTTGTTGATTTTTTTGTCCTCTTAGAAGACGTGTTGAGGGGTTGAAATTTGCATATGGAATCATTGAGGTATTCATACCAAAGATTACAATTGGATCAATTTCCAAGTGAGTATGTTTCTTTGTTAAATCTTTTTCATCCATTGCAACTAATGCTGATTCTTCTTCAAGCGCATCAATTTCTTCAACAATTCCTTTTTCTATTAAATCTGACCAACTCATCTTTCCTGATTCTAGGGCTTCAAGATGTTTACTTGTTAAAAGAGATTTACCTTCTTGGACAATAATTAGCGGTCTTCGAAGTCGGTTTTTATCAAGTTGAATTTGAACTATGTCTTCAGCTTTGTTGTAATTAATATTTAGGTTCTTTGAGAATTTGCCTGCTCGTCTTTCTTTGATGGCATTCTTTACAAACTTTTCTGCATCCTTTACAGTTCCGTGTAATACTCCGTCAATAAATACGTAGCTCATCCTTCAATTTCCTCCATACCAATTTTTTGGAAGCTCTTCAAGTTTTTGTTATACTCTGAAGCTTGTAATTCTGTTGTGATTGTTCCAGTTAATGCAAGTGTTTTTCTCAAACCGATGTTCTTACCTTCTGGAGATTCAATTGCGCAAAGTCTTCCCCAGTGCGTTGGGTGTAAAGCTCTTGCTGCGAAAGATTCTCGATTTGAATCTAGTAAAGATGTAACTCTTCTAAGTTGAGATATTGCTGCAATCGGATTATCTCTTTCAAGACGTTGAGAAACTCCTTGTCTGTTTCCAGTCCAATTTCCAGTTCCCATTGCTGACCGAATTTTATCAGTCATGAACTTTGATCTTACTAATGAGGCTATCGGAATTATTTTTCCTCGTCTTACTCCTCGAGTAAAAATGTAAATTATATCATTCTTCAAACCTTTGAAATTTGTTCTGAATAAATCTTCAAGAAGATCTCCTGCCATTCGAATTCTTTTATTCATGTAGTGATCTTTATCGTCCGGTTTGATTTTTCCTTCTCTAAGAAGAATTGTTTTTCTAATCATTTGTGCAAGGAAATATGCTTTGTTCATTCTTGCTTTTTTGTCTGTTCCTAAATGAGGTAAGAAAATTGTGTCAAGAATCGATTCAACTTTCTGAAGTTTTCTATCCTTTGGAAGTGCAATTTGTAAACTCTTTGAAATAAATTCTTTTGCTTCTTCCTGGTTTGTTACACTCATAAATTCAACTAGGTTAATATATAGATCTTCAGGAATTTCTTTGAATCCAACTGCATCTGCAATATCTTTGTCTTTAGTCATTCCTAATGCTTTCAAGATTACGGTGAATGGAACTTTCTTAACATTGCTGAAACTTGTTTGGAAAATTCCTTCCTTTGTTCTTTCAACTGTGTGTGAGATTTTGTAAGTATCAATTGCTGAGAAAACTTTTGCAATGTGTGTAACTGGACCTGTCTTTTCTGCATTAACTGTAATTTGATTTGGAGCTAAGTCTTCAAGTAAAACTAATGCTCGTTCAGTTCCATTAACAATAAAATAACCGCCAGGATCCATTGGATCTTCTCCAGCTTCAATCAGTTGATCTTGACTCAATGCGGATAAGTAGCAAAGTTTTGATTGGACCATTACTGGAATTTCTGCGATTTGTACTTCTGCTCTATCTCTTTCTTTACCATCAACAATTAATGCAATTTCTAAAAATACTGGAGCAGAATAAGTTAGATTTCTCATTCGAGCTTCTCCAGGATAGAGTGGTCTTTCGGATCCATCTGCTTCAATAATAATTGGTTTTCTTAAAGATAATTCTGAGAATTCAAATTTAACTTCTTCCGCGTCAACCGGAATAACTGCAGGCATAAGTTCTTTTTCTGCGTCAACAACTTTTTGCATTCGCCATTCAATAAATGAATTATAAGAATCAATATTGCTTTTTACGAATCGGTGTTCTTCGAAGAATTTTTTGATAAGTATTTGTTTGTTCATACAATCCTCCGGTAGTATTTGTGTTTTCCTGAAACTTCAGAAATTCTTTGAATTTCAATAATTGATCCAATTTCTGCATTCAGATGTTTGGCCATTGGATCTTTAACTGACATAGAAGGTAATTGGTATAGAGAAATTTTATATTGTTCTAGAATTGCTTTTGAAGACTTTTCATCTAGAAGCTTGTGCTTTGGAATTAGCACATGTTTAGAAATATCAAGTTGAATCGGATTTTTAGCCAAATTATTACCTCACGAGGGACATGACTTCATGAAGAGTTATTTTTATTAACTTTTCTATTGCGCGCAAACCAGGCCTTCGTAATTTAGTTTTGAACAGTTTCGTTTATAAAAGTACCGATTGTAACAGAGAATACGTTAAATATAAGTGTTACGAACTTTTGAGTAGTTATCCGAGTAATTTTACTAATAGCACTGCAACTATGAAGTATTTTATTGGTTTTGTAAGTATTACTAATGCCCAAAACTTTTTGCTCTTTAGAAGTCGTCGATTAAATTGATCTATTTTTTCTAAAGTTAGCATAATTTTATTTATGTTTGAACTGTTAAAAGCTTGCCTAAATGAGTCCAACGGAGTAAGTTTTGTAAAGTGCATAAGCGATATATGATCCAAGCATGAGCGCTGCACCTGCTTTTGTAAGTTTCTTATTTTTCTGAAAGATTAGTAATAATCCTGCTGAGACTATAAACCAGAAGGGTATATCAAAAGTTATCAACCCTCTAGAAATTGGATTGTCTGTAATCATTGCTCCAAGTCCTAGTGCCATCATTGGATTAGTTATATTAGATCCAATTAAAACTCCCAACGAAAGTGATTCAGATTTTCTCAGAAGTCCCATTACTGCTGTTGTAAATTCTGGAAGTGCTGTTGCGAAACCGATTATTAGAAGTCCGAAGAAAGATTGTTCAATTCCTAAGGTATTTGAAAAGTTCAGTGTTATATTTACAATTTTGCTGGCAGCAGCTTGTAAAATTCCAAGTCCAACTAATATCATTGCTGAGTGAACTGCGAAATTCTTGAACTTCTTATGCGTCCACTTTGAGTGATGTGCAATTATCTCAGATAGTTCCGCTTCTCGCGTGTATAAATAAATCAAATAACCTATGTAAAGGAAGAAGAGTAGTGCGCCGTCTAATCTTGAAATAACTCCGTCAAGACCTAATAAAAAAAGTAAAACTATTGAGCCGAGCATGATAATTCCATCTCGGTGTTGGACTGATTTTGAAGATTTTATTTTTGTAATTAATCCAAGTATTCCAATAATCAAAGTTATCTGAACTATGTTTGATCCTATATTGGTTCCAATTGCTATGTTTGATGCTGCCATTCCCAAGAGCTCTTTAAGGCTGGCAGTTATGTGAGTAAATATTTCTGGAAGAGAAGTTCCAATTGAGAGAATTGTAAGTCCTACGAATAGTTTTGAAATCTTGAGTTGCTTTGCAATGACTAATGCATGGTCAACAACCATGTGTGCACCGAACCAGATTCCAATTAATCCTGCTAGGAAGAATAATATCTCTGACATATTATTCAATAATTTTGTATAATAAAAAGCTTGGCTCAGATATCGTAAGACTTATAAATGAAATAATTTAACTTGAACTCATGCCCGTTTGGTGTAGTTTGGTCTATCATACTAGCTTGTCAAGCTAGTGACTCGTGTTCAAATCACGGAACGGGCGTTTACTCTTAAACACAACTCTTATAAACTCAGTATTAGCGTAAATACTAGGACGAAGTAGAAGTTCAGAAAGTTACGAAAACAACGCAACATAAAGTTCATTTTATTTCAGTATTAACAAATGCAAAAAACCACATTTAATGAATTGGGAGTAAATTCAAACATAGTCAGAGCGCTTTCTGAATTTGGAATTACTGAACCAACTGATATTCAAGAAAAAGCAATTCCACTAATTAATTCTGGAAAAGATATTATTGGAAAATCTAAAACTGGTTCTGGAAAGACTGCAGCTTTTGGAATTCCATTGATTAATAAAGTTGTTCCAAAGAAAGGTGTTCAAGCTTTAATTCTTGCACCAACAAGAGAACTTGCAGTTCAAATTTCAAGAGAATTGGGAAAATTTGGAAAGTATAGTAAACTTGGAATTGCAACTGTCTATGGTGGCGTATCCTTACGTCCTCAAATAAAAGATATTTCTCAATCAGAAATCGTAGTTAGTACTCCCGGAAGACTTCTTGATCACTTGCAACAAAGAAATATTGACTTATCAAAACTAACACATTTTGTTTTAGACGAAGCAGATCGATTAGTTGATATGGGATTCATTCGAGATATTGAACGTATCTTATCTTACACTCCAAAAAGAAAACAAATGATTCTATTTGGTGCAACAATCTCTCAAGAAATTTCAAGAATAAAACAAAGACATATGAATAATTCTGTAGTTGCTGAATCTGAAGCTCACGTTGCTGAAGAATATCTTGAGCAATATTATTATAATGTTCAAAAACAAGAAAAATTTTCATTGTTAGTTCATTTGCTAGCTAAGGAAGATACTGATCAAGCAATTATATTTTGTTCAAACCGACATACTGTTGAAAAAGTTTCTAAGAATCTTAGAAAACAAGGTATAAAGATTGGAATGATTCACGGAAGACTTGCTCAAAATAAACGACTAAGAATTATTGGTCAATTCAATAACGGGAAAACTGAACTATTGGTAGCTTCTCCAGTTGTTGCAAGAGGTATTGACATTAAATCCGTTTCACATATTTTTAATTATGATCTTTCAGATGATCCTCAAGAATATATTCACCGAGTTGGAAGAACAGCTCGAGGTGGTTCAACTGGAAAAGCAATTACTTTGCTAAGTAATCAAGATCATGATATTTTCAGACAAATTCTGAATAATTATGATATCAATATTAAAGAACTTTCTAGCGATAAATTCCCTAAATTGAAATTTGATGTTAGTGGAGATTCAAGAAAACGAAGTCCTCGACCTGGTCGAAGCTGGGGTAATCGTGGTTCGCATAATAGGTCAAACTCTCGAAGTCGGAGAAGTAATGATTCTAAACCAAGTGAAGGAAGATCAAGAGGTCCGAGAAGATTTGGAAATAATGGATCAAGAAGTAATGATTCTAAACCAAGTGAAGGAAGATCAAGAGGTCCGAGAAGATTT
>Ga0114996_10008804_pt1 | contig 11140 bp, 6 predicted proteins | sample ArcticOcean_MG_C_4_FD_87039 | JGI IMG/M metagenome (GOLD analysis project Ga0114996, IMG submission 87039) | Marine microbial communities from western Arctic Ocean - ArcticOcean_MG_CB4_134 | ecosystem: Environmental > Aquatic > Marine > Oceanic | place: Arctic Ocean: Canada Basin | collected... | reverse complement strand
TTGCCTGTTTAATAACATAGCGATTGGAGCCAGGCATGCGTTATTGAAACAGGGTTTAGAGCGAGTCTTTATATTTGATTGGGATGTGCATCATGGAAACGGAACACAGGAAAGTTTCTACTCTGATCCTTCAGTCTTCTTTTGCAGCATTCATCAGAGTCCATTGTATCCCGGAACGGGTACACCCAACGAAATCGGTGGAGGGGCAGGAGAAGGTTCGACCTTAAACCTGCCAGTGTTGGCTGGTGCTGACGGTAAAATCTACGAATCGCTTCTGGAGGAGAGTGTTTTACCGGCCATACATGCTTTTCAACCGGAACTGATTATGATCTCGGCAGGATTCGATGCTCATCGTAGAGATCCGCTAGCGGGAGTTCTTTTAACCGATGAGGATTTTGGAATGTTGGCTAAGGGCGTTCTTAAGGCAGCGGATAGTCTGTGTGATGGGAAAGTAGTTTCCGTGCTGGAAGGTGGTTACGATCTGGAAGGATTGTCTGGCGGAGTGGAACAGCTGATTCGGGCGCAATTGGCGTATTCTTGAGTATATTTATCGGAATTGGCCAGAAGACAGCTCAACACGGAAACGGCGCTGTTGGCAAATGCGCCCTATCCGGAGAGGTGGTGCCCTAAGAAACCAGAGCGGTTTCTCTTTCAGCTTGTTCCGGTTGGACTACAAGATCCGAAATGGCTTCGATGACCTGTGAAAGGCAGATTTGATTGGACGAAGTGCCACCATGTTTGGGGCAATCCAGAGGTTGCACGATTCGTACCAGGCCGTCGAAAGTCGGTTTAGTGTAAACCGGATTTGTAACTCCGTAAAGTCCTACGGTGGGTACGCCAAGCGCGTTCGCGAGATGTAGACCTCCGCAATCGTTGGATATCACTACTGAGCAGGACTTCAGAGCCATTACAAATTGCATGAGAGTAGTGGAACCGGTAAAATCGTGAATGGATCCTGGCTCAAATTGTTCCGTGATTTTCCGGCTAACGGGTAGATCAGCGGATGTGCCAAAGAGGCAAATATTACTATCAGGATACAAATCCATGAGGGCTGCCACACACTCGACCCAATAATCGACCGGCCAGCACTTTTCGGGATGATTTCCTGCACCACAGATAAGACCAAAGTAGGGTGCATCGTGTGATTCGGTCTGCAAGCAGCGAAGCGGATTAATTACCTCGGAACCGGGGGCGACCTTCATCGGTGAGAAATTGATTTTATCTTTAAGGCCGAAGTGGCCAAGGAAATCCTTCCAGAGGTCGACTTGGTGGTTTTTCCGTTCATCCCAACCTGGATCAACTTCGAACGAGTTTGTTAGAAGAGGACGACTGGTTCCCGGCCAAACTAAACCGTAACGTCTTGGTGCGTTTACCAATCTCGCCTCAAAATCGGCCGAATAAGATTCGGTTAACTGGTAGTAAGTATCTGGGAATTGGTGGCGAAAGGTTAAAAACTTTTCGAAATAATATACGCTGCGTTTTGGGATGGGTAGAACCCGGTCGGCTACCTGAAATGCTTCGAGCAAGGGTGTAAACTGTCGGTTAACCAGTAGCGTAATTTCAGCGTCTTGCCGGGATTGTCGAACTGCTTTTATAAAGGGTATCCATTTAACCAAGTCTCCCAGGTGATTCGGCATGCGAAACCAGATGCGATTATTGCGAGGGAGGGTATCCCAATGATAAAAGCCTTTGCATTCCTCGATCAGGGTTTTGCGGTAGTCGAGGTTGAGGTTTTGTGAAAGCTTAGTCTGTCCTTTCCAGCGGTCGTGAATCCACATCCAGTCCTCACAAAATGCTTCATCGTCCATGAGTTTATTTTCCAACCACTGATTCGTCTTTAGCAGAACCTGCTCTCCTTTTTTACCCTCGGTGATTTGTTCGACATGGAGATTGCCTTCCCAGAATCCGGTTCTTTCGCCATAAAAAGCGAGCACTGGGGTGTCATACGCTTGTGCCAGCACCTGATGAAAGCCGGTGGTAGTGGCGGCACGATTCAGAAAGAAAGTCAGGAAACCGGAATCGCCTACACTCTGATCAAAAATCAGAATCATCCAGTTGTTGTTTTTGACTAAATTACGGGCCTTGTGCAGTCCTTTGCGGCGGTCAATTAGTGTGACGCCATATCTGCTACGATTTTCGATGGCATATTCGTTCAATTTCTTTTGTTTCAATGGCCGATACAGGACTCCGACCTCAGGATTGTCGATGTGAAGGCTTCGAGGCAGGAGTGAGCAGGCCTCCATCATGCTGTTGTGGATCGTGACTCCCACAACAGGCTTAGCGGGATTTACATATTCATTTAGCAATTCTGTAGCTTCTTCTGTTGCGATGAGTGTTTTATCCAGGCGACCTTCTGAGAAGTGAGGTATGGCCAGGTTGAATAAAGCCATCTCAACCAAACGCTGGCAGCTAATCCGGGCTTTGCGCCTTTGCCAGGCAATGGGCTTTTCTTTGAATGTGTGGTGGAAATTGGAAAGGATAGTTCTCCTGCGTTTCGTCGGCAGAAAATAAATGAAATCGCCTAAAATGACTGATAACAGCTCGGCGAACTTTCGCGGAATAGCGGCGAGTATCCAACCGGCTATTTTTGTTAGTGTTAGCACTGGATAAAGGTGGGTGGTTTTATAAAAACAAAAGCCAGCCTTAAAATTCCTTGGTGGATTGGCAAGCCCTAGGATTGAGGTGTTTGCTCCAATGGGCTGTCGCTCTAGACCGACAGTGCAAAAACCGTTCGACTTTATACTTGGAATTCGAGATGTCTCGCGGCTAGGGTAGCGCGCTTTTTAACCTGGATAAGCCATGATCGACATTAAGGTCCTTAGAGAAGATCCGCAGCGGGTCCGCGAAGCGATTGCCAACAAAGGCAGCGATTGCGATCTGGATGCCATTCTAGCAATGGATAAGGAACGCCGGAAACTGATCACTATTGTCGAGCAATTGCGCGCCCAGCAGAAAAGTGTGAACTCCGAAATGGCATCCTTGCAGAAGGGATCGCCTGAGTTTCTCCAAAAGGTAGAAGAAATGCGTGGTGTGGCAGCCGAGGTCAAACAGGGTGACGCATCGCTCAAGGAGTTGGATGAGGCATGGGAACAGCAGATACTTACGATACCAAATATTGCCCATGAGTCCGTACCTGTTGCCCCAGATCCCAGCGGAAATGTAGTTCACTCATCCTGGGGTGATCCAGCAAGTGCTTCGTCTCACGCCCAGGCTCATTACGACGTCGAACTATTCAATAAGTTATCTGACTTCCCCAGAGGAGCAAAAGTGACTGGGGCTGGGTGGCCTTTTTTTAAAGGTGGGTTGGCGCGCCTTATTCGCGGACTGATCAATTTTTATTTGGACGAAGCGCGCGACAATGGCTACGAGGAGCTAATGGCTCCATTAGTCGTCAATGAAGCCAGCGCCCGAGCGACAGGACAACTGCCTGATAAAGAAGGCCAGATGTATGTCATCCCTCAGGATGGATTTTACATGATCCCAACTTCAGAGGTGCCGGTGACCAATTACTTCCGGGACGAGATTTTAGCCGATCCCGATTTACCGGTTTATCGAGCTTGTTATACTCCTTGCTTTCGAAGGGAAGCCGGTAGCCACGGCAAAGATGTTCGAGGCCTCAATCGAACCCACCAATTTGACAAAGTTGAATTGGTTAAATGGGTACGCCCTGAAGAATCCTACCATGAGCTGGAAAGTCTTCGCGCCTATGCCGAGACGCTTTTGCAAAAACTGAATCTGCCCTACCGCGTATTGCTCATGTGCACAGGAGACCTTGGGTTTACTCAAAGTAAAAAGTACGATCTGGAAGTCTGGGCAGCTGGACAGGAACGTTGGCTGGAGGTATCCAGCTGTAGCAACTTTGAGGCCTTTCAGGCACGCCGTGCCAATATTCGCTTTAGAGCCCATGGCGAAAAGCCGGTTCATGTCCATACCTTGAACGGTTCCGCCCTGGCAGTGCCTAGAGTACTTGCTGCCTTACTTGAAAATAACTTGCAAGAAGACGGACGGGTCAAAATCCCCGCGGTCTTGGTAAAGTACTTTGGTCAGGAATACTTGGACTAACACTTGCAATGAACTGGCCTGCTAAAGCTGAAGCATTAGGAGCTTTAATTAAAAAGCCACTGCTTCATTCGAGGGCAGTCGAATACCTGGAGAGTTCCACTTCATCATTGGGAATAGCCTGTTCGGGCGGTTCTGATTCCGTGGCGGCACTGCTATTAATGTATCACCATTTTCCGGAAGTTCGGTCACGGATGCGTGTACTGCATTTCAATCATAAGCTTCGTGAAAAGGCATCCGACGAGGATGCTCGATTCGTTGCGCTTATCTCAGGGTCTCTCGGAATAGATTACGTTTGTGGGAGCTGGGATGATCGCGATCTGGAGTCAGCTGTTTCCGAAGCTCAGGCTCGAGCGGCGCGTCTTGCATTTTTCGATACGTTTAGCGGCCAGAATCCGTGTGGACTGATTGTGACCGGCCACCAGAAAAATGATATTCTGGAAACTTTGATGCTGCGGATTGCGCGGTCGAGTAACCTGTCAGGATTGTCTGCGCCGAGACCCGTTTCGACATTTGCCGTCGGAAAGGTTTTTATTCGACCGCTTTTAAGTTTAGACAAGGAAACCATAGAAGCGGCGATGACTGACTGTGACATCGAATGGCGGGAAGATGATTCCAACCAGCGACCTGTCTTCGATCGAAATCGGTTAAGGAATGAAATCATTCCTGCCTGGCAGAATGCGACTCAGTTTAATTTGAACCAAGCAGCTGAGCAAGTACGCGAGTATCTCGAGGAGGCCGATGATGTTCTGAATCACTTCCTTGATTCTTTCAATTTCCCTTCATTTGATGTGAATCCTGCCCGCTTGCCCGACCGGTCGACGCCTCGAGGAGCTTTGCGCCGTTGGCTTCAGCGATGGCTTGAAAGTCAAGGGCTCGGGGGATCATTTCAGCCGTCTATGGTTAATAAAATTTTAGACACTGTAATCCGAGGCGGTCGCCAGCAATGGAGTTCGGGAAGCGGTTTTATCCGGATTGATGGTTCAAATATTATCTTTGAGAATGATGAAAAGATTGACCAAACGCCGATCAGTGAAACCTCACTGTCATTTGGAGATGAAATCGAGTTGCCAGTTGGTCGAAAACTTGTTTCCCGTATTGTTGAAACCACCGATTCCCTGCTGGAGGATCTAACTAAAGGGAAATATTCTGAACGAACTACGGTTCTAATAGATAGTGATCGCTTACCTGATAATCTTTTTATTGTTCGCCAATGGCGCCCTGGAGACCGCTACCAGGCTCTAAATGCGCCCGGAATCCGGAAGCTTCAAGATATGTTTGTAGATCGTAAAATATCGCGAAAGGAACGAAACCGCTTACCGGTGGTCCTTACGACTGATTCGCTAATAATTTGGTGTCCGGGTCTTCCCGTAAGCCATCGATTCCGTGTTACCAAAAAAACTAATACAATCCTGCAATTGACTTATACCTTCTGACCCTAAGATTGTTATAGCTTACCAAGCCTAGATTCTATCACAATGCCTCCTGAAAACGATTCTCAGGGCCGCCGCCCTCTAAAAAATAGCCCACCTGACCGGTTCCAGCCCAAAGTGGCCTTGATCTGGTTGATCGTGGTGATGGCGATTGCCAGTTTATTTCTCCTAGGCCCGCGGACCAATCGCGGCCTTATCTCTTTGGAGCCACACCAAGTGTTTACGGAGCTCGAACGCGGAAATATAATTGAGGGAAAAATTAAATCTGATCCTTCCGGAGGATCTTGGGAATGGTCTATCATTACGGGTGAGTTGTTCGTAAGTCCGGGGGAACCAATGCCGGTAGATGGGGATTCATCGTCCTACCTCGCATCAAGCGATGGTAACAGCACTGAACCTATCCGGTTTCGTTCGGATGGACGCCTGACGGGAGATGTTTACCAAAAGCTTCAGGAGTCCGGTAAATTTTCCGAAGAGAAAAGCAGCAGCCTGATGGCTGAGCTGTTGGTCGGAATGGTTCCATTTTTAATCATCATCGGTGTTTTATATTTCCTTTTTGTTCGCCAACTGAGAATGGCCGGACGGGGTGCCATGAGTTTTGGAAAGAGTAAAGCTCGTCTCCTGACCCGCGAACGCGACAAAGTGGATTTCTCGCATGTGGCGGGTTGCGACGAAGCGAAGGAAGAGGTAGGCGAAGTCGTCGACTTCCTCAAAGATCCCAAAAAGTTTCAGCGTATTGGTGGACAAATTCCTAAGGGCATTCTGATGGTGGGTCCTCCAGGAACCGGTAAAACATTAATCGCCCGTGCAGTTGCCGGTGAAGCTGACGTGCCATTCTTCACTATTAGCGGGTCCGACTTTGTAGAAATGTTTGTCGGCGTAGGTGCCAGTCGGGTACGCGACATGTTTGAACAGGCGCGCAAGCACGCCCCCTGTATTGTATTTATTGATGAGATCGACGCGGTGGGTCGCCAACGCGGAGCAGGTCTCGGCGGAGGAAACGACGAACGTGAACAAACCTTGAACTCTCTGTTAGTAGAGATGGATGGTTTTGAAGGACACGAAGGCGTGGTTATTATTGCAGCGACCAATCGCCCCGATGTATTGGATAGTGCTTTGCTTCGCCCCGGTCGTTTTGACCGCCAGGTAATGATTGACCTGCCCGACCTCAACGGGCGAGAAGAGATTTTGAAAGTGCACGCCAAAAAAATCAAGTTGGGTGCCGATGTAGAGTTACGAGATATCGCCCGTGGAACTCCTGGCTTTTCTGGAGCCGATCTTGCCAACCTTCTTAACGAAGGTGCATTAACCGCTGCCCGTTATGACAAAAAAGAAGTCGACCGCCACGATATGGACGAAGCCAGGGATAAGATATCCTTTGGACGTGAGCGTAGGAAGTTAATGGACGAGGAAGATCGTCGAATGACTGCGTTTCATGAAGCAGGACATGCCCTGGTACAGGCTGTGATTGGGGAGAAGAACTTAGCCTTGCACAAGGTGACAATCATCCCCCGAGGTCGAGCGCTTGGCATGACCATGTACATGCCAACAAAGGATGTTCTAGGATATTCCAAAAAAGAATTACAAAATCATATCTGTACTGCGATGGCAGGTCGTCTCGGCGAGGAAATCGAGACCGGTGATTTCAGCAATGGTGCTTCTTCGGACATCAAGCAGGCAACCAAGATAGCCCGTCACATGGTTTGTGACTGGGGCATGAGTGACTTGGGACCTGTTGCGTTCGGTGAAAATTCGGAACATATGTTTCTCGCCAAGGAAATAACCCGCTCGCAGAACTACAGTGAGGAAACGGCTACAAGAATCGATCAGGAGATTCGCAAGATCATCGATAGTCAGTACGAACGTGCACGGAGCATCATCGAGGACCATCGTGAAGCTTTGAGAACGATTGCCGATGCTCTTCTTGAATTCGAGACGATTGAAGGCAAACACGTGCATGAGGTCCTTTCAGAAGGAAAGATAATTTCTCCTATCGAAAACAACGATCAGGTTCGGAAGGAAAAGGGTGAGAAGAAGAAAGCAGAAAAAGCAGAAAAGGATAAAAAGAAGGAACCTGAAATTGGTCCTTCCCCAGACGCGGCTGGCGCAATCGCCTAGTCCTTCCGGAATACCTCCGCTTAATTCTTGATCGCCGGATATAGCTCAGGCATCGTACCTATTTTGTTGGCGGCTTATTCGAGCACCCCTGAACTATGAGCTCTACTGATTTATTGTTTTCCCGTATCGGACAGTTGGCCGAGCCGCCTGTTATATCTGACATCATGAAGGTGGCTCTTGAAGACAAGCAGTTGCTATCGTTGGCCGCCGGATTTACCGATACTGAAGCTCTACCGGTACAGTTTATTCGCGATGTCGCAGTTTCACTTTCCACAAGTGGCAAGACTCCTGAATACCTGCAATACGGAACCACAATAGGTCGTCCGGAGTTAAGGAAAATGGTTTCTAAACGCCTGAGTCGTTTCGATGAGCACCAAAGTCAATGCTATCATCCGGAGAATGTCATGCTCACCAATGGTTCGCAGCAGGCTCTTTACCTGGCCATGCAAGTGCTTTGCGATCCGGGAGATGTTATTTTGGTGGAAAGTCCAAGTTACTTTGTTTTTCTGGAATTGTTGAAGGGCTTGGGGATTGAAGCAGTTGGAATTCCAGTCGATGAGCACGAGGAATTGGATGCGGCTGCTCTTGGAGTTCTTTTGGAGAAAATGAAATCGGACGGAATGATCAGCCGCGTAAAGGGCGTTTACCTTGAATCCTGGTTTTCAAACCCAGCCACCCGATGCCTGACGAATTTAAAAAAGATAGAAATTGCCAACCTACTATCAAAAACCGAGGCGTTTATTCCGGTCCTTGAAGATGGCGCCTATTTCGAGCTCTACTTTGAGGGGAAGTTTCCTTCGACCAGTATTTTTGCGATTGAAGAATTTGAAGCGTTTCCAAGACTTTTTTTTGGAACCTTTACCAAGCCATTCGCCAGCGGCCTGAAGCTTGGCTATGTTATTTGTGATCATCCTGAGTTGCTGGCTAAAATGGCTAATATCAAAGGGCATCATGATTTTGGTTCTTCCAATTATAACCAGGCAATCATTGAGGAAGTAATTCGCGAGGGCGCCTACGATGAGCAGCTGGAAAAAGGACGTCGAGGTTACCAAAAAAAGATGGAGGTCCTTAACGAAGTTCTCATAAAGGAAAAATTGCCCGACATGGGTTGGCAATGGGCGAAACCCGGCGGTGGAATGTTCTTATGGTTGAGGGGTCCGGTTGAAGCAGATACATCCATGGGAAGTGAGTTTTTTGAAAATGCTGTAAAAGAGTGCGTCCTGTACGTGCCCGGAGATTTATGTTTTGCTCCCGGAGGTCCTAAAAACTACATGCGTTTATCATTCGGAGTATTAGGCCTTGTCGACCTCGTTGAAGCAGGGAAACGTTTGGCCCGAGTTATTCGGAAGTTAAAATAAAATCTTACTTATATCTTATCTTATTCTTATCTGAGTTATGAAAATTTGTTGCATTGGGGCAGGCTATGTTGGGGGACCAACTATGGCAGTAATCGCAGAAAAGTGTCCGCATATTACGGTAACCGTCGTGGATGTAGATGCTTCCAAAATCGAAGCCTGGAATAGTGGAAACTTACCCGTATTCGAACCAGGGTTACAGGAGGTTGTTGATCAGCAGCGCGGGACCAACCTGTTCTTTTCCACGGATCGCGAGACAGCAATTGCTGAGGCGGATATAATCGTTGTAGCAGTGGGAACGCCCACCAAGAAATACGGAATCGGTGCTGGCCGGGCCGCGGATCTGGTCTATATCGAAAAGTGCGCGCGAGATATTGCAAAGATGGCCAAGGGACCAAAAATCATTGTTGAAAAATCGACGATTCCAGTAAGGACCGCAGATGCCCTGAAAGCCATTTTAAACGAAAGCGATGACGCACAGTTCCAGGTACTCTCGAACCCCGAATTCTTAGCTGAAGGAACTGCTATTGAGGATCTGCATAACGCGGATCGTGTCTTGATTGGTGGAGATCAAACGCCGGAAGGCCTTGAGGCCATCGAGAAGTTGGCAAGCGTATACGCGAACTGGATACCACGAGAAAGGATCATTTCAACAAATCTTTGGTCATCGGAACTTTCCAAGCTGACTGCAAATGCGTTTCTCGCCCAGCGAATTTCATCTATCAATGCGATGAGCGCTTTATGTGAGGCTACCGGGGCCGATGTTGATGAAGTTTCCCGTGCCATTGGAACCGATAGCCGCATCGGTCCAAAGTTTTTAAAAGCCTCCGTTGGATTTGGTGGATCCTGCTTTCAAAAGGATATTCTGAATTTGGTATATCTATGTGAGCACTATGGTCTGCAAGAAGTAGCCGATTACTGGTGTCAGGTCGTTGATATGAATGATTATCAGAAAAAGCGCTTTGCCGGAAAAATTGTACATTCGCTGTTCAACACCGTAAATGGCAAGAAGATCGCCATACTGGGATTTGCGTTTAAAAAAGATACCAACGATACTCGGGAATCCTCTTCGATTTATGTTTGTCAGGACCTGATTGCGGAGAATGCAACGGTTTCAATCTATGACCCGCAAGTCACCCGTGAAAACATATTTAAAGATCTTGGTCATGCGGAGGTAGATGCGGATGGACAACCGAATCGCAATGTGGATATTGCGGAAGATGCTTACTCGGCTTGTAAAGATGCTCATGCCGTAGCAATTCTAACTGAATGGGATGCGTTTAAGGATCTGGATTTTCAGAGAATCTTCGATTCCATGGAAAAGCCGGCCTGTATTTTTGACGGGCGCAATATTCTGGATCGATCAGCTCTTGAAGCCATGGGGTTCAAAACCTATGGGATTGGAAAACCAAACGATTAGTCGGCAAGCAATTGCCATTGGTCTTCGCCGATAGCTTCAGGTCGCTTCTTCGGATCCATGCCTTGTTTGACCAATTCCTGCAACCAGGATTGAAACTGTGGAGCCATCGGATTCTTGGCGATTATGGAGCCGATTTGTTTGCGTCTCTGTCTGAAAATTTGCCTGATTCCTTCTTTTATTTCCTTGGGAAATCGCTTTGGTTCTTTAAGTCGCTCCAAGCTCAGGAGAGCTGAACCTACCTCTGGTTCAGGAAAGAAACATTGAGCCGCCACTTTGTGAATTTCCATGACTTTGTAGGCGCTTTTCAAAAACAGGGAGATGGGGCCATAGGTTCCCGTTCCCGGATTTGCGACGAAGCGATTTGCTGCTTCCATCTGGAGCATAAGGACCATTCTCAATGGAAGGGGGCCGGAAAGCACCGCGTCGAGCCAGGGAGTGGAAATTGCGTAGGGCAGGTTGGCCACAATTTTTGTATCCTCCCTCTGTTGGGATAGTGACGCTAACGGTTTGTCCATCGCATCTCCATGCGTAAGGTTTAAGCGGCTTTTGTAGCTTTGAAGTAGCTCTTTTTCCAGATAACGGAAGAGTCCGGCATCTTTTTCGATAGCGTGTACCTCACATTCCTTTTCGAGCAGCAGTTGAGTCAGCGCACCCAATCCCGGTCCAATTTCCACGACACAGTCTCCTGCTTGAATTGCCGCCATCTCCAAGGACTTTCTGGCTATATTGGCATCGATCAGAAAATTCTGCCCCAG
>Ga0114996_10008802_pt1 | contig 11142 bp, 15 predicted proteins | sample ArcticOcean_MG_C_4_FD_87039 | JGI IMG/M metagenome (GOLD analysis project Ga0114996, IMG submission 87039) | Marine microbial communities from western Arctic Ocean - ArcticOcean_MG_CB4_134 | ecosystem: Environmental > Aquatic > Marine > Oceanic | place: Arctic Ocean: Canada Basin | collected... | reverse complement strand
GACAAGCACTTCAACCTGCCGCAGCTTCGTCACTATTTCCTCTGGTTTGTTTCGCTTGATCGCCATCTTTGATCCTCCTTCAACTAACTATAAAGGTGGACCACTTTTTCTGGGGAGGACCAACGGTCGTTACGTAGACGGGATGCCTGGCCGTTTGCGGGGTTATCGTTCATGTGTCATCCGCCGGTAAAATAAACCGGTGTTTGAAAATTTATAAAAAGGAGTAAATAATGAAGCAACACCCCAACCAAATATACACCATTGCTAACATTGGGCGGGGGAAATACCAGCGCAATAGCTGTTTTTCTAACCTTACAGAAAGCTTACAACGAATAGTACCTCTATTATAGGCGGCGGCGAACCTATTAATATAACAAATGTAATGGTGCCGCTTGTATGGCCATTGTATTTAAAAATTAAACAATTTGTATTACCCGTTGGCCACCTTACAACTCGTCCTTAACCTGTTTGATTAACAGATTCAGGCCTGTGGCAGGGGGCTGGCCTTGTTCTTCGGGCGGACCGTGGCGACTCAGGTAATATTCCAGTAACTGCACGAATTCCTCCATTACCGACTCCGGATTGCCGTCTTTCTTGCGGTGTTCGACAAAGGCTGAAAAATTGGCCGCCGCGTGCCGCAGGCCTTGGGCGACCACGTCCGCCGACAGACCGTCCTGCATGCGCGAATTGGCGACATTGATTATCTGATTGGCGATCTGGATGCTTGGCGTGTCGTCAGTGGGCTCGCTGGGCATAGTTTGATTTCCCGTTCCTGAATTACTGTTTCCCAAACCTATCACACTCAGCCGGAAGGCCAAGATTCAGGTGTATTTACTATACCCCTTTTTTTCATAAGGCAGCGTTGCCAGCCGTCTTCGGACGGGTTATTTTTTTTTGTGTTGATTGTTGGAATTTTAATATGGCTGAACCGAAATACCGCCTGATTACGCGCGCGGACTTTGACGGCTTTGTTTGCGGGGCTTTGTTCAGCGAACTGAACATGATTGATGACATCGTGTTCGCCGAACCCAATGACATGCAACAAGGCCGGGTCCCGGTTTCCAGCAAGGACATCAGCGCCAACCTTCCCTATGTGGAGGGTATTCACCAGTGTTTCGATCACCACCGCAGTGAACTTAAACGGGTCGGTGAGAAGGAAAACCTGATTATTGATGGCGATGCGCCTTCGGCGGCGCGTGTCGTCTATCGTCATTTTGGCGGTAAGGATGGGTTCCCGGATATTTCCGAGGAATTGCTCGACGCCGTTGATCAGGCTGATTCAGCCTAGTATTCGGTCGAGGATATCATGGCGCCGGAAAAATGGACGCTGTTGAATTTAATTATTGATCCCAGAACGGGTATGGAAAAGGTGGATGGGTTCAATATTGCCCATAACGCCTTTTTGTATGACCTGATGACCTATTGCCGGCATACGCCGATCGATGAAATTCTCCAGTTGCCGGATGTCCAGGAACTGGTCAATTCTTTAATGTACCAGCGGGAATTCGCCGAATTGCAGTTGATCAGGTGTTCTCAGACGCATGACAACCTGGTGGTCACCGACCTACGCAAAGAAGACCCTGTCTATGTTTGCGGCCGTTTCCTGATCTATGCCCTGAATCCCAATTGTAATATTTCCATGCACTTGATGGCCGGGTCGGGCGAAGGCATGACAAGAATCTCCGTCGGTAAATCCATTCTTGACCGAACCTCGAAAACCGATATCGGTGCCTTATTATTAGAATATGGCGGTGGTGGTCATGAAGCCGCCGGAGGTTGCCGTATTGAAAACGACAAATTGGATGAGGTTGTGGCCGAACTGATCGGGCGGATCAATACCGACGGATAATTCCCTTCCCGGTTAATCTTTAATTTACCTAGCCCTGCTACTGTTCCCAACTCAATTTAGGTTTATTCAGAACGAATACCTGGGGAATTATTATGATTGCGGTTATTGCCGTCCTATCCTTTGTCATGGCGTTCGGCGCCATTTGGTTTATCACCGAGGCCCTGAAGCGGGTCGATAACTTTAATGACGCCAAGCTGAGGCCACACCTGACCAAGATTAATCAGGCTGTAAAGGGTGTTAACGAAAACATGCGGACCCTCAAGGGACGGATGGAACTGTTGGAAAAACAGGTTCACACCCTGCAATTGAAGGCTGATATTCCGCAGGTTATTCAGCAGGAAGCCTCGGCCCTTCATTTGGACCTTCTCAAGGCTCAACAAAACATTCCCACCGTCCGGCTCAACGGCTGAGCTGAGAGTGGTTGGGGTTATCCATCATGAGGACCAAATCCGCCTTGTTCATGAGACGCTGGGTGCTGAGCGCAATCCGTTCTGCCGCTCTGTTTGCCTTGCTGCCGTTGATCGGTGCGGGCTCTGCAGGGGCAGCCGGGACCGGCCGCGAACTCAGAAACGACGTTATCGGAGTTCTTAAAAGCCAGATCGAGGCGTTTCGGCGCGATGATGGCCAGACGGCCTTTTCCTTTGCTTCCCCAGACGTTCAGGACCAGTACGGAACAGCCAACTCTTTTCTGAGAAAGTTCTCCACCGCCTATAAGGCCGTTTACCGTCCACAATCCGTGACTTTCTTTAATCTCGCCTATTCGCGCGGTCGTCTGGTGCAGCGGGTGTTGTTACTGGGGCCGGATGGAAACGCCGTCATTGCCTTATTCCCCATGGTGCAAATGGATGACGGAACCTGGCGCATGGATGGTTGCGTCCTTGTTCCGGCCACCGGCAAGCGCGACGCAAGCGATAAAACCCCAGAGCGTCTTGGCTAGAAATGTCGGGATCGGTTAAAATTGACCGGATCGACCACATGGTGCTGACGGTCGCGGATATCGGGGAAACGTGCGATTTCTACGGTCGCGTCCTGGGCATGGAAAAGATTGTTTTCGCCGGTGGGCGCGTGGCGTTGGGCTTTGGCTCTCAGAAAATCAACCTGCATCCCGCCGGCAATGAATACGATCCCCGGGCTAAAAACCCGGTTCCCGGTTCCGCCGATTTTTGCCTGATTTCGGAAACGCCCATCGGTGATGTTATCGCCCATTTGGGGGCTTGCGGAGTAAATATTATTGAGGGGCCCGTCGCCAAGACCGGGGCGGTTGGCGCTTTGACATCGGTCTATTTCAGGGACCCCGACGACAATCTGGTCGAAGTGTCCAACTACGAATAAAGAACCCGCCCCTATGCGCCAAGCACGGTAGCCATTTCATCCAAACCACGACCGACCCAATCGGGTTGCGGTCCCAGTTCATCCAGGGGACGGCCTGTACGGTTAATCCAGAAAACCGGGAACCCGTAATGGGCGGCGCCCATCACATCGAAGGAATTTCCCGAAACGAAGCCGATCTGTTCTTTCGGCAAGCCAATTTCGTTGACGCCTAAGTCGTAGGCTTTGTTGCCCGGTTTATAGGCTTGGTGAGGTTCGGAGCTGATCACCTTCTTAAACAGGTGCTCGACGCCGGCGTTCTTCTGCGATGCCTCGACCATCCACGTCGAGGCCATGGTCAGAACATAGAGGTCCAGCTTGGCCGCCAGGCGCTCCAGCGCCGCCGGAACCTCGGGAAACGGAGACAGGATCAAATCGGCGGCGATCAGTTTTTCATGCAGTTCGTCGGTGACATCCAGGGAAAGGGATTTTCCGGCAAAAGTCAGCGCCCGCTTGGTGATGTCATCCCAGGTCAGGTATCGCTCCATGAGGCCGCTCAGCCAACAGTACTTTTTGATGGTCAGGAACCAGATCTTGGCCATCTCTTCACCATGGCCTGGAAAATCTTCCTCGATAACGGTGTGGACGGCGTGTTTGTCAAACAAAGTACCGTAGTGGTCGAAGGCCAGGGCCTTGATGTCGTTGAAATTGTTCAATATTCGTCTCCTGTTTTGACAATTATCTCTACTTTTAAGCCAGCTCCCAGAGACCGCGTAGCGTTGGCATGTGGTGTACCAGAAGTTGACAATAATTGGCAAAGCACAAAGGTGCGAGTCAAATCAACCCTTTGTTAGATTCATTCCATTAATCATCCGCTGAAATGCGAACCGAACAGGGCTCAGCACTGCTTACGAATTCCTCCCACACCTTTTTGTAGGCCTTTTCAAGGGTGCGAACCGATGTCTCGGTATTGAACAGGGCCGACGTCCCGGAATTTTCGCTAATTGTATCCCTGAACCGCTGCAATTCCTGCGCGTCACCGGCCAGTTTCACCGCCAGGGCTTGATAAGCGTCCAGGTCATGGGTGACCAGTTCACTGAGCCCGAGGCCCGTCAACATGGAGGCCGTCGCCCGGGACGGAACGTTTTTTCCGCGAAGGGTGATGACAGGAAGTCCCGCCGCGAGGGCGTCCCAGGTGGTTGCCCCGCCGTTGTAGAGACGGGTGTCCAGCCCAAGGTCGGCCAGTTTATGGCGCGATAGGTGTTGATCCTTGGGAACCTTGCCGGCGAACACCAGCCGTTCCGGGTCTACACCCTGCTCAGTGGCGGCCTGTTTCAGGTTTTGCGTCGCCACCGGGTTATCGTCAATTAGCCATAACACGGAGCCAGGCGTTTTCTTCAATACCATCATCCAGCATTCGAACATCACCGGCTCTATCTTGTTGGCTTTGTTGAACGAACAGAACACAAAGCCATCATCCGGCAAGCCGAATTCCTTGCGTTCAGGTGTTGGCGCGGCTTTGGGAAGCCAGTCGTTGACGTAGTAATAGGGCGGAAGGTAAATCACCTTTTCGCGGAAATGGACTTCTTCTTCCTCATCCAGAACAACCTCGTCCAGGAACAGATAATCGAAAAACCCAGCCACCGTTCCGGGAAAACCGAGATAGTGAATCTGGATCGGCGCCGGGCGCATGGCCGCAATTTCAAGGCGACTGCCAACCGTATAGCCGTTCAGGTCAACCAGAATATCGACCTCATCGTCATTGATGCGTTGGGCGACTTCGGCCGAGGAGCGGCCGTTAATATCGATGAATTCGTCACAGTTTTCCCGGATTTCACACCGGTAGTCGCTGCCATCGTCTTCGCCGGACGAATAGGCGATAATGCGGAACGCTTCGCGGTCGTGCAGCGCGAACATGCCATGCACCAGATGCCCGATCACATGGTCGCAGAAATCCGACGACAGATAGCCGATAGTCAGAATTTGTTTGGACTGCCTTCGTGCGTCCATGGGAAACGATAACTCCATACCGGCCACGGTGCGCTCAATTTCGTCGCTCCAAGACCATGCGGCTTTGGCATTGGCTTCCAGATCGCATGTTCGGGTCAAACTCATGAAGGGGTTTTCCGGCAATTTTTCATCTCGCTCGCCGGCTTGGCGGTTGAGGCCGTCCAGTCTTTCCAGAGCAGGGGTTAATTCGGCCCAGGCGCAGGCGGCCATTAATTTAACAGCGAGCCCGCTCAAAGCGGTGCCGTCGTCCGGGTCGGCGTCCACCGCGCGCCGGTAACTAACCAGCGCGTCATCCGCATGGCCCAGGCTTTCTTGTGCGTTGCCGAGCCCGGTCCAGGCCTCGGCGCGGCCGGGCTCCAGGGTGGTGGCCTCGGAATAGTGTTCTAACGAGGATTTCCAATCAGATAATGTGGCAAACAGGTTTCCCACGTTGGCGTGCGCCGCGGCGAATTCGGGGTTTAATTCCAAGGCCCGTTTCAGGTGGTCCGAGGCTTCGTCGATTGATCCCTGTTCAAGCAGGCTAAAGGCCAGATTGTTAGGGGCTTCCGGATAATCGGGGGCGATAGCGAGGACGCTGCGGAAGCCCTCAATAGCCGCCGTATGGTCGCCCCGGCCCGACAGGGCGGTGGCGAGGTTATACTGGGCGCGGGCGTTTTCGGGGTCGATGCGTAACGCTTCGCGATAATGGTTCAGGGCGGTTTCGATGTCGCCGGCCTCTGACAGGGCATTGCCCAGGTTGGAGTGGGCGTCGGAGAAGTCGGGACGGGCCTTGAGCGCTTTGCCATAGGCTTCGATCGCGTCCGGTAATCGACCGGCGGTTTTATAGAGTTGCCCTAAATTGTTGCAAAAATCGGCATTGCCCGGATTACCCCGGACGGCCTTCTCCAGCAATTCGATGGCCTCATTGGTGTTGCCGGATTCGCTTACGATAATGCTCAGGAGATTCAAGCCATCGGGGTTCTCAGGATCGATGGCCAGGGCCTGGCGATAGAAATTTTCGGCCTGGCTAAGGTTACCGGCCTGATGGTTCGTAAACCCCTGTTCCAACAGGGCCATGGGATTATTCATGTTGTCTCTTTCGCCGCTAGGGTTAGGCCTTGATCCAGGTCGGCCAACAGGTCGTCCGCCGTTTCCAGGCCGATGGACAGCCGGATTACATTGGGACCGGCGCCGGCGGCGAGGCGTTGCTCATCGGTTAACTGGCGGTGTGTCGTGGACGCCGGGTGCAGGATCAACGAGCGGGTATCGCCAACATTGGCGAGGTGGGAAAACAGATTGACGGATTCGACCAGCCGCACCCCGGCTTCATAACCACCACGGAGCCCGAAGGTGAAGACCGAACCGGCGCCTTTTGGCAGATATTTTTTAGCCAGCCCGTGATATGGACTGGATTCCAAACCCGCATAAGATACCCAGTCTACGGTGTCATGGGCTTCTAGAAAGGCGGCGACGGTTTTAGCGTTGGAGATGTGGCGGTCCATGCGCACAGGCAGGGATTCGATGCCGGTAATGGTGTAAAACGCATTGGCCGGAGACATGGCCGGGCCGAAATCCCGCAGCGCCACCGTCCGGGCCTTCATGGTGAACCCGAAATCCCCGAATGTTTCATAAAACGTCAACCCGTGGTAGGCGGGGTCGGGCTCGGTCATGGTCGGGAACTTGCCGTCCTTGGCCCAGTCGAATGTACCCGATTCGATTAACGCACCGCCCATGGAGGTGCCGTGGCCGGACAAAAACTTGGTGGTCGAATGCACGATGATATCCGCGCCCCACTCGAAGGGACGGCACAGGTAGGGCGTGGCCAGGGTATTATCGACGATCAGCGGAATTCCGGCGTCCTTGGCGATGGCGGCGATGGGTTCCAGGTCGAGGACGACGCCGCCGGGGTTGGCTAGGACTTCGATGAAAATCGCCTTGCACTTAGGCGTCAGGGCACGGCGGAAGTTTTCCGGATCCTTGGGGTCGACGAAATGGCAATTCCAGCCAAGTCGGTTGAAGCTGTGGCTGAACTGGGTGATTGAGCCGCCGTACAGGTTGGTCGAGGCCAGGAACTCATCGCCAGGGTCGAGCAGGGTAAAGAAGGCCAGGAATTGCGCCGCGTGACCCGATGCCGCGCAAACAGCCGCGCGCCCGCCCTCCAGGGACGCCACCCGTTCCTCCAGCACCGACACCGTCGGATTGGTCAGGCGCGAATAGATAAAGCCGAAAGTCTGTAGATTGAACAGGTCGGCGGCGTGCTCCGCGTCCTCGAAGGCGTAGGCCGTTGTCTGATAGATCGGGGTGTTACGCGCGCCTGTCACCGGCTCGGGCCGGGCGCCGGCGTGAATGGCCAGGGTTTCGATGCCGTACTCTTTAGGAGGCTTGCTCACAGCGAGCGCCTCTTCGCCGAAATGATGCCGGTATTGACGCCGCACCAACTCAACTCGCCGAATAATCGGCCATACTCTATTTTCGGGCAGCGGTTCATGACGACGGTGATACCGGCGCCTTCCAGCCGCCGGGCGGCCTCGTCATCGCGGACCCCTAACTGCATCCAGACCACGTCTATGCCCTTTTCCTCGTACACCTTGAGCACTTCGTCGGCGACGCCGCCGGCTTGCCCGGAAGAGCGGAAAACATCAACCATGTCGATGGCATCGGGTATATCGGACAATCCGGCATATGTCATTTCCTCCAGAATTTCCTTTCCCGCATGTCCCGGGTTGACCGGAATGACCCGGTAGCCCTTGCCCATCAGGTACTTCATGGCGAAGTTGGACGGCCGCACCCAGTTGGGTGAGGCGCCGACCATGGCGATGGTCCGCACCTGTTTGAGAATTCGGCGAAGATGGTCATCGTCGTAGAAAAGCGGGGAGGGGTCTGCGTTCACCGGTCCTGCCATTCGGGCATTTCGCGTTTTTCCAGGAACGCCTTGATGCCTTCGCGGGCATCTTCGCGCTGCATATTTTCAACCATGGTTCGGGACGCTTCTTCGTAGGCATCGCCGAGGCCGTCTTCGATCTGGCGGTAGAACAGCTTCTTTCCGGCAGCGATAAAGGCGGGGCCTTGGGCGGCTACGGTTTCGGCCAAATCCTTAACCGTTTTATCCAATTCCCCCGCCGGCACAGCCCGGTTGATCAGGCCATACTGAACGGCGGTCGTGGAATCAATAAATTCACCGGTCAACAACATCTCCATGGCCTGCTTGCGGGGCAGGTTGCGGGTTACGGCGACCATGGGCGTGCCGCAAAACAGCCCGACATTGATACCCGAGGTGGCGAAGCGGACATCGTCGGCGGCGACGGCGAGGTCACATTGGGCGACCAGTTGGCATCCGGCGGCGGTGGCGATGCCCTGAACCTTGGCGATCACCGGCTGCGGCAGGCGGGTCAACGACACCATCATGCGCGAGCATTGGTCGAACAACGCGCCGATGGTTTCCGGCGACGGGTCGGCTTCCATTTCCCTTAAATCATGCCCGGCGCAGAACGCCTTGCCGTTGGCGGCGAGGATGACGACGCGGATCGACTTATCGCCGGCCAATTGATCCAGTTGGCCCTGAATCAGGTCCATGAGTTCTGTTGACAGCGCATTGAATTTTTCCGGCCGGTTGAGGGTCAGCGTGGCGATGCCGTCACGGTCTTCGCGCAAAAGATTGGCTTCGTTGTCCTGGACTTCGGCATTTGCGTTCATGGAAGGGCCTCCAAACCGGGCAAACCGGTTTCTCATCGGTCTGAATTTTCGGCATATGCAGGAGCAAAAGCAAGGCCCATTCGCCTTTGCATTACAGACCACGGGTTGGGATGTGGAAGCGAAATTTAGAGTCCGAGTTCGGTAAGCCCGGGATGGTCGTCGGGACGGGGGCCAAGCGGCCAATGGAACTTACGGTCGGTTTCGCTGATTGGCAGGTCGTTGATGCTTGCGATGCGGCGCTGCATCAGACCGTCATCGTCAAATTCCCAGTTCTCATTGCCATAGGACCGGACCCAGTTTCCGGCGTCGTCATGACATTCGTAAGCAAAACGCACGGCGATCCGGTTGCCGGCGAAAGTCCAGAGCTCCTTGATCAGCCTGTAATCGAGTTCCCGCGCCCATTTGCGAGTTAGGAAAGATTCAATCTCCAAACGCCCGTTGATAAATTACGAGCGGTTGCGCCATACGCTGTCGCTGGTGTACGCGAGGGCGACTTTCTCGGGATTACGGTTGTTCCAGCCATCTTCGGCGGCGCGAACATTGAGACGGGCTGTTTCTTCGGTAAATGGCGGTAGAGGAGGGCGGTTCATGGAGGCTCTCGCTTTGCTATTTTTATGGAATGATGTTCGATTTGTCGTCTGCCGCATTCTAGCCGTATGCCGTGGCGGAGTCCCGATTGACCTTTACCTATCCGAAACCTAGAGTTTCCGCCTTGCTTATCCGGAGGGCCGGCCTTGCCGAAAATCACCACCGATCAATTTAATGACCTGATGGCCGAGGAAATGCCTTGGGCGGTCGAGGACGGCATGGCTGTGGAGTCCATCGGGGCTGATAGCGCGGTTATGCGTTTGCCGTTCAACGAGGGCATGCTGCGCCCGGGCGGCACCGTTTCGGGCCCGACCATGATGGCGTTGGCCGATGCCACCATGTACGCCGTGGTTCTGGGCGCCATCGGCATCGTCAAGCTGGCGGTCACGACAAGCTTCAATATAAATTTTTTGCATCGCCCCAGCCCCGCCGACCTGATGGCGGAAGGCCGTTTGCTGAAAGTCGGCAAAAGGCTCGCGGTAGTCGAAGTAACGCTGCATTCCGACGGCCATGATGAACCGGTGGCCCATGCCACGGGGACCTATTCCATTCCTCCGTCTTTTTAATTACGGTATTATAATACCTTTGTTGTAAGGTACCGTATTCTATGCAAAATTCGCGTTGACTTGGCAAAATTTAGTGGCATACTCAGCGCCTTCTCGTGAGACGCCCGTTCGCTTGGGCTGTTATATCAAGGATCGGATTTGCGACATGAAAACCTTTTCGGCGAAACCTTCTGATATCATAAAGAAGTGGTACGTCATTGATGCCGAGGATGTGGTCCTGGGCAGAATGGCTTCCATTATCGCCTTGCGGCTGCGCGGAAAGCACAAGCCCATGTTTACCCCGCATATGGATTGCGGCGATAACATCATCGTCATTAACGCCGAAAAGGTGAAGATGACCGGGCGCAAATTGGCCGACAAGAAATATTACTGGCACACCGGGTATCCCGGCGGCATCAAATCGCGCACCGCCGGCGCCATTCTGGGCGGCGGACACCCTGAGCGGGTGGTCCTCAAGGCCGTCGAGCGGATGATCAGCCGCAACCCAATGGGCCGCCGCCAAATGAAAAACCTGCATGTCTACAAGGGCGGCGATCACCCCCATCAGGCACAGAACCCCGAGGTTCTGGACGTCGCCGCCATGAATCCCAAAAACAAAAGGAGCGCCTAACCCATGGCCGAGGAAACCAAGACTTTCGCAGACCTCAAAGACATGGTCGAAGAAAAGGCCGCTCAGGACGCCGCCGCCGAAGAGGCGCCGCAAGCCGATGCCAGCCCCGCAGACGCTGTTGCCGCCGACGCGCAGGCCCCGGAAGCCCCCGAAGCCGCCGAAGCCATCGTGCCCGTCGAGCCGCAAATCGATGCCCAGGGCCGCTCTTACGCCACCGGCAAACGCAAAAATGCCATTGCCCGCGTCTGGATCAAGCCCGGGCCCGGCAAGATCACCGTCAATGGCCGCGATCAGGACACCTATTTCGCCCGCCCGGTTCTGCGCATGATCATCAACCAGCCTTTTGGTGTTACAGAGCGCGATGGCCAGTACGACGTCGTGTGCACGGTCAAGGGCGGCGGGTTGTCCGGCCAGGCCGGGGCGGTCAAGCACGGCATCTCCAAGGCGCTGACCTACTACGAGCCCACCTTGCGCGGAGCGCTCAAGAAGGAAGGCTTCCTGACCCGGGATTCCCGCGTCGTCGAGAGCAAGAAGTACGG
>Ga0114996_10008800_pt1 | contig 11143 bp, 9 predicted proteins | sample ArcticOcean_MG_C_4_FD_87039 | JGI IMG/M metagenome (GOLD analysis project Ga0114996, IMG submission 87039) | Marine microbial communities from western Arctic Ocean - ArcticOcean_MG_CB4_134 | ecosystem: Environmental > Aquatic > Marine > Oceanic | place: Arctic Ocean: Canada Basin | collected... | reverse complement strand
TTAATAACCAAACTGTATATAAGTATACACTGCGTCATGGCGCGCGACAATCATTTATATTAGAGTAACAGATATCTTGCTAAACAACAAAATCCACCACAGCGTTCCACTCTTTAAATAGAGGACAACAATTTATGGCACCGCAACAACCTTTTGCACGCACTGCCCCTGGCGACCTAGTCCGGGTCGGCATAATCACCGGCCCCGGCGGTCACGCTTTTGGTAGCTGGGGGGACGGGATGAATCCCACCGCCGGCAAAATTCGCACCACCGGCATGATCATGACCCATTTGTGGAGTCCGCGACCAGACGTGACGGCAAAAATGCAGGACAAATTCCCAACTCTCGAAGCAGTCGACCATCCGGCCCAGATGATCGGCCACATCGACGGAATTATCATCGACGATATCAATGCCATCTCCCTCTTTCCGCAGCTGGCGCGCCCGTTTATCGAGGCGGGCATCCCTACTTTTGTCAATCGCCCCTTTGCCACCTCGCTGGCCAAGGGACAGGAAATGGTCGACCTGGCCGCCCAGCACGGCACCGCCTTGCTGAGTGCCTCTACCTGGGAGTACTCCGAAAGCGTCGGCGACCTGCGCGCCAAGGTCGGGGATCTGCCAGCCATTAACGGCTATGTAGCCCACAACTCCATGAGCGACTATTACACCCACGGCCTCCACGGGGTCTGGTACATCCATGCGGTCCTGCGCGATCAGATCGAGAAAGGCCAGGGCCGCGTCACCGCCGCTTCTTACGTGCCCGACTGGCGCACCCCCAGGGGCCTCATAGTATACGAGCACGAAAGCCCCAATGGGCCCTACTACGGTACTCTGCAGCAGATCAGCGGCGCCGACGGCCCTGCCTATATGCGCGTCTTTGGAAACCACAATGGCGATGTCGAGGGCCGCATCCCAGCGCGAGCCGAACATATCCAGTACAACACCTGGAATGCACTGCAATTAGTCATCCAAGAAATGTTTGAGACCGGCGTGGCGCCGCAGACCGGGGACCATCTAATGGAAAAATTGGCCATGTTCCTGCTACCCTTCTACTCAATTCTAGAGCGCGACGGCAATCTGGTGCGACGCCAAGAGTTGCAAGGTTGGGAACTGCCACCGCCTTGCGAAGCCCTCATCGAGGACGGCAAACCGAACGACAGCGCCTTCACTGGCGTATACAGCGAAGCCGAGCTGGCGGAGTTAGAGAATAAATTAGCCTGATGTGTGAGTAACGATTGTGCGAGATTGGATTCCTAAAATCGCCCTTGCCGGCGTTAGCCTATTACTGATAGTCGGAGGCCTCGAATGGGGGTTGCGTTTATTACCGGGGCAAAATGCCACTCCGAGCCCGGCGCCAGAGGCAGAGCAAGATTTCATGCGCAGCGACTATGCCCTGCAATGGGTCCCTCGGGAAGGCACCCGGCAGCAACGCGTCGATCCGTATGGAAAACCTTTTGTCCTGCGCATTAATTCCTCTGGCCAACGCGGCGCCGATCTAGAAAGACGCCATCCAGCACAGCGCCGCATTCTGTTTATCGGCGATTCGTTTACCATAGCCAGCAGCCTCAGAGAACAAGATCTTTTCGTCGAACACACCCAACGCCTGCTCTCCGACACCTTGGGCAAATCCATCCGTACTATTAATGGAGGCGTAGACGGCTACAATACTTTCCAGGAACTGGCCTATTACCGTTACCACGGCAAATTTTTGGAGCCCGATGTCGTAGTGCTGTGTTTTTATGTCGGCAATGATTTTCGCGACAATGCCGTGGGCACGCAGAGGGGAGGCGACCTCAATCCGGTACTGATTCCCCAGGCCATGGTCGACCAATATAAAGAGGCACCCGATCCCTTCCTGCGCAGCGAAGATCGCACCCTGCTGCGCGATCCCCTGTCGGGGACCATCGTGCCCAAACCGGCTTGGGCCTGGATGGAAGCACTGCAGAGACAGTCGCTGCTGATACGTCTATTGGGGTCGCGCTACGCCCGGGCGCAAGGGAAGTGGATGGACGACCTATGGCTCTTGGATCTGGAGAGTCGCTATTATTTTTATGAGATCGGTCTCTACCAACGGCGCGAAAATGCCCTGCTCAGGCTAACCCAAGATTTGACCTTGGATTGTATCCAACAAATGCATTCTGCGGTCGAGGCCGATGGCGCCGAGTTCATGGTCCTGATCATTCCGGCACAGAACCAGGTCGATCCGGCGCACTGGCAGCAAACGTTGTCCTTGCTGGATGTGGAGGAGGAAAACCTGGGGCCTTTACACATGGCATATCCGAACCAAATAATAGGAGAATTCTGTGCCTCCCGCAAAATTCTCTACCTCGATCTACTAGAGCCCTTCGCCGCTGCCGACCGTCCGCAGGACCTCTACCTCGGCATTGTGCAGGACTTGCATTTCAGCCCCGCCGGACACCAGCTGGCAGCAAAAAAAATAGCCGACTTCCTGCTGGCCCAGAGCGTTTTTTTGACAAATCCAGCAATCGACAACTACCGCAGCGGATTGGAACGCCAGCGCGGGGGCGATCTGCAGGGGGCCGCAGAGCATCTGCGTTTAAGCGGCGACAAAATGCCTGCTTGGCATCCAGCGCAGGTGGCTTTGGGGGATCTGTACCGGCAGATGGGAAGAGGAGACCAAGCGGAGATGGCGTATCGCAAAGCCCTCAATATAGATCCCCTTGCGCTAAAGGCCCTGGACGGATTGGGGCAAGTGCTGCTGGCCAACGCCGACACCAGCGCTGCCATCGCGCTGTATAAAGAGGCGCTGGCGCTCCGCCCCGGATGGTTGCCATTCTACGACCAATTGCTCGAGCTGTATATATCCCGCCAAAAGCGGCAAGAGGCGGCAGGCATAACCCGCCGACTGGCAGCCTTGGTCGATGCCAAAGAAAAGACCAAAGGATATTGGCTGGCCGATTACAATTTCATGGGCGATCTCCATACCTTGCAGCAACGCCTATCCAAAGCGGAGCAGATGTACCGCCAAGGGCTCAAACTCGATCCTACCAGCGGGGCAACCTGGAGTAACCTGGCCGGCGTCTTGCACCAACAGCAGCGAACGGAATTGGCCATAGCTGCCTATGAGACGGCTCTGCAGCACGATCCACTGCATCTGGAGGCGCGGACAAATCTCGCAGTAATTTATTATACATTGGGATCTATCTACAAGGGGACAAAACAACAGGCCTATTACGAGAGGGCCATGGAGGAGAACAAGCAGGTATTGACAGTGGACTCTACCTACAAAGAAGCCTTAAATAATCTGGGCAGTCTCTACAGGGTGCTGGGGCGAGAACAAGCCGCTGAAATAATCTTCCTAAAGAGTATCGCCGCCCACCCAGATTATGCGACTACATATTTTAATCTCGGTAGCCTGTACGCTCAACAAGAAAAATACGAGGAAGCCGTCCAGCAATATCATAAAACTATCGAATTAGAACCTAATAAAGCTTCCCATTATTATGTCGCGGGCATTACCTATTTTCTCTTGGGAAAATTATCTGAGGCGGAAAAGATCGTGCGCCAAGCCCACAATCTGGATCCACAAGAAGCAGATTACCATTACGGCCTGGGGGAGATACTGTTGATGCAGGGGGAACAGGAACGAGCGTCCGGGCGTAACGCAGCTGCACTAGAGAAGTGGCTGGAGGCGCAAGGACATTACCGCCAGGCCATTACACTTAATCCGCGCCACCAAGCGGCGGTAGCGAGATTGCCTCAATTAGAAAGCGCGCTGGCCCAAATGAGCCACAAAATAAAAAGATAATTTGCCACTGCGGTTCTTGCTCAACCGCATTTCTTGGGGAAAGGCTCCAGGTAGCGACCGACGGGGGCTACCTCGTAGATTTCGTCCCCGCGCCACTTAAACGTCACGCATTCCTGAGTGGCAAATTCGTCGCGCCACACTTCCTCTACTTCGTATTCCGGCAAAGAATAGTCGATGTCGACCTGCAGCGCCCCGTTTTCTCGTCCTACGACGAGAAAACCATCCTGTAAATTAGCCTCGACAGCTCTATCGTTTACCCGCACATTCAACGTTGAATCCTCTACCCAGCCCGGAATCCGCACCCGCAGATCTTTGCCCGTGGCGTGGCGCACACTGACATGCGCCGCGGTCCCGTCGCGCCCCGACCGCACCCTGGCTGCCGGGGTATCGCAATCCAGATGAAAGTTCACCCGGACATATTTATCGTCGATGTCGACGGTGCGATTAATGATCTCGATCAGAGTGTGCATCGCCGAGGCGGTATAATCGGTGACGCAGGTCTGTCCTTTCACATGGCCCACATCGCCGCCGATCGACCCAACGAAGCGTGCGCCAAGATCTCTATAACTATCGCGATCTTCGTCCTCTCTAGCTCGTACCGGCATCGGCGCCAAAACTTGAGCCGGCAGCAAACGCGCCCGCGCAATGCGCTCGACGTCATCGAGCAATTGACTAGCGCCAAAGTGGTCCGACAAAATCAGGGCGATATGGGCAATATCGCCAGCCGAGGCAATATCGCCGCCGTGTTTGCTGCCAATATCGTGGGTGACAAAACCAGACCGAGTTATCATTTGCGCGATAGCGTTCTTGTAGGTGGCGTAGATGACATCCAATTGGTCGCGCCGGCCTTGCAAAGCCGCCATCAAAAGCAGGCCCCTTATCGTGTTGAGATAAGAATGGGTGTGGTGGCCGCAACCTGCAGCCAAGCTGCCGTCCGCATTTACCGTGTGGGCAAAATGGAACTGCGCTAGACGCTCGGCTTCTTCCAACGCCGACGATTCCCCCGTCGCCTCGTAGAAACACAGGAGGCCTTCAATGGCGCGGCCGTGGGTGTAGGCGTGGCGCGCCGGCACTAGCATATGTTCAGCGCCGGCGCCAAACGAAAAATCCCATTGGTCGAGGTTTTGACTGGCGTGGCGCATCTGTTCAATGGCGCGCAAGCCGCATTGGTACGCCGTCTGGTTGGAGCGGTATTTCACTAAGAGTCCAAAGGACAGCATGGTCTCGCGGTATGAGTGCAGGTACCATCTCGAGGCATCGGCCGCATCGATATCTTCGAGGAAAATGCCGCTTGGGTTAGCGGACATGCGCCACGAGGTCTCCAGCATGGCTTGTTCTATATCTGGCGGAATTTCGAAGCCGTTGCAATCTTCCAAACGCAGCATAGCATTCCACCAGCGGCCGACATTGTGGCCGTTGCAGCGCGGGCGAAAACGGTACTCGGCGGAGAAATTCTCGTCGATCACCATATACCAGTAGGGCAGGTAGTTTTCTTCGGGACAGAGGCATTGCAGCAGATTCTGCCCTGCTAAATCCAATCGCGCTTTTACATCCATAATTACAAACCTTTCAATATCGAACCGGATGGATACATCAATCGAGCCTCAGGCCCATCTCATTTAACGCCACAAAACCAGACGAAGCGTAGAGCGGCGCGCCTAGATCAGAGGCGTGCAGCTTGAGGTCGCGCAAACCCGTAGCCTTGGCGTAATTGAGAATCTCCTGCAAAATACGCCGCGCCAATCCCTGTCTGCGGTGTTCTTCTGCCGTGTACATACTGGAGATATATCCGTACTTGCCCTCGATATTAAAAGGCTTGGGGGTCAGATAATAAAAGGATAGCGCACCGCAGGCAACCACCTGACCAGAAGCCGCTTCGGCAACCCAAGCAACCAGGTCCTCATTATCCATCATCCCCTGAAAATGCTTGGCGCTAAACGCACTCATAGCGTCAATGCTTTTCTCATCGTCGATGAGCGAGGCAAACATACGCCTTCTGAACTCAATTAAGAGCGGGATATCAATGGCAGTCGCCCGTCTAACGCGATACTTTTCCATAATTCACCACTACTAGAACGGCGGCGGATCTGGCAACGTCAATAGATTCCATCGCTGCTTTCTCCTTAATCAATAAGCTACACTAACTACGCCGCTGTGCTCTGCCTGTTCCTGAATGTCCTGGAACATATCGATCCTCCCGCAAGATCAATCACTTGATCGGATGGTCCGCCTCACAGACCCGGCGCACCGCCGCGGAAAGCTTGCCCGCCACCGCCAAACGCTCGAGCCAATGGGTCGGCACACGCGTTGTCCACTTAGCCGGACTAGCTTCCGGGTCCGGGGTCCGGTAGGCCTGCAACAGACCCCAGCGGGTGGGAGCGTGCGGCTGGCGGTAACCGACGTGGTGCGGCATATGGTGCACAAAAGAAACCAGGGTCCCGGGGGGCAAAGAAAAGCGGCGAATCTCCAATGGCTCGCCGGTAAAGGCGTGGATCTTGCCTTTGAGCCAACCCGCCTGCATCTCGGCGTCCCCATCGGTTCGCACTATGTCCCACTTGAATGGAATGCGGTACAGGTGCGCGCCCGGGATGAGCGCCAGCTCGCCGCCGTCCTCGACCGTGGCGCCTTCTGGGTAACTCAGGATCCTGACGCACTGCCGCTGCAAAAATTCGGTGGTCAAGGCATGGCCAGTCCCGATGTTATCCTCTACCTCGTACTGCCCGCCCCGGTACTCATGCGCGTGCCAGCGCCGACCTCCTGTGCCGGGTGCCCGATTGAGCATGATACAATGATCGACTATAAAACGCTCGCCCAGGACTTTGCCCAGCAGCTCCATCATCTGCGGATGGCTGGTGGTAACATCGAGCATAAAATCGTCGTAGGCGCCCGGAAAGTATTCCGGAAAGAGCCCCTGCGACTCGAATCCGCGCGTCACCAGCTCGGGCCCCGGGCCGAAGAGCCCGTAGTCGTTCATATAATCGCGCAAGCCGCGCGGCATGAAAGCCATTTGCTCGGAGCCGCCGCAATTGGTAGCTAAAAATTCTGGGGTAATCTTCTCCGGTAGCGGCGCTTCCAACCCGCGCGCCGCAAAATCGATGGCGCCCCAATCAGTGTCCATAATGATACGGTCGTTCATTTCTTGCAGCTTCTGCAGACTCGCCGTCCACTGCTTGCGACCGGCCTCGGTCAATATGCCTTCCCACACCCAATAGCCGTCGCGCTCGAATGCGGTGCGGTCAAAGGCCTCCAACACTTCCGGCCGCAATAGATCGTGCAGGCGATTTTTCGGATTGTCCATTTCAACCTCTCAGGCCAGGCATTGAAAAACCGGCACCGTCAAGTGTGCTGATCAAGTCCGCACGCTGCCTCTCGTCTAGTTCGACCAACGGCGGCCGGACCCTATTCCATTGCGCATCGTTGGTGTAGTGGCCAATGGCGGCCTTGAGTGCGGGAATCATGACATAACCCTGAAAAATACTGCGTACCGCATCGAGCGCCGCCTGCTGCGCGTCGGCATCGGGCTGCTCCCAAGTACTGGCGAGATGGGCGATGGGACCCGGATTGACATTGGCCGTGGCACTGATGCAACCGCCACCACCACCGCGCAGGGTGGCGAGCAAAAAGGTCTCGCTGCCAGCAAAAACATCAAAACCTTGCGGCTGAAACTGTTCGAGCATGGCGTTAGTATTTCCCCAGTCGCCAGAACTATCTTTGACGCCGGCAATAGTACCAGGATAGGCTTTTAATAGGCGCTCAATTAGCGCCAGACTGATAGGGACCTGCGCTACAGGCGGAATGTGGTAGAGATAGATCCGCAAGCGCTCGTCGCCTACCTGCTCTATAACCTCGGCGAAATTGCGATACAACCCCTCGTCGGCAACGCCCTTATAGTAGAAGGGCGGCAGCATCAGCACACCGGCACATCCCAGATCTACGGCGTGGCGCGTTAGCTCGACGGAGTCAGACAACGAGCAACAGCCGGTGCCCGGCATCATACGCCCGGTCGGTACGCCAGCCTCGACGAGGGTATCGAGCAGTGCCATTTTCTCGGCCACCGACAGCGAATTGGCTTCGGAGTTGGTGCCAAAAATCGCCAGCCCTACGTTATTGTCCAGCAGCCAGCGGCAATGCCTGGCCAGGCGCTGCCCGTCCGGGCGCAGGTCGCGGTCAAAAGGCGTTACTACCGGGGACAATACCCCGCGAACTCGAGAAACCTCTGTCATGTATTCCTCAATCCCAATGGCAATTCGGCCGCCAGATCGACGGGTCGATTTTGGGCGATGGAGCGTTTGATCGCCGCTTCCACCTGCAATTCCTGTAAACCTGCCACACCCGGCACCGGCGGGGGCTGGCCCTGGCGCAGGGATTCCAAATAGGCAGTAGTGGACTTGGCAAACGAAGCATTGTACTGATCCCAGCGCGAGCGGTCGCGGGCAATAGCGTGGACCTCGTGCTGGGCACTGCCGCTGTCCAAAACCTCCATGTCCCCGTCCAAATCCCTGAAGTGGATGCGGCCCCCCTCAAAGTTGAAGGTCAATTCAAAAAGGGGGAATTCCCAGGCCAGCGCCCCGGTTGCAATCAGCGTACCAGTGGCGTCGGCTGCAGTGCGAAAAGCAGCGGTGACATCGCGGGCGGCCTTGCGGTCGCCGCGTTCTTGGGCGCTCTGCAAGGCGGTAAGTTCGACAATGGGATCGGCGAAGTGGTGGACCAAATCGATGGCGTGGCTCCAGCAGGCGTAGTGGACTAATCCGGTGATATTGACAGCCCGACCGAAGGAACGTTCGGCAATGATCTCTTTAGCGCGCAGGGACTGATCGAAGAAACGGTAGTTAAATACCATAGCCGTCTCGCAATTGCGGGCGGCGGCATCCTGCAGCAGAGCCCGGGCGTTGAGAAAATCCTCTTCCCGCACATCCTCTTGACCATGGCGGGCGACCAGGGGTTTTTCGAAGAACAGGCGCCGAGGATTTAATTCGAGCAACGCCGTGGCCGTCTCCAGGCGATCGATTTCCCGCGTCAGCACAAAAATAGCGTCCGGTTGCCAGTCCGCCAACGCCACCATCGACTCGAACACCTGGCCACCAAAAGCCGCGGCGACGGTCTCGGCCTTGGCGCGGGTGCGGTTATAATAACCCAGGGCTACGTCCTCCTGACCCGCCAGGCAAGGCACGTAATTGCGTTGAGCAACATTGCCGGTGCCGACTATACCTATTTTTAATGACATGGTGCCGTCTCCCTTGTCTTTTCCGGCGCCTCTTTAACCGCGCCGCATATCTAAGCGCTGAAGATATGCAGTGACCTGTCCGGTCGCAATCGACGCGCTTGCAGTCTTTGATTATAATTATCACAACAGACTCGTTGCGAATACAGCCATCAACCTGCAATTGCGAGCAGTAAATCTGGAGGCACATATGACATTCATGGCCGATTATCATCAGGGAACACTGCAAATTCTCGAGGGCATTAAAGGCGAGCTGGACCAAACTGGCGACCTGACATCGCGCGCCGCGGACGTAATCCGTCAAGGCGGCACGGTGTGGACCTCAATGGACAGCGGCCATATGCCGCACGCCGAGCAAGTTGAAACGCGGCGCGGCAGCCCCGGTCTGCTCAAAGACCACACCGACTTTTCAGTGCTCAAGAAAGGGGACCTCGTCTTCACGCATCGCTGTGAACGCGCCGTGTTAGAGGCCCGCGAGCGCGGCGTCTACGTAGTCTGCATCACCACCAATTACCAGGACAACGAATTTCGCCCGGCCGGATTTACCGATATCAGCCACAGCAATCCCGACGGCCTCATGCTCAAAGATGTAGCAAACGAAATCCTGCACAGCCACGCCCCCTACCAACAGGGACTGGTCTATGCGCCGGAAATCCCCGAGTTCGCTCTCTGCGCTTCTAGTACCACTGGCAGTGGTACGGTCCATTGGCTCATCAATGCGGAGCTGGCCAACAAACTCGCCGATCCCGCCGCGCCAGCGGTCGACCAAAGCGCCAAATACCTCGCTATTCTTACTGAGCGGATCGAAAGGCTCACTGAGTACATGGGCGCGATCCAAGAAACTGCCGTCTGCATGACCAAACGGATCCGCGACGGCGGGCGCTGGTTTGCACGCAGCATCGAACACCCCGGCTTTGAGACCGAATTTACTGTGGCGTCTGGTCCCAGAATGGTAAACTGGGGCGATTGGGAGGCGACAAAAGAAAAGAACGTTATGATCATCAGCGCCATTTCCCCCGCCTACGCAGAAGAAATCGCACTAGCGCAAGAAAAAAAGGCCGAGGGGGCCTACGTCATCGGCATCGGCCCCGATTCCCTCGACGGCGACGTGCCCAATGTGCGCCTGCTCGACATTGCCGATGCCGGCTTCGACAACTTCTCGCCGGAGTCGGGCGGAGTGATAGAAATTGCAGGACAGCCGCAGACGATTTGTCCAACGTCGGGCATCGTCGGCAATGTCATCCAACAGATGATCATCGCGCAATGGACGCAGGAGATGATCGGGGCGGGATCGGTACCGACTTTTCTGAAGGGGTTTTTCCAGAGCGGGGGCCGCGAGTACAACGATGCCATGGAGTCGGTTTTCGAACAGCGCGGCTACTGATCGCGAGGTACTGCAAGAAAAGCACTGCCGCAACCCAGCTGTTTACGACAGCAACCCCAGCGCAAACTCGGACATCTCCGCCGCGTCGACCTCATCCTGGGTCAAGGCCTTCGAAGTGGCCAGCATCCCAGCGCCGAACACTTGCAAACTCTTGGCCAATTGCTCGGCAGGCAGGTCGGTGCGAAACTCACCCAGGGTCTGCCCGCGCTCGATCGTCGCCGTCAGCAGTTTTATTATTTGCCGGTGTTTCCGTTTGAGCAACGCCGCTACCTCTTTATCGTGCGGCCCCAACTCAACCGCTGCATTCAGCGCCAGACAACCTCGCTGTATCTCCTGTCCCTGGCACATCTGGACGCACATCTGCAACCAGGCCCGGATGCCCTCCCGGGGCGAATCAGCCCCTTCGAGCATCTGCCGAAGCCCCTGGTGCATCCCTTCCAGGTAGCGTGCCAAGGCCTTCATAAAGAGATCGTGTTTGTCGGCGAAGGCCTTGTAGATGCTGCCTTTCTTGAGATCCATGGCCTGCATCAGATCGGTCATCGAAGTGGCTTCGTAGCCCTGGGTCCAAAACGCACCCATCGCCGCATCGAGAGCTTGGTCCATGTCGAATTCTCTGGGTCTAGCCATCTTTTATTCTCCTGTGCTTAAAATTAAGCACTCATGTTACGCAGCGAGGAGGCGAATTGGGTATAATTTGGAATAGAAAGGGGGTAACCCCATGTGCTCATCGCTGCTCGATTTATACTCGGCTTATCTCATCAGTTCGTTTG
>Ga0114996_10008799_pt1 | contig 11143 bp, 8 predicted proteins | sample ArcticOcean_MG_C_4_FD_87039 | JGI IMG/M metagenome (GOLD analysis project Ga0114996, IMG submission 87039) | Marine microbial communities from western Arctic Ocean - ArcticOcean_MG_CB4_134 | ecosystem: Environmental > Aquatic > Marine > Oceanic | place: Arctic Ocean: Canada Basin | collected... | reverse complement strand
CGGCCGACATGGGCACCGCGATGCAGCGGGCATTGAAGCGGGCCGGATAGTCAGCGCCGGACGGCCCTCCTCGCAGAATACCGGCCTTTCCCACATTCTTGCGACCGCTCCTTGCGCTCTGCGTCTCGACAGGCGTGATCTTGGACCGATGGCGTGTTTCTGGTACAAGCTTCGGCTCCCGCGGCACGCCTCTACGCTGGCGCTGCTGTCACGACCCGCAATTCCCGACCACTCCACGGATGGATTCGTCGATGAAGAATTTCATCAGGGCTATCAAGATGGCCCTGCGATACCGCCTGACGTTTGCGGCATCGCTTGCCTGTGCCTTGACCGTGGCGTTGCTGTGGGTCGCCAATATCGGTGCGCTTTTCCCCTTTGTTGAGGTCCTCGTCAAGGGCGAATCGCCTCACGAATGGGTGGACTCGGAGATCGCCTCGGCGGAAAAAAAGGCCGGCGATTTTCAACAGAAAGTCACCGTGCTCGAACAGCGTCGTGCCGAGGCAACGGAATCTGAGCGCATCACGATTGATCGCGATCTCCTATTCCTCGAGTCGCGCGTCGAGGCCGAGCAGTCGGCCGCGGAGCGAATCAGCTCGCTTCAGCCGTACGTTCACGCATACGTTCCCGCGGGTCCCTTCGACGCTTTGCTGCTACTCATCGCCGTGTTGCTCGTTGGTACGTTCCTCAAGGGCGTCTTTCTCGTCTGTGGAAATCTGTTGATCGAGCGACTTGTACATCGAGCGTCGTTCGACCTGCGAAAACTGTTTTATCGCAATACGTTGCGGATGGAGCTAGCCAGCTTTGACCGTGAGGGGACCAGTGAGCTGATGAGCCGGTTCACCCACGATCTGGAAAACCTGTGTGGCGGAGTCCGTTTGGTTTTCATTCGGCTGGTCCGCGAGCCGCTCAAGATGTTCGCTTGTTTCATTGGGGCGGGGATGATCTGTTGGCGATTGTTGGTGCTCACGCTGGTGATTGCTCCTGTAGCGGGACTGATCGTTCGCCGGATCACCAAGTTGCTCAGGCGAGCCAGCCGCAAGGCCATGGAAGAGATGTCTCAGTTGTACGGCCTGCTGGAAGAAACATTCTCGGGGATCAAGGTCGTGAAAGCCTTTGCAATGGAACCGTACGAACGCTGCCGTTTTCACCGTACTTGCAAAGCGTACTATCAAAGATCGATGAAAATTGCGCGGTATAGCTCGCTGGTCAATCCGACGACCGAGATGCTAGGTATCATCATGATCTGCATGGCGATTGTCGGTGGCGCCTATTTGGTACTCAATCAAGAGACGCATCTGTTGGGTATCAAGATGACCGAACGTCCCTTAGGAATTAGCTCGCTTCTGTTGTTCTTCGGTCTGTTGGCCGGTGCCAGCGATCCGGCCCGAAAGATCTCGGCATCTTTCGCGGCACTTCAGCGGGCGGCAGCCGCGGCAGATCGCATTTTTGAGATGATGGATCGCAAGCCGACGATTGGGGATCGCCGGCACCCGGTCGCGTTGCCGCGTCATCACCGAGATTTGGTCTTCGAAGGAGTTCACTTCGGTTACATTCCTGAGGAGCCTGTGCTGCGCGGAATCGACCTTCGCATCGCCAGTGGCGAGACGCTAGCGATCGTCGGCGCCAACGGATGCGGCAAGTCAACGCTGACCTCATTAATACCGCGACTATACGATCCGGTTGAGGGACGCATACTGATCGACGGGATCGATTTACGTGATGTGCGGTTGCGAGAATTACGAGGACAGATCGGCATTGTTTCCCAAGAGACGCTGCTGTTTGATGACACCGTGGCGAACAATATCCGTTACGGTCGGCCCGCGGCCACCCGTGACGAGATCATCGCCGCCGCGAAGCAAGCCCACGCGCATACGTTCATCGAAAGTCAATTGGACGACGGGTACGAAACCACCGTCGGTTCTCGAGGCGATCGGCTTTCTGGTGGACAACGGCAACGCATCGCCCTGGCAAGAGCCATTCTAAGCGATCCGGCCGTTCTGATTCTCGATGAGGCCACCAGCCAGATCGATCCGCAGAGCGAGCAACTCGTTCATAAGGTCCTAGAAAAATTCACCCGCGATCGGACGACGATCATGATTACCCATCGGCTCTCGTCACTCGACCTGGCCGATCGTGTCCTTGTGCTTGATGAGGGGCAGGCGATCGATGTTGGTACGCATGACGAGCTTCATCGACGCTGCGGGTTGTATCGTCGTCTGCACGAGACTCAGTTGCGCGAGAGCGCCTAGCCCGATACCGAGGCGGCCGCCTGTTGCAATCGTCGCGTCGCTTCGTCGAGCCATTCATCAGACGGCGGGCCGTAGGGACGAAACTTCTCCAGGGCCCCGTACTCTTCCAGATAGAGGAGCGCCCGATGGACGCCGAGCTTGGCCGCGATGGGCGAATCGATCAGGCTGCTCGAATCGGCGGCGCTCATCTGGAAGGCGATTCGCATTTCTAGTTCTCGCATCGCTGGGCGGTCGAGCCAGCGTTCGGTGTTGGCGAACGTGTCGCACCAGATCGTCGTATGGACACCCAACGCCGGACCGTCGCGCAGAATCGCGGCCAACTGTTTGCTCGCACTCGGCGGGTTATCGTCTGAGGCGCTACCGAAGCTGAAGGCGTCGTCGTCCCGACGAAGATCACGAAACCGTCCCAAGTGATAAATAAACAGATAGATCGGCGGGGCGTTCTCGTCGTCTTCCGCGTCACGCCGAGCGACTTCCGCGGCGATCTCGTTGATCGCCCCGGCTGCTTTGCGCGGGCGAACTACCTGCGACGTGTGTGGCAGCGCGCCGGCGATTCGCTGCCATTGATCTGCCTCGACGTCGTCCGGGCGGGTGCCATCTAGCAGATAGAACTCTGCGGCGCTCGGGGCGTATTGCACGGCGAGCGACAGCACGCTGGCGGTCATGATTCCCAGGGCCGAGTCGGTGCTCTGCCCACAAATGAGCAAATTCGATCCGCTCTGACGGCGGAACTCTGCGGCTGTCGGTTCTTTGATCGCGACCGCCGCGCCGAGCCACGCCTTGGGCGCCAGAGGCAGCTGTTGCCAGGTCGGAGAGGCCAGCAGATCGACCAGCGTAGCATTCTCACTCGCCTCTGCCGGCACGTTGCCCTCGAACACAATCGGCGGCGGCATCTTGATTTCTTGCTCGGCCGCCATCGTTTGCAGTTGCTTGAGATACGTTTCGCGTTCGGCGTCGGGCAGCCACGCCACTTGGAACGGATTGTTTCCTTCTAGCAACCCGTTCGCGTCGTTATAGATCGCCTCGCCCGGTCGAGTCAGCAGGCGCGCCGCAGTGTTTTCCTCGCTCAGAATCAGATGAGCGTCCGACTCACTACACTGGAGCGCGATCCGCACCGCGACCTGACCCATCGTACTGCGAGCGAGCGAATAGGCCCCGCCGAGCGATTGTGAACCGAGCAGCACGTGAATACCAAACGCTCGGCCCTGACGCACCAGTCGATCCAACAACAGCGATGCCTGTGAAGAGAGAGGGTCGTCTTCTGTAAAGAATTCCTGGAACTCATCGATGATCAGCAACACCCTCGGCATCACGGCGTCCGGCTTGGCCGCCCGATAACTGGCCAGATCCTGGACTCCACAGCGGCGCATCAGGTCGCCACGCTCTTTGAGTTCGGCGTCGAGACGTTGTAGCACGCTGAGACCGAACTCTCGTTCGCTTTCGATCGCGATCACTCGGGCGTGCGGCAACTTGTGTGTGGCATAGGTCTTGAACTCGACACCCTTCTTGAAGTCGATCAAATAGAACTCGATCTCGTGAGGGCTATAATGTAGCGCCGCGTTGGTCACCAGCGCATGCAAGAAACTCGACTTGCCCGAGCCGGTCTTGCCGGCCACCAGCACGTGTTGCGATGTGCCGCGTCCCAGTCGCATATGTTGCAACTTGGTCGCCCCGGCGCGTCCCAACGGGACATCGACTTCCGATTTGGCATCACCCTGCCAGAGCGATTCTCCCGGGGGTGCGATCCGCTCGAAGGCGACTTCCACACGCCGGGCATCTTTCGATTGCAGTCCGACGTCGCGAACAATCTGGCTGAACAGTTCGCCTTCGGGCGGAGTGTCGAGCGTAAGCGGCAATCGGGCCAGATCGGGGTCTTTCCACAGAAACCGCCCGTTCTGCCACTCCAGACAGGTCGCGTGACGGCGCAAATCGGCCAGGTCAAAGTTGTAGGGGAGCTTCTGTCGGGTGTCGACGCCGACCAAGGTATAGACACCGCAGCGAGCGCCGCTCGTGGCGATGCTCACCAATCGTCGCGCTGCCGTGTCGCTGAATCCGGCGGGAAAGTCTGGCACGACCAAGATACGGAACGGTTCAGCCACTTCGCCAGCCTGAGCATTGTACTGTTGGATCGACTCGAATTCGTTGCGAAGGTACTTCTGAAATACGTTCTCCATGTGTTCGGTCAAATCGGCCAGACGCTTTTCGATATGACTCTTCTCGGTCCAAATCCGCCCGGTCACCAGTAGCTCGTCGTAATCGGCCAGATGCATGAACGCCGAAAAGTTGTCGCCCAAACCAACCGGATCGAAAATCGTGAACCGTACCTTGCCGGCGGGCAGCGAAGTCAGCAGTCGTAGCGACACGGCTTGCAACAACTCGAGTGCCTTGTCGCGTCCCTCGCCATCGGTGCGCAACAACAGCGACGGGCTATCAGGAAAGGGCAACAGCGCTGGCACCGAAAAACTTGTGCGTTCAGGTTGCAGATGTTCCTCCTCTGGTAACCCCTGTGGTAGGTGCGCCAGGTGCATCCGATATTGCCCGAACCGAATCGCCGGCGGCACATCTTCCGGCGACGTCCAACCCTGACCTGCAAGCTCCGACCAATTGGGAAATAGGGCATCGGACGCACGGCAGAGTTCGTCCGCCGCCTCGAGCACTTCGTTCCAGTTGCGATGCCATGTGTCGGCCGTTTCTGCTCGCCCGTCGCGTTGGAAAGCCTCGCAATCTTCGTGCTCTCTCGCGTCACCTGCCGCGAGCATGTCGAGATCGCGGGTGTTCGCCTCGTCAAGCCGCGCAAGCCGTGCCGGATAGGTTTGCTGCGCATCTCGCAAGGCGTGGTCGCGGATTTCCGTGATTTCCGCTAGCAGCGGATCGTACTTTTCACCGGCCAGTCGAAGATCTGAGTCGCGCTGTGCGGTGATTTCGTCCACGCGCTCGCGACAACTTTGTTCGGCGGTGGCGATTTCCTCGTCGCGTCGAACGATCGCGGCGGCTTCTTGCTGTCGCATGATTTCCTGTCGTCGCTGGTGCTCGGCGGCGACCCACTGCAAGCCGGCTTCGTGCGCCGCTTCGGCATCGACCAGGATCTGTAGCAGGTCGAGATACCCCTGCATCGATCGTCGTCGGGCCATCGGAAAGAGCCACGCATAAAGTCCGCCCAAGATCGCCACCGCGCTACCGGCACTTAAGGCGATCCATTGCCAACTGCTCCATTGCATCTCGGTGACCGCCAAGGCCGGCAGAATCATCACCAACCAGATCACCGCCAGCACGCCGAGCGGTCGGGCGCCAGTAAAGAGATGCACGATGGTTTGATCTCGCAACTGTTCGTACTGTCGCCCGGCGAGCGCCGCGGCTTCGGTCAGTCGGCCCAGCGGTTCGTCTTCGCCGGCCTGAGGTTCTCTGGCGTCGGGACGTTCGATCACGCGATACTGCCCCCGATCTCGGAGCAGGTCGGCCGCGTTTTCGTGTGTCTGCTGCACCTCGTTCCATTTGCCGCCGAGCACGGATCTTAGCTTACCCAGGCGGGTCACCACCTCCTCAAACTCTTGTTTCGGTCGATCCTTGGTGACGTCATAGATCGTCTTGGCTTCCCAAGAGGACTCATCACGACGGCGCTGGGCGGCCAACATGTCGCGGGTGAAATGTTCGTCGATCACTTCCAGAATCGCGTCGTACTCACGCTGGGCCGCGGTATGATCCGCGTCGTATCGGGACGCTGTGGCGCGCTGAATCGCTTCGTACTCTTGGGCCGTCTCTCGTTTTTCTCGCCGGTAGGTCTCTTGCAATTCTGTACGGCGAGTCTTGGTCTGTTGCTCAAGGGACTGAATCCGCTCGCGATAACCTTGACTGATCGTCGTCGCGGACGCTCGGCGCCGCTCAACCATCTTGGCCAATCGGCGCAGGAGATGTTTCTGTTGCTCAAGAGAGAAGAGTTCCGACATCAGTCTGGTTACCTCAGTGAATTTCGGCGCCCCGCCAAACCCGTAGTTATTTTTACGATTCGCACGCCCGTTGGGCCTGTGCCAACACGACGGCCAGTCGGTTGGTGGCTTCGATCGTGGTTTTGACCTGCGGTGAGATGTCGCGGAGATGGTTTTCCTCGAACTGTCGCCGCGACTGGTCTGTCCAGACCTCGCCCGTACTGCGCCAGGCCGATTCCATGTTCAACAGCGCCCGACGCAGCTTGGTCGATCCGCCGCTAAGATCCGCGATGTTCATCGTCGTTTGCTTTCTGTTCAGGGGGCGCAGAAGTGTCGGCGTCAGTCGGTGCCGAAGATCCCGCCCCGCCAACCGGCGCAAGGTATTTTTCCAGCGCCGTGATCATCCGCTCCAATGTGTTCAATGCCCGAGGGAAATCACCTTCGAGCGTGCTCGTCAGATGACAGGCGCGACTCTCGTACTCCGAGACCTCGTGCTGTACCTTGAGGCACCAAGTTCGCACTTCGCGTTGTTTGATTTCGGCAAACTGCAATCGATCTTTGGCCTTGGCGAGCGCCGCCTTCTCATCACGACAGGGCGGCTCGCGGTCGGCGACTTTGCGCATCTTCGCTCGTTCCAACTCAGCCCGCGCGGCATTGACTTTTTCCCAGCGACGTCGGACTTCTTCCTTCCAGTAGGCCGGCCGATCATGTTCCAGCCACTCGACCGCCCGTTGAATCTGCATCCGCAGCATCTCCAGCGCGTCGGCGCTGTCATGCTGGAAACGAACCATCGCCGTCTTCAGCGGGCGAAGCTGCTCGACGTCGGTAATTTGGGCCGCTCGTTTCACTACAGAGGTCCTATCGTTGCTGCAAGTACTCTTCGATTCGTTCCGCCTTGCGGAGCAGATACGGAATATGCTGATTGCTGGCCTCGACGAATCGGCCGACGACGCGCATATGTTCTTCGAACTCTTCGCAAAACTTCTTATTCTCTTGGTCCCGCCAGGTGGTGCCTAGCTCATTGAGCTGGCCTGACAGCGCCGTGGCCTTGTCTTGCAGTTCGGCGTTGAATTTCTTTAGGCTCAGCGCAAAACGTCGCAGCTCGGCCGGATCGACAATCGCTTGTGCCATGGTGATCTTTCCTGCGGAGGTTTTTCCCGCGCATGCCAACGCCACAATGTTCTTCAAACGATTGCGGGCGGCGTAGTCCGGTTCAATCGGCGACCAGCAGAAAAGAGTCGCCCTGTTTGTTATTAAACGGTCGTCGGTTTGCCCACCTGACCCGCGTAGAATAGCAGTGCTCTGATTATACTCAGGTGGTTGGGTTGGGTAAAGCGTGTGGTCGAGGGTGAGGGCGCGACCAATGGTCGCGGCTTTACAGAAGAGGATGGCTAGCCGTATTCGAGGCGGTTGGGTGTGGTGCGTGCGATAGGGACATCAAAGAGTTGGGGCTCGTCGCCGGCGAGTGACTCGGCGACCGCCGTTGCCAGTTCGTCCGGTTCGCTGATCCGCCTGGCTTTGATGCCGAGTGATTCGGCCAACGCGACCATGTCGACCTCTGGGCCGGAAAGATCCAACCCGACGTAGTTGCCCGCTTTGGCCTGTGGCAGATCAAGGCCACGGGCGCCAATTTTGAGGATCTGATATTGAGCGTTGTTGCAGATCACAAACGTGACCGGGATCTTGTATCGGGCCGCCGACCAGAGCCCCTGAATGCCGTACATCGCCGAGCCTTCGCCCAACAGCGCCAACACAGGCCGGTCGGGCCAAGCCATCTGTACGCCAAGCGAAACGCCGAGCCCCCAGCCAAGCGCCCAACCGCGATGCCCAAAGTAACCGTCGGTGTTCTTTAGCGCCCCGAGCCGCTCGAACGTGGTGTTGGTTGTCGTGACCGCTTCTTCGATCACGGCAACGTTCTCAGGAAGAACGCGAGCGAGCGACTCCATCAGCACCAGCGAGGTCATCGGCCGAGCGTCGCGCTGGCTGGCGGCTTGCGCGCGTATCGCCTTGCGCTGCGATTGGCGCTGATCGGCAAGCGTTTGAGTGCGTCCCGTGGCGGCCTGTGCAAAGTCGTCGGTCATGCGGCTGGCGAGCATCGTATCGAGTTCAGCCAGACCGGTTTTCACGTCGCCAATTAGGCCGACCTCAAGAGGGTAGTTCTTGCCGAGTTGATAGGGGTCTTCGTCGAGATGGACCAGCCGAATCTTTTCGGGAATCGCCCGGGCTGGCTCGTGATAAACGTACTGTCGCAGCAGATCCATGCCAGCGACCAACAATACATCAAAGTCGGCAAGGCGATCACGAACCTCGGGCGACCAAAGTGGCAGCACCTGGGAGTAGAGCGGATGATCACAGGGAAACGCCTGCCGACCATGCGTGGTGCCCGACTCGCAGATCACTTCGGCCCCCAGTCGCTCGGCCACAGCGACCGCTTCGGCCACGGCATCGCGTTCAGTCAACCGGCTGCCGACGAGCATTGCCGGCCGTTTGGCCGAGAGCAGCACGTCGGCTGCTTGTCGCAGTGCGTCGACCGGCGGACGAACGCGCAGATCAAGCGGTGCGGCGGGCGTGAGATCCAAATCGGCCGATTCCATCTGAATGTCGAGCGGGATCGACAGAAACACTGGGCCGGTCGGCGGGGTCAGCGCGGTCTGAATCGCCCGCCGCATGGCCGAGGGCAAGTCTTCGATTCGCTCAACCTCGGCCGCCCACTTGGTCCAGGTCTCGGCCACCCGAACCATGTCACTACCGAGGATCGGTTCTTCGAACTTCAGCCTCCGGTCTTGCTGTCCCGCAGTGACCAGCAGCGGCGTCCCTTCGCGGTGAGCGTTGTAGAGCATACCCATCGCATTGCCCAATCCGCAACTGATGTGCAGATTGACCACGCCCAGCTTGCCCGAGGCCATGGCGTATCCATCGGCCATTCCCATCACGGGAATCTCTTGGAGTCCGAGCCGATACTCGATCCGATCGTCGGTCACCAAGGCGTCGTTGAGCGGCAGTTCGGTGGTGCCGGGATTGGCAAAGACATACCGCACCCCCGCGTCGACAAGCATTTGCAGAAAGGCTTCGGTACCGTTGCAGATCATACGGCACAGTGTACGCGACGGAGGGCGTAAATCAACGCGGGGCAAACCGTGTCCAGGAGGCCTGCAAAGTCGGGGTCTGGTCCATTTTTCGGCCAACTCGGTATTACTATCATCGTAAAGCGTTAACCGAAAACATGGACCTGACCCCTTCCGGTCGGACTTAGCAGTTCTCCTGAAACCGTGTCCCCATGATCGGCGCAATAAAAAGCGACCCCGTCCTTGGTCAAAGACGGGGTCGCGAGCGTTCTCTTATCAAGTCCGAATTTGGCAAGCTACCTCTTCGGCCATTGCGGACGAGAAGCTTGACGCGGTTGTCGGTACGTTGCTTGGCGAACCGGCGTCTTGGGCCAATCGGGGCGACTGCTGGCAACCCTCTGAACCGGCGAACTGCCCGGCGCTGCGTTGGCGGCGAATCCGCCGCCACAGTTCCCGCTGGCGCAACCGCCACCACCTCCACAGTTCCCGCTGGCGCAACCGCCACCACACCCACTCCCGCGACTTGGTCTGCTGCTACAACCGCTATCGCAACCGCCGCTTTCGCAACGGCTACCACAGCCGGCCGGAGCGCCCCAGTATTTGCTCTTGCAGACGTGGTCATTGCCGCAATCACACGGATCGTTGCAGAACGGCGGATCGCTGAACCATTCGTGCCAGTACGGCTTGCCACAGCCGATACCCTGAATGCGTTTGTCTGGCCCGCCACAGTTATTGCACTCGTCGCACGGATCACATTGATACCAGGTGCGATAGGCCCGCGGATGACCGTAGCCTTGCAGCGAGGCGAGCGGATAGGCCATGTGGCCAAGGTGGTGACAGCCGCTGGTGGCGGCCAACAACATCGCTGTAATGCCAAGAAAAACTGAACGTTTAATCATCGTGAAGATTCCTTTCTCCCCAGGAGCCACCGCACCACGACGGCACTTTGGCGGCACTGGGACGGTATGTCAACAAACCGTCCACGGAGCCTGTTCTTGGCCCCGCTGTAAGACAACATCGGCCGCAAGGCCAGCGGAATCGAGAAAATCGTTAGAATCGAAAGAGATAACGTGAAACGCACCATCGGCCGGTGTTTTCCTAGATTCACGCGCCTGAGCGAATGCGTCGCTAGCAATGGGCTTCCTTCGCGAATCGCGCAGCAAAAAACCCAAGGGAACTTATCCCCTGGGTTTGGATCGCGCTTTGCCGTGGTTGGCAATACTACACGGCGACTTCGGCCGTCTCGCCGGTGCGGATGCGGATCGTGTCGACCAACTCGCTGATAAAGATCTTGCCGTCGCCAACTTGACCTGTGCGAGCGGACTCCAAGATGGCGTCGACCACACCTTGGGCGTCACCATCGGCGACCACGATTTCGAGCTTCACTTTGGGGACAAAATCGACGGCGTACTCGTTGCCGCGATACGTCTCGGTGTGTCCCTTCTGGCGGCCAAACCCGCGGACCTCGGTGACGGTCATTCCCTGGACACCTTTGGCGCTGAGAGCATTCTTGACGTCTTCGACCTTAAAATGACGGATGATGGCTTCGATCTTTTTCATGGCTAGGTTCTCCTTATTGAGAGCTACGGTGTATTGTGTTGGCCGGACTCGCGTCGCGTCGGCCGTTTTTCCTGGGGTGTGTTTCTTTCGTCGGCTTGCGGGACGGTCCCGCCTTCTGATTGCCCTATCAAAGCAACGGCCGTGCCAAAGCGTGTCAGCACGACAATTTTCGTCCAAAAAGCCTTCGCAATGCGGGAAAACTAGCCTCGTGCCCTGAGGTCAATCGAACTGCGAGACGACGCCCCAACAGCCAGTGTCCCGCCCACGTGACGCCGGCGCCGCAGCGGCGTTCGCAAGACAAGGTCCACCGCGCGATTACCACGCTGTTTACCGAGAAACACACCGT
>Ga0114996_10008798_pt1 | contig 11144 bp, 8 predicted proteins | sample ArcticOcean_MG_C_4_FD_87039 | JGI IMG/M metagenome (GOLD analysis project Ga0114996, IMG submission 87039) | Marine microbial communities from western Arctic Ocean - ArcticOcean_MG_CB4_134 | ecosystem: Environmental > Aquatic > Marine > Oceanic | place: Arctic Ocean: Canada Basin | collected... | reverse complement strand
CAGGGCTACGCCCCAGTTATTGTAGACATCGACAAAGTCGGGTTTGATACGGACCGTGGCCTGGTATTGAATAATAGCTTCCCGGGTTTTCTCCTGAGCCAGCAGGGCGTTGCCCAGGTTGTAAAGAGCCCGAGGAAAGTCCGGCTTGATTCGAATCGCCTCCCGGTAATGGTTCATGGCCTCTTCGATTTTTTGTTCGGCAATGAAAACGTTTCCGAGATTGTACTGAGCCATCCAGGCATTCGGATTTTTATGCACCGTATCACTCCACAAGGTGAAGTCATTTTTGTAAATAGGAATTTGTTTCCAGGTTAAATGTCCGAGGCCCAGTAAAAGCAAAATGGCAAATACGGGTAAGTTTTTCCCCGTTAACCGGGCTACTCCAGTGACAGCGATGAGCAGGATTCCGATTGAGGCGAGATATGGAAAATGGTCCGAGACCAATGAAAATCGCATGTAGTAGATATTAAAAAATCCCAAAGCCGGAAGAATCGTACCGGCAAAAAATAAAATCGCGGTCAAGGGACCTCTACCGATTTTTTTTCTAAGGACCCCTAAAAGCAGAATCAAAAGCAAAAATGTTGCGGGATAAAGATATTGCCACCAAACCGAGTCGTCAATGTTCCACATGGGGTAGGTAAAGATAAGTGGAGACGGCCAAATCAATTTTCCGATATAAAACCACAGAGCTCGACCGGCGATTAGAAACCGGTCCCAGAAAGAAAAATCCCATTCAGGCCCGAAAGCTCCTGCATTGAATTTTTCCAGCCAAATGGTCAGAGTGGCGAAACCGAACCCGACCACAAAAAAAGGCACCATGAGCTGGATGATTTTCAAGTGGATGCGATTTTGTTTCCACCAGAAAAGCAGAAGAACCGTTGCGGGTAAGGTGCAGGTAATGCTTTTGCCAAAAAGCGCAAAGATAAAGAAAAATAATGAGACACCATAAAGTACAGCGGATCGATTTTTAACCGGGTTTTCGCTAGAGAAAACCGATTGCCCGGGAAAATAAAATCGCAGGAAAGTATAAAGCGATAAAAGATAAAAAAATCCTGACAGTAAGTTTTTTCTTTCCGTGATCCAGGCCACCGATTCAACATGAACAGGGTGGAGAGCAAAAGCCGCGGAAACCAGCCAGGCGGCAGGGACACCTAAAAAAACCAGAATGCGCCAGAGAACGATGGCATTCATGGCATGGAGCAGAACGTTGTCAATATGGTATCCCAAAGGGTCCAGACCCCAGAGCTGGTATTCCATCCAAAAGCTGGTGGAAATCAGCGGATAATATTGCTGGGTAGACCGCACATCCAGCCAGAGGGGTTTTAACCCATCAAAGTTGGTTACAAAAGGATTATCCGTTAAGTGGCGGTCATCGTCCCAGATGAACCCATTCTGAAGAACGGGGAAGTATGCAACGAGAAGAACCATCAGCAGGCCCGCGCCAGCGATCCAGGAAACTTTAAAATAAGAAGGGAGGGGTTTTTCCATTTTCTGTTATTCGTTGTTTGGCCCCAAACGAAAAAAATGGCCGGGCTCATATTTTAGCAGGTGAGGCGCCTCAGTTCCACTGTCCCTATTGAAAATAAAGGGTCTGAGCTTTTTTAAGTGGTTTTAACCTTGAATCTTGAGGCAGATAAAATTAGAATGCAACACGCTTTGATTGTGGTCGGGAATAACGTCTGGAACTCTCGAAAAGCGGACGTTTTCTCGACCTTTTTTGTTAAAATAAGATTACCACTAGCGATCAAAGTAGGCTCAGGGGCCATTGGACGTAAGCCCTTTCAGCCGAGAGAGAGTTTACTCGATTTAATGGCGATTACCCTTTGGAGAGGTGGCCGAGCGGTTGAAGGCGCACGCTTGGAAAGCGTGTGTAGGTTTACCCCTACCGAGGGTTCGAATCCCTCCCTCTCCGCCACCACTACCGTGGGGGTAAACTGGCAAGAGTTCGTAAAGCCGAGAATAACGGTTGTTAGCAGTCAAGGACATTTCAATTTATCAGCGGAGATTCTCCGCTAAGATATTGGCAGTTTTGTTGGGCCTCACGCAACGTGGTCTTGTGAAATCCGTCAGGTCCGGAAGGAAGCAGCGGTAGCAAATTCCCATGTGTGCTGTGAGTTACCCAGCAATTCTGCCTTTAAATAACATCTCTAGGCGACTCGCAATCAGCAGTTGCCTGCAAACCATTGGTCTTCTGAAATAATGGACTTCCAGGTTTCAGCCCGTAAATGGCGCCCCCAGAAATTCAGTGAATTGGTCGGACAGGAACATATTGTTCGGACTCTTTCCAATGCCATTGAAATGGACCGTGTATCGCACGCGTTTTTATTTTCCGGTACACGTGGCGTAGGAAAAACCACCATGGCGCGGATTCTGGCGCGGGTTCTCAATTGTGAAAAGGGACCGACCATAGACCCCTGCGGCACTTGCAGTTTGTGCAAAGAAATTACAGCAGGCAACTGTATTGATGTTCAGGAAATTGATGGCGCTTCCAATAATGGGGTGGCCGAGGTGCGCGACCTCATCGACAATGTGCAATACGCCACATCCTCTGCCCGTTACAAGGTCTATATCATCGATGAAGTTCATATGCTCACAAAAAATGCGTTCAATGCCTTGTTGAAAACGCTGGAAGAACCTCCGCCCCGTGTTATTTTTATTTTTGCCACCACCGAGTTGATCAAAATTCCGGAAACGATCCTTTCCCGTTGCCAGTGCTTTGAGTTCAAGCCGCTTTCCAACGCTCAGATCACCAAACAACTGGAACTGATTTGTGGGCAGGAGGGAATTCAAATCGATGAAAAAGGGTTGGTAGAAATTTCCAAAATTGGTGCTGGCAGTATGCGTGATGCGCAAAGCCTGCTGGACCAAGTCATCGCCTACAGTGGTAAAAAGATTGATACCGATTCGGTGGAGGCCGTGCTCGGTATTGTTGGGGGAACCACTCTGGAGCTTTTTGCGGAGCTACTGATTAAACGGGAACCCTCTGAATTAATCACTCTGGTTCAACAAGTCGCCAACCAGGGTAAAGACCTGAATCTGTTTTGCCGGAGTGTGATGGAATATTTAAGGAACCTGCTGATGGTCAAAGTTTCCCGCAATCCGGAAACCCTGCTGAACGCGCAGACCTGCAACTTGGAGGTTCTGAAAAAACAGGCACAAGGATTCCATGCCGATGAGTTGCAGCAAATGTTCACCATTCTTTCCCGTGCAGAAACAGAAATGAAGCGTAGCTCCCTGGCGCAGATGGTTTTTGAAATGGCTATCCTAAGACTGACCGAAACCCGGCCTTTTAAAAAAATTGATGACCTCATCCACAAAATCAACCAGAGCGAAGCTCAGCAGGCCCAACCCCTAGCGCCTTCTACGCAAAGCGATTCAGGCGCGTCTCCAGCGAAAACCCAGTCCATGGCCCAACCGGAAAACGGTTCTTTTGATTCTTCGATCTGGGCCAAGGTCCGTCAGGAGGTTTCCCGCAAACGGCCTGCTTTCGAGCATTATCTGGATAAATGCCAGGTGCTCGTACTCAACGAAAAAGAAATTCAACTTATGTTTTCAGACTCCTTCACCCTTGAAATGGTGGAGACCCCGGAAAATATTCAGTTCATCAAGGACATGGTCCGGTCAGCCAGCGGCCACGAGGTGCAGGTGGTTCTTAAACTGGGTGAAGTCCGGCCTACCCCGAACCCTTCTTCAAGTGGGCAGGAAAAAAAAACTATAAATGATGAAAACCAGGGCAGGCAGAAAACAGAATTAGAAATTATTCAGGATGCTCTGGACATCTTCGGGGGCACTGTGGTGAAATAAGAGTGCCGCAATAAATTATCTGCGGCGCAGGCCTTTTAAATAAAGGACACCTCTAAAAATTGCTTTTGGCATGAGCGGCCCTTATGAATTTTGGACACGAATAGTAGTCCAAAAGGTCTGCGAGTTGCCGCAGAGAAAATTATAGAATAAATAGAGATTTCCTGAAGGTCGTTGCCACAGGGAAAACTTCCTAAACAACAGGTGTTTCGATGTTTGATAAAAGCTGGACGTCGTTATTCAAACAGGCTCAAGATATGCAGGGCAAGCTTTCCGAAATTCAGGAAGGTCTTGCTGAAAAAACGGTGGAAGTGTCTACCGGCGGTGGGATGGTGAAGGTTGTTGCCAATGGACTCCATGAAATTATCTCGATCCACATCGATGACGAGTTGATCAATATGAATGACCGTGAAGTGCTCGAAGATCTTATTACCGGTGCCATGAACGAAGTTCATAAAAAAGTGAAAGAACTGGCGCAGGATGAAATGTCCAAATTGACCGGGGGCCTGAAAATTCCCGGACTCTTTACATAAACCGGCCAGCAGCCGGTGGTAACGGGTCGATACTCGTAAAGCGAGCAAATGCAATTGTGCTTTTTACTATTAGTCCTCCAACTTTTTCCATTAGCCGTCTTGCCGTGAAAAGACCACCCGCTATTACAGAACTTATAGATCAACTGAAGAGGCTTCCTAGTATTGGCCAGAAAACCGCCGAACGGTTGTCGTTTTTCCTGATGCGCGGAAAAGCGGATCAGGCGAATAAACTCGCCTCAGCCATTCAGAACCTTAAGGAAAAGATTATTCTCTGTTCGATATGCCATGGCATCACCGAGTCAGAGCCCTGTGATATTTGTTCAGACACCTCCCGTGACCATTCACAAATTTGCGTAGTGGAAGAACCGCACGATGTTTATGTGATGGAAAATATGGGTTATTTCAAAGGAGTTTATCATGTGCTCATGGGGGTTATTTCCCCGCTGGACGGCATTGGACCCGATGACCTGACCATTGAAGCGTTGAAAGAGAAAGTCAGCAAACCAGGAATTAAGGAAGTTATCCTGGCTACCAATCCGGATATGGAAGGCGAATCCACCGCAGTTTACATCTCCAAGGTTTTGAAACCTTTCGCGGAGGTCAAAGTCACGCGGATCGCCAGGGGCCTGCCAGTGGGTTCGGATATTGAGTATGCCGACTCCGTGACCCTGTTGAAATCGATGGAAGGGCGATTGGAAATGAGATAGCCCCTTGGCAGGGGAAGCAAATAGCAAGGGCTCATTAAGCCGAGAAAAACGGTTGTTCGACAGAGAAAGCGATTGCACACTGGCCCCACGCCGAGTGGCGGAGAACCTCTGCTGGTAACTTGCAATGTCTTTATTTTGCTAGCAGTCCGCCTCGCGGCCCGGGGTCATACAAACGAGGAAATAAAATCCAATTTTTGGGTTCAAATCTGCTTGACAATATGATACAAAACGATTAAATATCAGTGTTTTAATCCTATACAAAAAAACCATTCCGGTGTGGCGCAATGGTAGCGCACTCGGCTGTTAACCGAGTTGTTAGAGGTTCGAGTCCTCTCACCGGAGCCAGTTTTCGCCCCTTTTTAGGGGCATAAATCTATAAACCCTGTCGAATTCTCGGCAGGGTTTTGCTTTAGGTTGCAAAGGACAATTTGATTCGTTATCCTTCTTTATACTGGTAAACCGCCTTTAACTACAATAAGATACAGTTATGATTCAACGACCGCGTAGAAACAGACTGAATCCGGCCATTCGCGGACTGATCCGGGAAACGGTGGTGAGTCCGGCCAATCTGGTCTGGCCCGCTTTTGTCCAGGAGGGAAATAATCTTCGTAGCCCAATTGCTTCGATGCCGGGCATCTCACGGCTTTCCATCGACCAGCTTGTCGCCGACTGCCAACAGGCATTTGATCTGGGGGTTCCGGCAGTGGCCCTCTTCCCTGCTTTGGACGATTCGTTGAAAAATTCCGAGGGTAAGGAAAGCATTAATCCCAACGGACTGCTACAACGGGCGGTAAAGGAATTAAAAAAAACGATTACCGGCATGCTGGTTATCACCGATGTAGCACTGGATCCTTATTCTTGTGATGGACATGATGGATTGGTACAAGACGGCAAAATCCTGAATGACGAGACACTCCCCCTGCTTGCCGAAATGGCAGTGGCCCAGGCTCAGGCGGGAGCCGATGTGGTAGCGCCTTCCGATATGATGGACGGCCGGGTCGAGGCCATACGCTGGGCTCTGGACGATGCCGGGTTTCAGGATGTGTTGATTTGCAGTTACTGCGCGAAATATGCTTCGGCGTTTTATGGGCCGTTTCGTGATGCGCTCGATTCCGCTCCCAAAGAGGGAGATAAAAAAACCTATCAAATGGATCCGGCTAATGCCCGTGAGGCGATACGGGAAATCACGCTGGATGAAGAAGAAGGCGCGGACTGGTTGCTGATCAAACCCGGCCTGCCTTATCTGGATATCATCCGGTTAACACGTGAGGTTTCCGCGCTCCCCATTGCCGCCTACCATGTCAGTGGAGAATATGCCATGCTCAAGGCCGCCGCCGAAAAAGGTTGGCTCGATTATGAAAGCTGTCTGATAGAATCGCTCATCAGCCTGCGTCGGGCTGGCGCGGATATGATCTTCACCTATGGCGCTATCGATGCCGCTTCAATTTTACAAAAGTAATTTTCCCCTAGCCGGTGCCTAGTGGGCCTTCCAACTTGATAAGAGGTTTGTCCCGCCGTGTCTAAAACCGAATACTGGGTTCATGATTTAGATCCCTTTCTTTTCCAGTTCACAGAGAATTTTGGTATCCGTTATTACGGACTGGCCTATGCGTTGGGCTTCTTGGCCGGGATGTGGCTCCTGCATCTTTTTTGTAAACATGGCAAGGCTACGCTCACCCCCGAACAGCAGTCGTTCACCATCACCGCCATGATGATCGGGGTTTTGCTGGGCGGGCGAATGGGATACATGTTGTTCTATGCGCTGGACGACACACTCAACCGACCCTGGATCATATTCCAGGTTTGGAAGGGAGGAATGGCCAGTCACGGCGGGTTCATCGGTGTGCTTGTGGCCTGCTGGTGGGTGGCGAAAAAACTGAAACTTTCTTTTCTACAACTCGGCGACTTGTTATGCCCTCTGGTGCCGCCGGGAATTTTGCTCGGACGCATCGCCAATTTCATCAACGGGGAACTGTGGGGCAAGGTCACCCAGGTTCCCTGGGCGGTGATCTTTCCTCAAAGCGCTTCCCTGCTGGGAACGCCTTTGGAACAAATTGCTCCCCGTCACCCTTCCCAACTTTACGAAGCCGGACTGGAAGGGGCCTTATTACTGGTATACAGCCAATGGCGGTTGTGGAAGACCGATGTCCTGGCATCTCCGGGAAGATTGACGGGAGAATTCCTAGCGATCTATGCGGTGGTACGGATTTTTGGAGAACAGTTTAGAGAGCCCGATGCGCCGCTTATTATGGACCTCAGCCGAGGCAGTTTTTATAGTATTTTCTTGTTGATCGCAGGCACTTTCCTGATTCTCAGGTTGAGAAAAACGGCCTAGACCCTCCCCGTTATTTCCATTATTTGTAACCCCCTGCAAACACACACTCCACTAGTTATAATGGATAAATTGCATAGTTATAGTCGCTAATCATCTGTATATAGCGTGTTTTTAAGATAATTCCTTGAATTATCCCGATTGACAGGCATATTACAACTAGTTATAATAATATTTATAACTAGTTGTAATATAGGATTCAAAATGGTCAAGAACCAGGCGGAAGAAATTCGCAGCTATCTTTTAGCGAAAATACCGGTGCACCCGAAAAATATCGTCGCCAAAACCTCGGAGGCTTTTTCGTGCAGTCGCACGACCGTCCACCGGCATCTGAATCGGTTGTTGCGGGATGGAAAGATCATAAAATCCGGCACGACCCGGCAAGCGCGCTATTTCTTAAAGACAGAAAAAGATAAAGAGGTGGTGGTTTCTTTGAAAGACGGGGTCGCCGAAGATAAAGTCTGGAAAGAAAACTTTTTACAGGATTTTGAAACGCTACCAAAGAATGTTCGGGATATTTGCGAATACGGTTTTCTGGAAATGCTCAACAACGCCATCGATCATTCAGAGGGAACCTTTGTAGTGATACGTGCGGAATGGGAATCTGATTCAGTGAAAATAAAAATTAAGGATAATGGTATTGGAATTTTCAGAAAGATCAAGAACGCCTTGGGCCTGGGGGACGAGCGAGAAAGTGCCCTGCATCTTTCAAAGGGAAAATTCACCACCGACCCGGATAACCATACCGGTGAGGGCATCTTTTTCACTTCCCGGGCCTTCGATTACTTTCATATCTTTACAAGAGGAATATCTTATGCAAGAGATAATTGGGAAGAAGACTGGTTTATAGAAACGGGCCAAGCTTCGCAAAAATCCGGAACTGGCTTGGAAATGATCATAAGTCTGGATTCGAAAAGAAATTTACAGGAGGTATTTGCAGAATATACAGGGGAAGATTCTGAGGGGCTGCTCAAGTTTGACAAGACCCATATTGAAGTAGTGCTGAGCATGTTGGGCGATGAACGCTATGTCTCGCGTTCGCAGGCTCGGCGCATTTGCTTGGGGTTGGAGAAGTTTAAACATGTAATTTTAGATTTTAAAGGTATTTCTACTGTAGGCCAGGGCTTTGTTGATGAGGTGTTTCGTGTGTTTCAGTCCAAATACCCAAAAATAAAGATCGAATACACCAACACCAATGACAATGTCCGGTTCATGATTGAGCGTTCCCTCTAGCGAGGGGGCAACTAGCAATAGCGTATCTCAGCCTAAATGTTCTATGCCTTTGGCGGTCGCGTGTTATATCCCCTCATTAGCTTTCATGCCCCGGAGGGGTATTAGCGTCACCGCCCCATTGCCACCGGCGGCTCGCCGGTGTAGAATTTTGTTATGGGAATCAAAACAAGTTTATTAGTGTTGATGCTGTTTCTGGTGCCGCAAGCAAAGTTGAAGACGGTAAATGGCGAAGTGGTTCAGATCCAGGATGGGGACACGTTAACGGTAAAGACGGAACGCGATAGATTATACAAGGTGCGTTTGGCGGATATTGATGCTCCGGAAATGGGTCAGCCGTTTGGCAAGCCAGCCCGAAGGTTGGCAGTGGATTTGGCCCTGGAGAAAACGGTGCGGGTGAACTACACCTTTAAGGACAAGTATGGCCGCTTGATTGGAGAGGTGTTTTTGCCCGATGGTAAATTGTTGAATGAGGAAATGCTCAAAGCAGGGCTGGCTTGGCATTACAGGGTGAAGCACCCCCACAGCAGTTTTCTTGAAAAGTTGGAATATAAAGCCTGGAAAAAAAATCTTGGTCTGTGGGTTCAGGAAACTCCTGTTCCGCCTTGGGAGTTCCGCCGGGAAAATAGGCTCCCCCTTCCCCCAACCAAACCGGAGCATATGGACTATGACCTGTTTTTGAGTTATGGCTTGCTGGGCGACCCTAAAACCCGGATCTATGAATGGCCGGAATGCAAGGGCTATCCTAAAGATACCAAGGGCTATATCAATTTTGGAAATTTGCTTGATGCGGAGTCCTTGGGCTACAAGGTTTCTCAAAGATGCGAGATAAAATGATGGCGGGCACAGTAGCCGGGTTTGCCGATATGATAGGGTAGGGATTCATCAGTCCAGCATAATTGTAGAAAAATATTATAGGGAGTTTTGTTTACAGGATCATGGCAACTAAAGAACTATTATTTATTGTGGATACGGACACCCCCCATCGGAAAATGATGGCGGGATGGCTTCGGGATCAGGGTTACCGGGTTAAAGTTTTTGACAACGGCGAACTTTGCCTGAATATGCTGGATGAAAACCCCGACGCGATTTGTTTGGACATCAACATGTCTGCGGGGTTGGATATTCTCAAACGCCTGAAGCTCGCGAACCGGGACATTCCGGTTTTGGTGGTGACAGAAAATGACGCGGTGGATTCCGCCGTGGAAGCCATGAAAATAGGGGCGTTTGATTATATGGCGAAACCGGTGGATAAGGTTCGCTTGAAAACAAATGTCGAAAGGGCCATCGAAATGCATACGATGGTCAACAAGATCCAACGTTTGCAGGGAGAGCTGAAGAAAACCTATTCCTATAAAAATATTGTAGGGCAGAGTGATGCAATGCAGCAGGTGTTTGCCCAGATTGATGAGGTTTCGGCAATCAACATTAATGTTTTCGTCCACGGAGAAAGTGGTACCGGCAAAGAGTTGGTGGCGAAAGCCCTTCATTTTAACAGTGCCTACAAGATGGGGGACTTTGTCGCGATCAATTGTGGCGCTATCCCCGAAGAGCTCCAGGAGAATGAGTTTTTCGGCCATGAAAAAGGAGCTTTTACAAGTGCCGATGATTCCCGAATGGGAAAACTGGAGGTGGCCAATGGCGGCACCCTTTTTCTGGATGAAGTGGGGGAGATGTCTCCAAAAATGCAGGTAAAACTTTTACGTTTTATACAGGATAAAAGTTTCGAGAGGGTCGGTAGCAATAAAAAAATACAGGTGGATTTAAGAATCATTTCTGCCACAAACAAAGACCTGGAAAATGCGGTCCGCCAAGGAAAGTTCCGTGAAGATTTGTATTACCGGTTGGTAGTCTATTCGATATTAATACCCCCTTTAAGGGATCGGGGGCAGGATATTCCTATCCTGATCAACCATTTTCTTAAAAAATATAAATTGGACATTACAAAAAAAATCCCCACTGTCAGCTCCTACGCGTTGGAAGCCCTGGTTCGGTATAGCTGGCCAGGAAATGTGCGTCAACTTGAAAATGAGATTTACCGGGCTATGGTTTCCACCCGAACGGACACGGTTCAGATTGAAAACCTTGCACCGGAAATCCAGAAGTTTCGTGAAGGACATGTGGAGGGGGACAATCGGTTCACTCTCGCCCGGGAAAATCAAGAATCTGCCCCCCCTGCAGTCTCCCCTCCAATGGCTCAACCTCTATCTCCTTCCAAAGGAGCGACCTTTAATGAAATTGAAAAGCAGGCTTTTTTGGAAGCTCTTAACCGGACCAATGGAAATGTTCCCCAGGCCGCAAAGGTCCTGGGCATCAGCAGGGCAACATTTTATAGAAAAATCAAGAAATATCGTTCTGTTAATTAAGCGGGATTCGTCTCACTGTCTCAAAATCGTATCAATTTGAGATATTTTATCTCAGAATAAGACAGATTTCCTTAAGTCTCCTTCAGGTTTGCCCACCGCGGTTTTTCATTATCTCCTTTATTCATAATGGGTTATATGTTTTTCACCACAATTATTGGGGTTTGGCATGCTCTGT
>Ga0114996_10008797_pt1 | contig 11145 bp, 8 predicted proteins | sample ArcticOcean_MG_C_4_FD_87039 | JGI IMG/M metagenome (GOLD analysis project Ga0114996, IMG submission 87039) | Marine microbial communities from western Arctic Ocean - ArcticOcean_MG_CB4_134 | ecosystem: Environmental > Aquatic > Marine > Oceanic | place: Arctic Ocean: Canada Basin | collected... | reverse complement strand
GTATCGACTCGTCGCCAAGGCGCACGCTGCGAAAGTCCGTCTTCCGCCCGCCGCTCTCCAACAACGTGCCGGGCTGATAGGGACGGTCGGTCGGATGCATGGCAATCCGGCGGACCTCGCTGGTGAGAACACGGATTTCCGACTTGTCCGGAGTTGTGTCGTAAGGCGTTCCGGGCAATCCGTAAGACCGCGAAACTCGAACCCGCAGCATCCCGTCCGCCAGTCCCACGACGCGCCCGGGGAGACGATCACCCCCGACCAGTTCGACGAAGCCGTTTTCTGCCGTGCCGGTGTCAAATTGCGGCAGCGAGCGATCGATCAACCAGCGGAGCTTAGGTTTTCCTTGGGCGATTAGTTTGCCATCGAGCCGCGCCGCGGAAGACATCTGACGAGTCGACAGCCTGTGTCCCTCGACTCGTCGACCGTTGCTGAGCCCCGCCACATAACGCCCCGGCTGGTCCGCCGCCGATGCGAAACAGGTCACCAGACTGACTAGGCAGAGCGGTACAAGGCGATGAGTCATTCGGGGCGCTGCACTACGAACCAACGGCGGAAAGACACGCGACGAGATTGGATTGTAACCGATCCAATCCAGGATGAACACTCGCCGAAACGCCCCGTCTGATTCGCCTGAATCACTAGCGCGCGGCAACCGACGTCTTGGAAGATGCCTCGCCGGCCCGTTTCTTCGCCTTGGCCAACAATTTCTTCGCCGCTGCCAAATCGCGCCGACTGAAACGCACCTCGGGGGAACGTCCGCCGAGGCGCTTGATCCGCTCGGCGGCCAACTGCTTCCAACTGCGATCGTCCGTGACGTGCCAGACGGCGGCCTGGAATTGTTTCTGTTTCTTGGGGCCAGCCTTGCCGAGCATCTTCAGCAGTTCGCGGACCTCCGGCTTGTCGGTCACCGATGACAGCGGGCGAATCTCGTAATGAACCGTTGGCCGAGGATTCGGCTTGCCATGCTCCAGACAAACCGCTGGCACATCGATGCGCCGGACCTGTTCTGGGGCGATGTTAAAAATTGCCTGTGGCTCGTTCGCCGCGCCGCCGACCTGGGGAGCGTCTGGTTGTGGGCCGAATTGCGCCAACACCGGGACCACCGCCAACGCCTCGGGAAGCTGTACACTGAGAGGGAGGCCAGTCAGATTCCGCAGAATGATCCGCCCGCCCGTGTCATCGCGGGGAACATATTTGGCCCAGAGCAATTTGTTTTCGATGGCCTCGTGCAGATGAACACATTTTGCCTTGGCCGCTTTCTTGGCCGTCTCTCCGTAGAGCAATCCAGCAGTAGACATCAACAGAGCAACAGTGACAAGAGTGCGCAGCGGGCGCATAGCAACGGGCAACAGCATGGCAAATTCTCCCCGATCCGAACCTTGCCCCGGCCCGCCGTCGTGCGCCTGAGAAGTCCCTTGGCCCTGGACTTCCCCTCGCACGACGTTTATCAGCGTACAGGGTTTACGTGGCCGACGCAAGAATTGTTCGAGGGAATTCTCGCTGTAAAGCCTCGACCATTGGTCGCGCTCCTGGTCGCGTTCGGGTGGGCAGCAAACGCTTCGCAGCGTAAAACAGTAATTGGCGATACGAGCGCGACCACTGGTCGCGGCTTTACATTTGGAGAGAAGTGGTGGCGGCTATGTATCTGCTGGAAAACCCCGTTCTGCAACGCGAATTGCTGCTGAACCTCCGCATGCGGCGGGCGTTTGTGCTGTTGGCGGTCTATCTGGGGTTGTTGGGCGGCGTGGTGCTGTTGGCGTGGCCACAGGATCTGCAACTCGACATGGCCAACCCCGAGGCGGCGCGGCGACTGGTGAATATGTTTTTTCTCGGCCAATATGTGCTGGCCTCGCTGATGGCCCCCAGCTTTGCCGCCGGGGCGATCTCGGGCGAGAAGGAACGCAGGACCTATGAAATGCTGCTCGCCAGCCCGCAACGTCCCGGGGCGATTGTGTTGGGCAAATTGCTGGCGTCGCTCTGTCACTTAGCGATTTTGGTTTTCTCGTCGCTGCCGATCGTGATGCTCTGCCTGCCGCTCGGCGGGGTATCGATGTACGAGGTGTTGGCCGCTTACTTCGCGCTAATCACATCGGTCTGCACGTTCGGCATGATCAGTCTGGCATGTAGCAGTTATTTCACCCGAACTGCGTCGTCGTTAGTGGTGTCATATCTGTTGATCCTGCCGCTGGTGATGGTCGGCGTGCTGTTCTGGAATGCCTTTGAAGGGGCAGGAACGTTTCGATTGTTTGTTACGGTCACCATTCTGCCGGCGATCTGCATCACGGCCGGGGCGGTGCTATTCGTGCGGACCAGTCGGCGACTACTGCATCCGCCCGACTTGGGCAGCGAAGGTAACGAAGTGATCGACCTCGAGCAGGAATCGAAAAAAGCAGTGGGGCTCTATATTCAGCGCGACCAGTTTCCCGACCGGCTGTTTGTCCCCGCCAAACGAACCGGCCTGTTGGATGACGGCGTGAACCCGGTCTATGACAAAGAGCTGCGTAGCGATCTGTTTTCCCAAGGCACGTTGATGGTTCGGATCGTGATCCAGGCAAGTCTGCTGCTGGCGTTTCCGCTGATTGCCTGGTGCCTGTTCTTTTCGCCCGACAAGGCACCTTGGTACATCAACTACGCACTGCTGTTCAATATGTTAATCGGGCCGGTATTTCTGGCAGGGGCCATCACCGGCGAACGCGAACGCCAAACGCTCGACCTGTTGTTGACCACCACGATCTCGCCCTGGCAGATCCTCTGGGGCAAACTGTTTTCTGGACTCAGGGTCTCTGGCGTGTTGACTTCGTTTTTGCTGTGGCCTGTGTTGCTGGCCTGCATCATGGTTCCGGACTACTGGAGCAATTTGGGGAGCGTCGCCTGTTATCTGTTGATCGTTGTGCTGACTTGCTTGACGACCGCGATCACAGCGCTATTCTTTTCGGTGCTGATGCACAAAACGTCGCTGAGTCTAATGACAACCTATGCGGTGATTGTGGCGCTGTTTTGGGCGCCGCTGGCGTTGCGATTCCTATCGTCCGCAATCATGACCGACGGAGCCGACACGGCGTGGGTTGACCAGATGAGCTTCACTAGCCCGTTTTCGGCGTCGCTGGCAGTGCCTCTGACCGTTGGCAGCGGCGGCGATGCGAACATCCACACGGGCAATTGGAGTCTCTATTTCTCGTACATCGCATTCACCACGGTCGGTCTGGCGACGCTGATGGCGACGATGGTCTGGATGTTCAAGGGTCGTTGGCGCGTGGCAGGCCAGGATCTGCGGTGAAGAAAATGTGGTACCGGCGGCGTTTCGGCGAAGAGCGTCGATATTCAGCTTGTCCGACGGCGTCATGCGTGTGATTATAGCAGGTGGAGATTCCAGGACACGCCGACCGCTTCGCGAACATCCAATGGGCATTCTTATCGATGGATACAATTTGTTGCATGCCTCGGGCATTCTGGGACGCGGCGTGGGGCCGGGTGGCCTGGAACGATCGCGGCGCGCGCTGTTGAATTTTCTGCTCGGGGCGCTCACGCCCGAGGAGATCGCAACGACCGCCGTCGTGTTCGACGCGCCGGAACACGGTGCCAGCGGACCCCGGCAGGGTGAACACGAGGGGATCACCGTCTATTTCTCGTCAGGCTACGAAGACGCCGACAGCCTGATCGAGGAGATGATCCAGCGGGACAATTCACCTCGGGGCTTGGTGGTGGTCTCGAGCGATCACCGCATTCAGCGGGCCGCGCGCAGGCGTCGATGCACCGCCGTTGACAGCGAGATCTGGCATGCCGAGCTCGTTCGACGACGTCGTGAGCAACACGCCGGCGACGTGGCCCAGGAGGCTAAACCGATGCCACCAGGCGAGGGCGAGGTCGCGTTTTGGCTAGAGCAGTTCGGCGGGGATCCGCCAGCCGATGGTGATAAGCAAAGTCCCGCGGAGCCCTCCCCGCATAACCCGTTCCCACCGGACTATTTTGATGAATTGGACAACGAATTGTAAAGCCGCGACCAGTGGTCGCGCTTTGTAAAAAAGCGTGCGACGCTACCCAGCGCGACCACTGGTCGCGGCTTTACAAGGAAGTTGCTTTGCATTTGGCTTACGACGGGACCGCTTTGTCGGAGATGTCCTTGCGGCACCAAGCACCGTCCCAACGGATACACTTTACACCGGTGTAGGCCTGCAGCTTGGCGGCCGAAATGGTCGTTCCCATCGCCGTCACGCCGAGGACTCGGCCGCCGTTAGAAACGACCTTGCCGTCGTGCGTCGTTGTACCGGCGTGAAACACAACTAAATCATCAAGTTTTGCCGCTTCTTCCAGCCCTCGAATCGGTCGGCCCTTTTCATACGAACCGGGATACCCCTCGCTCGCCATAACAACGCAGACCGCCGGACGCGGATCCCACTCGAGCGACTGGATCTCGTCGAGTCGCCCGTCCGCCGTGGCTTCGAGTACGTCCAATAGATCGGTCTTGAGTCGCATCAGCAACGGCTGACACTCCGGGTCGCCGAAACGCACGTTGTACTCGAGCACCTTCGGCCCCTGGTTCGTCATCATCAGCCCCGCGTAAAGCACACCGCGAATCGGCCGACGCGATCGTTTCATCGCGTGAACCGTTGGGACCAGGATATGCTCCTCGACATGGGCTAGTACCTCGGGGGTCACGATCGGCGCCGGACAATAGGCCCCCATGCCGCCGGTGTTGGGCCCGATATCGCCGTCGCCGGCCGGTTTATGATCCTGCGCTGGCGAAAGCGTGACGATCGTGCGACCATCGGTAATCGCCAGTACACTTGCCTCTTGACCTTCAAGGCGTTCTTCGATGATCAGTTGATTTCCAGCTTCGCCAAACTCTTTTTCGCGGGCGACCCGATGGACGGCATCAATCGCCTCGTCAAGTTCCGAGCAGACAATCACGCCTTTGCCGGCCGCCAAGCCGTCGGCTTTGATCACTACGGGCACTTTTTCTCCGGCGTGTGGGTACCGGTCCTTGAGGTACTTTACCGCGGCGTTTGTGTCATAAAAGACCCGATAGTCGGCCGTTGGCACATCCGCATTGCGGAGCAGATTCTTGCAGAAGACCTTGCTTCCCTCGAGTTCGGCCGCAGCCTTGGTGGGGCCGAATACCTTGAGACCCTCGGCCTGCATCGCATCAACGATGCCGGCACACAACGGGGCTTCAGGGCCGATCACAGTCAGCCCAATCTTGTTTTGTTTGGCGAACTCGACCAGCGCCGGGATATCGCTATCCGAGATATCAACGTTCTCGGCATGCTCAAGCGTCCCGGCGTTGCCCGGGGCCACAAAGACGCGATCAGCGCGGGGACTCTGGGCCAGTTTCCAGGCCAAAGCGTGTTCGCGACCCCCGCCGCCTACGATCAAGATATTCATCGCCGTTCCCTGTTACCGTGCTACGTGCCTGTTGCGCCAGCTTGCGCAGATGATTCTAGGAGAGCGGAAAACAAGACGATAGGAGGGGCCGTGGACGAATCGGTAACAGGCGAGTTTTCCTGCGTTCACTTACTGCGCGGCGGAGCGGATTCGACGAGCAGTTGGCCCTCCCACTCCGCCAGCGTCTTGCCAGTCTGTCGGGCCGCAGACGTCATTCGATTCATGATCAGATCCGTCGATTCGATGCCCGACAGAACCGGTCCGCGAATCGAAAACGCGCCGCCGGCTAATTTTGAGGCGATCGTTTTGGAGGCGACGGGCGGTGGAGCCTTGTCGGCGACAGGTACCGGCTCCTCCTCAGAGATGGTTGGTTCGTCAATGATCGCCGTCTCTTCGGGTGCGACACATTCAACGAGTTCCGCCTCGACAATGGTGCTTTCTTGGACGGGCTCTGTTTCGACGGGTAGCACGGCGGCCGGTACGGAGGCATGCTGATCGACCTCGGCGAGCGGCTGAAATATGATCTCTGGACCGGTGGGCCCCAGGCGAATCACATCGCCGGGCCGCAGGACATGATCACCGGCCGGTGAACCATCACCGACCTGAATCAGTCCGCCACTGAGCGACTCGACGACCCACTGGTCGGCATCGAGAAATATCCGGGCGTGTTGCGGCCGGATCCGCTCGTCCCCGGCCAGCGTGACGTCGCATTCGTGCTCGGCACCGATCGTGATGTCATCCACATCGAGCGTAGTTTCAACGCCGTCGGGCAGTTGCAGCGTAATCGCCATGATAGTCGGCCCCTACATCACCGTGCCGGACTGGGGATCGACGCCGACGCCTTCGGTCAACAACGCTAGGGTTTCCATCACCAGCAACAGAGCACTGGGGTCGAGCATGTCGCCAACTTCGTCCTCGCTGGCATCCCCCTCGACTTTTTCGAAATGCAACACATCGAATCGTGCCGGACAATCGCGCAAGCGGCCGATCTTCTCAATCTCAAGGTCGTCCGCGTCCATCGACTGAATCTCTTCGGCCAGATTGCGACCCTCGTCGACGATCTCGGCCCCGAAGGCATAGCTGATGTCGATCGCTGAATAGTCCTCGGGGCTACGGAGTGTGACGCTGGAAAACATTCCCGCGTCATCGCCGCGGAGGTTTTCGACTTCGTACCGATGTCCCAACCCGCTCAGTGCAGCCCGCATTCGTTCGGCCGTGGGCCGGCGCTCCTCGTCAAAGACGACGAAGAAGGTTTCTCGCCAGCGGTGGTCTTCGCGCTCGAATGTCGACATCGCGATCTTTCCAAAAAAGAGTTGGCAGTTACGATTGCCGACGTGGTCGGCGCTATTCTATTCTTCCCAAAACTCTTCGTCTTCACCCCCTGTGGGGCCGATTCCACCGTTCCATCGCTCGATCGACTCGATCATGGTGTCACGATCCTCGCCGCTGGCCCAGATCGATTCGCCCTGCTCGAGCCGGATCTCGTATCGGCCTTCTACCTCACAGCCCTCTTCACCGCAAAAATGCGGAGTCGCGGCAATCCACATGACGCGGAAAAGCGGCACATGCTTGTCATCAATCACACAAAAAACCGACATCGTGTTGATCTCCCTCTTGACTACTGACCCAGTTCTTTTGCTCGATGGGTCGCCGCCTCGACCGCACCAATCAATGCGGCCCGTATGCCGCCGTCTTCCAAAGTTGCCAAGCCCGCAATGGTTGTCCCGCCGGGACTGGCCACTCGATCACGAAGCACCCCTGTATGTTCGCCGCTGGCCACCGTCATCTCGGCCGCACCGCGCACCGTATGGGCCGCCAACGCCGTGGCAACGTCGCGGGGCAGTCCCATCTGCACGCCGCCATCGCTGAGCGCTTCAATTATCACATAGACAAACGCCGGGCCGGATCCCGAAAGCCCCGTCACGGCGTCGAGCAGTCTTTCCTCCAACTCAACGGTGTAACCAACCGCCGACATCAACTGCCCGACCAACTCGGCGTCCTCACGGGTCGCCGTGGGTCCCAACGCATATCCGCTGGCTCCCTTGCCGACCAAACAGGGGGTATTTGGCATGACGCGAACCAGCCGGGGCCCGCCACCAAGTCCTTCGGACAATTGGGACAATGTCACGCCGGCGGCGATCGAGAGAACCAGATGGTCGGCGGTCACGACGTCGCGCAATCCGGCCAGGACTTCCGCCATTTTCTGCGGTTTTACGGACAAAACCAGTACTTTAGCGGCCGCAGCCTCGATATTATCGTCCGTCGTCTGTGCGCCTGGCACCGCCTCGGAGAAGCCCTCGCGACCCGCTGGGAAGGGATCCGCGGCGATGATTCCGGCCGCGGGTACCAATTGGGCCTTGACCAGACCGCTGGCAAGTGCCCGGGCCATTTGGCCCGCACCGATGAACCCAATTTGATCAATTGCCATAATTCACTCCGCTTCGTGCGACCAACGTGCGATATTGGCCTGACCGCCCAATTTACGCCAAAGTGTGCGGCCAGACAATGCTGCTGGGGGTGGCACGCGATGGCAACATTGTAAAGCCGCGATCAATGGTCGCGCATGCTCATACCATTGGGCGCGACCACTGGTCGCGGCTTTACAGAGCTGATGCTATCTCCGGAAACCGCGCGCGATGTGCGAATTCGCCCGTTTCTGGGTTCCACCTGGGACTCGTTACCAGTGCCTGCGCTTGCACTAACCCCTGTGTTGGTAAATACTTAACGCTTATCGTGTCGGGATTTTTTGTGGTTTGGCGCGGGAACTGCGACGTCACGGGATGCGGTGAATCCCTGGCCAAATCCTTCCCCAACTGCCGCAACGCAGAATTCCGCCGGCACGCCCCCCCGTATCACCACCGACCCCACGAGGTGACCGCCATGCTGCGATATCGCGACAGCGTCCTGCTCTGGGTACCGATTTGGGCATTTTCTCTTCTGGCGATACCCGCGGCGGCGGACGAGGAGCCGATCGACTTCGTTCGCCAAATCCGTCCGCTGCTGACCGACAAGTGCTTTGCCTGTCATGGGCCGTCGAAGAAAGATCGTGAGGGCGAACTGCGGCTCGACACCGAGAAAGGGGCCTTCGGCGTCGGCGAGTCGGGCGAGAAGGCAATTGTACCGGGCAAACCGGCGGAGAGCGAACTCTATAAGCGGCTGGTCACGACCGACAAGGACGAACATATGCCGCCGGCCGATTCCAAGAAGACTCTCACTCCCGCACAGATCGAACTGTTTAAGAGGTGGATTGCCCAAGGCGCTAAGTGGCAGGGTCACTGGTCGCTGATCGCGCCCGAGCGTCCGGTGCCACCTAAGCCCGCGGACGCCGCTTGGCCGAAAAATGAGATCGACCGATTCGTTTTGGCTCGACTCAAAAAGGCCGGCTTGAGCCCCGCCGAGGAAGCCAGCAAGACAGCAATACTGAGGCGAGTGACCTTTGATCTCGCCGGGCTTCCGCCGACCATCAAAGAGGTCGATGACTTTCTCGCCGACAAGTCGCCGAAGGCGTACGAGCGAGTCGTCGATCGGTTGCTCGCGTCGCCACACTACGGCGAGCACATGGCCCGGTATTGGTTGGACGCCGCGCGCTATGCCGACACGCATGGCCTGCACCTGGACAATGTACGCCAGATCTGGCCGTACCGCGATTGGGTCATCAACGCGTTTCAATCGAACATGCCATTCGACCAGTTCTCGATCGAACAGATCGCTGGTGACCTAATCCCCAATGCAACCGACCAACAAAAGGTCGCCACCGGTTTCAATCGGTGCAACGTCACGACCAGCGAAGGCGGCGCAATCAACGAAGAGTATTACGTCCACTATACGGTCGATCGCGTAGCAACGACGTCGGTGGTCTGGATGGGGCTGTCGATGGGATGCGTTCGGTGTCACGAACACAAATTCGACCCGTTCGACATGAAGGACTTCTATCGGCTCTTCGCGTTCTTTAACAACCTCGACGGTCCGATCATGGACGGCAACAAACCGCTACCCGCACCGACTCTGAAATTCGCCGCTCCCAAGAACAAGGAAAAGCTTGACGCCCTTACGGCGCGCATCACAGAAATCGAAAAACAGCGTGCCGGACGCGCAGCCGCGACCGCCGCGCAGTTCGCCGCATGGAACAAGGCGAAGCGAGCGACCGCCGGTGCCAAGCCGGCCGTATCCAGCGAGGGACTCTACGGCTACTGGCCGTTTGAAGAGACCGGCAGCGCCGTCACCAGTGCCGGCGGCGAGTTGCCGTCCGGCGCTCTCAAGGGTGCCACCCGTGGAAAAGGTAAAGCCGGCAAAGGGCTCGACATCCGCGGCAACAAATATGCCGATCTAGGCAACGTCGCCGATTTCGAACGCGATAAGCCGTTCTCCTACGGTGCGTGGGTCAACGTCCGCTCGGGCAATCGCGGCAGCGCGATCCTGGCACGGATGAACGACGGCAAAGCATACCAGGGGTTTGACCTCTACGTGTCGGGCGACCGCCTGATCGCGCACCTGATTAACTCCTGGCCCAATAACGCGCTCAAGGTCGAGACGAAACAGAAGATTAAAATCAACGCATGGCAACACGTGATGGTCACGTACGACGGGTCGAGCAAAGTCGCCGGCGTGAAAATCTATCTCAACGGCAAGTCGAGCCCGCTCAAGACACATAACAATAGCCTCAGCGGTACGATTCGCACTGATGTGCCGCTGTTGGTCGGACGCCGCTCGCCCGGCTCTCCGTACAACGGGCTGGTCGACGACGTGCGAATCTATACGCGAACTCTGTCAGCCGGAGAGGTTTCTGTGATGGCGGGCGAAGATCAGATTCGCTCGATCCTCGCCGTCGCGCCGGAGAAACGTACGCCGGCCCAAACGCGCGTGCTCAAGAACCATTATCTGGCTGCCCACGACACAAAGTATCAAAAGCTCTCGGCCGAGTTGGCCAAGGTGAATCAGGAGAAACAAGGCTTGGCGAAACAGGGCGCGATCTCGACGCTCGTCTGGCGCGATCGGGCTAAGCCGAAGCCAGCCTATATTCTCACTCGTGGCGACTATGACAAAAAGGGCAAGCAGGTCACGCCCGGCACGCCCGTCTCGTTGCCGCCGATGAAGTTGACCAAGGGCCAGACTCCGACGCGACTCGATCTGGCGAAGTGGCTTGTCTCGCCCGAGCACCCGCTAACCGCGCGGGTCACGGTAAACCGGTTTTGGCAGCAGTATTTCGGCGTGGGGATCGTTGAAACGAGCGAGGATTTTGGCTCGCAGGGTGCGTTGCCATCACATCCGCAGTTACTCGACTGGTTGGCGGTCGATTTCCGCGAAAACGGCTGGAATGTCCAGCGCCTGCAGAAACAGATCGTGATGTCGGCGACCTATCGTCAGTCGTCTCGACTGAAGGCGGACATGGCGAAGAAAGATCCCGGCAATCGTCTGCTCTCGCGGGGACCTCGTTTCCGGCTCGATGCCGAGTTGATTCGCGACAATGCCCTGGCGATCAGCGGGTTATTGGTCCGCACCGTGGGCGGGCCGAGCGTCAAGCCGTATCAGCCGATCGGCGTTTGGAAGGCGGTTGGTTACACCGACAGCAACACGGCGAATTTCCGTCGTGACACTGGTATGAAACTTTATCGGCGGAGCATGTACACGTTCTGGAAACGAACCGCGCCGCCGCCGTCGCTGGTCGTCTTTGATGCACCATCGCGAGAGAACTGCACCGTGCGCCGCTCGCGGACCAACACGCCGCTGGCAGCGTTGGCGCTGATGAACGACGAGCAGTTCGTC
>Ga0114996_10008796_pt1 | contig 11145 bp, 8 predicted proteins | sample ArcticOcean_MG_C_4_FD_87039 | JGI IMG/M metagenome (GOLD analysis project Ga0114996, IMG submission 87039) | Marine microbial communities from western Arctic Ocean - ArcticOcean_MG_CB4_134 | ecosystem: Environmental > Aquatic > Marine > Oceanic | place: Arctic Ocean: Canada Basin | collected... | reverse complement strand
TCGCATTAATAAGGAGGTGGAAAAAATTGAGATTGATATCCCTGTGGCTCTAAGGACATGGCAGGAACCTGTGGCTCGTCTGGGGGAATTGAGGGATGAATGGGGGTTGACCAAGGATTCAGAATTACAGGTTCAGTTGAACGCTCTCTCGATCTTTCACAATGCTATAATTCATGTGTTTGATTATGATTCCGGGGGATCTGAGGTCGCTTATAGCACAGAGGAGATCTGTATTGGCCAGAAGGAGGCACATATTGTCATCATGGTGATGGGTGGGCATGCTTATCCTATTACTAAACCGCATTTTCTGGTTCAGAGTACGGCTCGGCATCTATTTTGCCCCGTGTGCTTTCATTGCTTCTCATGTAAACGAGATCTCTTTTATCATATTGGACGTTGTTCACGACAAGATCCCATGGATTCGATTGATTATGATGTGCGTAGGAAGTTCGAGAAGCGCTCGTTTATGGGGTTGCATTTTGCTGTGAAGGGTATTCGGTTCAGAAGATGTATGAATTGTCGCTGTCTGGGGGTAGATAATGGGTTGGGGGTGGATCTAGGGGCAGATGTGGGGATGTACTGTCAGTGTGAGAGGAAGTTGTGGCTACGTGGATCGTCAACACAGATTCTGAGGTGTATGAGGTGTCAAGTGGCGTTCCCAATTCATAGACAAAGCAGCCATCAGTGCCGTATGCGAGTGAAAGAGGACCAGGATCAGGATATGTCTAACTTTTGGGTATATGATATTGAGAGTAGTCTGGATACAGTGATTGAGGATCCATCTACTGTCTTGTTAGCGGAGATGGAAGAAGAGGAATGGTCCTTGGAGGCTGCCTTTGAGTCTTTTCGTACCTTCAGGCAACGCCATACAGCTAATTTGATTGTGATGATGTCTCTCGAGGCCGGAGAGATCTTTGCTTTTAAAACAATCCCTGAGTTCATGGATTATATCTTCGAAAACAAACGCTTTGAAGGAGCTAGGTTCTACGCACACAACGCAGGGCGCTATGATACGCATTTCATAGTTAGTGAGTTGTTGGCGCGGGGGTGTGTGCCTGAGTTTATGCCAGGATCAGCGTCAGGGTACACCAATATGTTGATGGTTTCATTCGAAAAACGGTCCTTTATGGATTCATATCGTCTTTTCCCACAAGGGTTGGGGGCGTTGGCTAAAAGCTTTGATCTACCAATGACAAAGGGGCGCTTCCCTTATCGATTTAACAGGCTTGAGAATAAGGATTATGTGGGGATTCTGCCTACTTTGGAGTGGTTTGATCCTTGGGATACAAGGGGAGGCAACGGGGCTATGGCCAATCTTCTTGAATGGCACAAGGAGGAGTCACTCAAGTACCAAGCAGGGACCTGGAACTTGGAAAATCAGTTGTTTGAATACTGTCTTGAAGATGTCAAGATTCTGAGGGAGGTCATGATGCTGGGATCCAAGCTCTTTCGGGATATCTTCCGTCGGTCCAGTCGTGCCTTTCCGCATTGGCAGCCTCCAATGATTAACATCACCAGCCACTTGACGCTAACTTCCGCAGTTGTCGGTGGGTGTCTTTATGGTATGAGAGATAAGTGCAGAATATCTCTCAGGGATGTAGACAACGTGTACGTGGATGGAGACCGCTTTTATGACATGGTTCTTGCGTATGAACACTACTTTCGGGGGGTGGGTTTGCATATTGTCCCAGAAATCAAGGATCACTCAGCTGGGCTCCTTCAGGGCTATGAGACGGAGGAGGGAAAGGTGCGTGTTTACGTAGATTGTTTTAGGGTGGGATGCCCTACGTGCTATCCGACACAAAAGCTCGTAGTTCCTCCCAATCATCGGTCTTTTGCCTCATATAGAGAGGAGTATGAAGATATTAGGGATCAGTTGTGGACCTTGGTTGGATTGGCTCGACCCGAGGATTTGACATGTATTTGGACTCACGAGTATCAGCAAATGTTTAAGGACGTGCCCCACGATGAGCAGGGGTTTCTCCATAGTGTGATTGACCCTTATTGGCCCATTGATGCTCGCGAGGCTATGTTTGGGGGGCACACTGAGGCAGGGGCGCTTTTTGCCAAGTCGTACGGCCGTCATAAAATCTGCAAGATTGATGTCAACTCCATGTACCCCTTTGTCTGTGCTGAGTTGGAGTTGCCCTTTGGTGATCCCATTACGCTGCGTATGGATGAGGTAGATCGGGGTGTATTTGACCGCAGGGAGTACTTTGGGTTGGTGCGGGCCCGTTTCTGCCCTCCCAAGGACTTGTTGTTTCCCATTTTGCCCAGGAAGGTAGGCAATCCAGGCAAGTTGGTATTTGATTGCGAAGAACGTATTGGTACGTATACAACGGTGGATGTATATCATGCTCTGGATTTGGGGTACAGAGTGGAGGAAATCTACGAAATACGGCATTTTCCGCCCAGTCAGCGCATGAAGGGGCTTTTCAAGGAATATGTCTACATTCTATTTGATGTTAAGGCCCAAGCCAAGCTTGATGAAGACTCCGCCCTCTATTTGCTGTGTAAGTTTGCCCTCAACTCCTTGTGGGGTAAGTTTGGGGAGAAGGTTCATACCTCCTACACGGGGTTTGTCTCCTCTCTACGTGGGTATATGGACTTTATGAACGCAGACACAATTAAGGATGGGACTCGGGAGTTCATGGAGGTCTCAGATGACGTGTATTTGGTCAAGGCAGACTATGAAAAGGTTGTCTGTGATGCTCCTCGCTTCCATCACCCCGAGCTGGCCTGTTTTGTGCTGGCCCATGCCCGCAAAATACTGCACTCTGCCATTTATAATTTGGGACCCGGGCGCTTTTTGTATTGTGATACGGACTCCATCATTTATTTGCACACTGAGGGTCAGACAACGCCCCCCATTGGCTCTGCACTTGGTGAGTGGGATGTGGAGGTTGTGGGGTGGCCTGAAAGGTACATTGAGCGGTTCTATTCTTGCGGGCCAAAGGCGTATTGCGAGGTTTATAGTGATGGGACTCACAAAGTCTGCTACAAGGGGGTGATGGGGTCCTGTCGCAACAAGACTCTTTTGGGTCCCGAGAAGTTTCATGAACTCGTGCAGGACCATCTCAGCCATCAGTCTATGGAATCAGGGTCTGGAATGACCTTATCTACCCAGGATTTCTCCATTTCAGTGAATTACTCCCCGGTTCACGGGGTGAATGTACGCAGTGATTACAGAGTCAAGAAGATCCGGGTGGTGAATGAAAAACGGTTTGTTCCCGACTTCTTTGGGCCTGGGGATGATATTGAGCAGTATGTGATTATTCGTACATTGCCCTATGGGTTTGAGGGGGATGTAATTGAGGCGTCTTATGTCACAGAGGAGGTATTCAGTCAGAACTTCCAGTATTGAGCCTTATGCTCATCCCAATGTAGCAAAGCTTTCGTGGCCGCGCATGACATTGTATTCGAATTCACGTTCTACGGTGATCGCGTAGATCAGGTCAAATATATCCGGAGGGAGATTGGGAAACACAAAGGCAAAGCGGGACTCCTCGTCCAAGTAAGGTAACAACGCATTGTCGAGTTCTTTCAGGATATATGCATGGGTATCCTCACTTATTTTCCATAGAATCGTGGGGTGAACCGTTTGGTTGAGAGTAGCCATTTTAGATTTAAGATTTACATTTTGATTTTGGTCTAGATTATGTTCCAACTATTTACAAATGGGACGTGTGAATGCGATATGTGGGTGGTCGGGGCCTTGGGCAGTTTTCTCTTGTTTGTCCTGTCTGAAATCCTGCCTTTCATCGGACCACATCATCAGGGGGATGCGCAGACGGGAGGACAAAGGGTCACTGGGCTCGTGCATTTGCTCACGTTTATTATACGCTCCCCATGGGGACGCCGGCATCCTGGTGTCCAGGAGGTGCTGCGATTTACTCGAGAGATTGTAGCAGAGCAACAGATCCCCGAGAGTCCCGAGCCAAATACGCCTAGTCCTGAGAGACCTGATAGGCACAACAACCCCCAACGTGATGCCTCCTCCCCACTGTCGCCACGCTCATCTCCGCCAGCACTAAGAACTCCAAGCCCCGCCTTTCCCTTAGCAGCTAGTTCCAGTTCTAGTTCCAGTTCCAGTGGGGTGGAACTTGAGCAAGTATCCTCGGCTAAATCTGATCGAATTGCTTCACGTACACGCAGCGCCTTGTCTGAACAGCTCACGCCCTTTGCCGTAGCAGACAGTTCTTTCAAGGCAGTCACAAAATCTAAAACCATTTAATTTAATTTGATTTGATGAGGAATAAAATCATCACGCCAAAGAAGGCCAAACACTGTGTGGCAGGTACCACATGTCTGATGATGTCTAAAAATAAAAGGAGGAGAGCCCCCCTGTACAGTGGTAAACGTAAGCTAACCCAGTTCTGGCAAGACGATGATGAACGCCGCAGGAGGAAGTTCAATCACGCTCTAGGGTTTTTTGGAACCAAGAAGACCCCACGCCCGCAAATGGGAAAGAAGCAATGCAAGAAGCAAAAGAGGTCCAATACAGCTAAAAAGACACTGGATTGGCTTCCCATGGTGGGTGCAGGGGCTCGTATGGCAGTGATGGATTCCTACAATCTTAATAGACCTAGCAAACAGTTAGATCCCGAAACACCAATAAATTATTAAGACTGAATCTATGCCATGAGGCGTGCACTGGAAGATGACTTAGAACAACCTCAAGATCAAGATGAAGATCAAGATCAAGCTCAACCAATACCAGATTCACCAAATGCTGATGACCAGGAAGAAGTCAAGAGGGCACAACTCAATGAGAGATTGGACACGAACGAGAAAAAACGAAGGAGGGTAGATGAAATGATTGAGGGTTTCCGAAAATCACGCAAAGCACATGCCACACCACACGGACCGTCTTGGGAACCTAGGAGGCGTTCACAGACAGATGATGATTTTTGGACAATTCATTCCGGGGCTCTCGATAGAGCTATGGCAGTTGTGGATGATTGGGAAAACAATGAGAGAGAATTTTTCACTGATGGACGCGGAAGAGATTATGCAGAAGAGCCAGATATGAGGTTTTTGAGGGCTAGGCAGCAGCAGATAAGGGATATTCATCGTAGGATGATAAGGCAGGAAAGCTTGGCTATGACAACACGAAGATTGCAATATCTGAACCCAGCACGAGACCAATTACACGCATTACAACGTTGGTTTGATGCTGACCAATTTGTGGATGACCCAGAGCCAGATGATGTCATTCCAGATTCTGTACAGGGTTTGCATGAGGCTGACTATGCTATGCATCAGGGAAACCTTGTGGATCAGATCAGAGATTCTCAGCGCTTAAGGCAGTCGGCGGGACGTGCACATGAAGCTGCAGCTGACTCTCAAAGGACCTTGGGAAACCATCTAACGCACCTAGAGCGTTTGGAGTCATTGCGGACTCGGGGAATAAGAAGAAGAAGAAGTGAGGATAAGGATAATGAAAAAGAGGGGGAGGAAAGAGAGTAACAGTTTGAACCCGATTAATTAAGATATTCTTGTGTATTGTTTTTAATCTTTTAATCTTTTAATCTTTTAATGGATGAATGGTACGCCGATTCAGGTATACGAAGAAAGGTACAGGAGGCGATAGAGCGAGATAAGTTGGCGGACATGACAGCTGAAGAGAGGTTCCCTGATTATGACGATGAGGGTGAAGAGTGGCATACAAAAAAGAGGAGAAGGCGTAGAAAGAATCGAGCAATCGACAAAGAAAGCCCAGGGCAAAGAAAGAAGGAACGAGATGAAAGGCAGCAAAAAGGAGAAACACAACTTCATTGGCAACATAGACAAAGAATGTTAAGAATGGAAAATCCAGCAGATCAATTGAGGGAAAATATTGAGATCTTGCTTGATGAGGTTCCCCAGATGTCCAAAACTGATCGGGAGCAGCATTTACATGACTCCCAACAATCCTGGAGCGCATCTCCCTCTGAAATCCAACGCCTGCTCACTCGGTACCCGGACAGATTGGACCCAAAATTCCGCAAGCATCCAGATGTTTCTTTTTCTCCACGTCAAACCCCCCTTAGTGAGGATGAGCAAAATCGTCATGAGGAGACGGCACAGCATAGGAGTGAGATAAACCATATGAAAAGAGAGGACTATAGGTCCACCTGGGAGGGGTCGGAGGATCAGAAATTGGGTATAGGGCCTGAAAGAGAGCCTGCTCACCCTACTGGAGCAGGATGGAGCCGTCATCCAGAACCTGAGAATGAGGACGACAGGCTTATGTGGGAATCACCTCCTTTAATCTCCCCTGATGAAATGGAGGACAGAGCACGTGCAACTGTGTATGCGGGACGCATGAGAAACTCAAAATACTTGCGGCACTATTTTAACGAAGAAGGGTTTCTTGAAGAGCCAAAGAAGGATAAGGAGGGAGTTTGGCAAAATGAATGGAGGGACGAGAAGGGGTTTCTCCACACGGCGGGGGACAGGAGAATGGATTCTAAGAAAGAAGGTGGGATTGAATACTCGGGTGACCCATATCGTCGACGTTCACCACTCCCTGAGGAAGGGGCCCCTGATAATTATTGGAGAGCCCTTCAGTACTATTACCCGATGGAATATGTGGCGAGTGCGGTCAGGCTGAGTGCGGATCCGGTAGAGGGGAGGAGAATAGCGGAATGGGGCCGAGAGCACCAAAGAGATGCGGAGAATAAGCATTTGTGGGGTACGAAAGAATATTCTATGGACGATGAGCCGGAGGATTTTCTGATTGATACGAAGGAGATCGTGGACGCTCGAATAGCAAGAAAACGACATAGATCCGCAGCCCTAGCTGCACACGCGGAGAGATTTCGACAAGAAAGAAGGGCCAAAGAGGGGGAGGAAAGTGAGTGACAGTTTGAGAGTTATGCGATAACTCCCAAATGGTTAAAACAAAATTTGCAAGAAAGAATCCCGGGCATGTGGGGCCAAAGACCAAGAAATTGGTTGCAGCAAAGAGAGCTAAGCGGGACTGTGCCACTGGGAAGAAGACGGTTTCATTTTCCACAAAAGCAGGACCAGTGAGTTTTTGTGCTTCCACCAAACCCAAGAAAAGGACGGGATCTAACTTTGTTGCCATGCGTAAACCGCGGAAAAAGGATTATGGAAAACGAGTGAGTCGTCAATTGGTTGATGAATCTGGAGCAACTCTGTTTATGACGGACGAAAGTGATCCTTGGGGGCTGCGATCCTGATTGATAACTGTTAGAGGGAAGCTGAATAAAATTAATACATTTTGACATTCTTTTGCTTTATGCCACGGATTAAATCAGAGTCGGCACAGATCGGCAAGACATGCCGTACCAAAGATGGGAAGGTTAGGAGGTGTAGCCAGCAAGAGGCTCGGAAGTTAAAAGATACAGGCGGTGGTGGTAAAGTCGGTAGTGGAGGACGGGGAAGTAGACAACGGGATCCCACTGGGCTCGTACGTGGATACGGGAAGCTCAAAACCTCAGCTAATAAGTATCTGGCACATTCAGGAGATGTTGATAAGATTCGGGGCTTCCATGCCCATGGATGGAATGATCCTATACATAATATTCAACATGGGTACGGTCATGCACGAGGTCGGTCAACTAAGAAAGCTAAATCAGAACAACAGGGAGCGGGGACGGGAGGTGTCACAGTAGAAGGGGTGGATCCACGTCTGTACGATGGAAATGCATCGATAGATGAGCGTTTTGCAGGGGCAAAGGCTACTGGGCGCGGGGCGTATCATATGGCAAAAGGGGATCGGGGGACGGGTAAGCTAGGAACAGTACATCAATCGACAGGCAGTGTTGATTCAGAATATGAGGTGGCTGGATCCGGTTTGCGTGGGCTGGGTATTCCCGTACCACACGCACCATCTTCGGAGACAGAGATTAATGTGAGGGATCCCATGCAGTCCAAGAGTGGGTTTGCCCAGGGTGATCAGTCTGTCAATGCTAGTGTGGGAGGGATGGCGAAAAGAAGCAAAAACCAAGTCAATAAGGCAGCGCATCGTATGGGTTTGTAGTTTTTAAACCAGCACAGTGCTTCTGCAGAAAAAATGTTTCACGAGTGTTGGTGTAGCCCCAGGGATAAATATCAAAATAATTAGATCAAGTACACACAATGGCCCATATACTCAGAGCGTCCGAAATGGTCCGCAAGGTCAATGCGGACACACCAGCAGCCAATGGATTTGGGACCAAGGGACAAGCTCGAATCCGAAAGGGCAACACCATGCGGTTTCATATTCCATATGTAGGAGGCAATGCTATCCTCAACCCCAAGTCATTAATTATCCGTGGGAAGTTTTATGTTGAGTCTGAGGCCATCGGGTGTTTTTTCGAAAAGGAGGGTATCCATGGGGTTTTCAAGAACATGCGCGTCATGCACGGAGACCGACTCATTGAGGAAATCACACGCTATTCGGATTTCGCCACGTGGTATGCCCATCTTCATTGGTCAGGACAACGGGGGCAGTCCCTGCACGCCCCAGGGGAATTTGCTCAGTTGGGGAATTATGCATACAGTATTGATTTTCCACCTGCTGGGACCAGTGCACCTATAACACGACTAGATGGTGGGGACACGGGTCATGAGTTCGCCTTTGCCCCCCTGTCTGCAATCTTAGGGTGTCGCGCCACAAAGGAGAAGTTCCCCTTGTGTGTTCTGAATCCTATGGAACCACTCGTACTCGAGTTTGATCTGGATGTGGATGGAACACTGGTGAACTGGGATGGGGGCGACATGGGGGAGTGGTCGTTGGGGGAGTGTTATTTGAACGCTGATTATGATATGGTAGGTGATTCTCTAGGCCGGCAGTTGAAGGAAACCAGTTCAGGGATCTCCTGGGATGTTCCCGGACTGGAAAAACATGAACATACCCTCCTCATGCCGGGAAGTACTGATGTTCTACAAGGGGCGGCTGGAACGTCCTATGGAGGGGATAAACCCGCAGATATCGAAGATCGGTTTTTAGTACGGTCCAATGTTCAAGCCATGACACGCATGATTCATTACTTTAAGCATCAAGGGTATGAGACAGCCACGGCTACTGCATTGGATGCTAGAGCGTTTCTTCAGTATCCTGAACTTACCAGTTGGCAGTATCAAATTGAAAATATGATGGTACCCGACCGGCCTATGACCGCTCAAATCTACCAAACCAGTACTCCAACTGCTCCAACAGGTTTCTGGCCCAGAGCACACATGGGCAGAATCTGGACCACGTCTATGAAGACGGCGGGGGAACTCAAGTTTGCACCCACATGTGGGTTCCAGCCCGGTTTTGAACTGGTCTATGAATACACGAAAAAATTGCCTGGCGGGCCTGTGACTTCAGCAAATAGGATATATAGTATGACCCAGCCTGGTGAAGCTTCTACTGGGAATGCCTCTAGGGAAGAGGATGGCGCATTCTTTATGGCCTATGATTTCACTCGGCAAGTGGAAGGGGGTGCGCCACCACGTTCACCGTGGGGAGATGGATCGTTCCGTCTGAGAGGTACTGACTTTGAGGTTATCTTGGGCGTAAACAACCGTCTAGGTGTTACGCCCGGTACGCCACCAGGTGCGTATACCCTGGTGGTAGTCACAGTTGTGGAGTACAAACGCCGCCTCGTGATCGACCATCTTGGTAGGTTCGACGCCTACTTCTAGAGTTCCACAAAACATCCCTGACTGTTCAACCCTATTTCGGAAAATCATAAACACCCACACTCTATTATTTTTATTTTGGATTTTTTGAATTCAAATTCAAATTCCAAAATAAATTATGGCCTCCTCCGATTTCAGTGTCCCACAGGAACTGAACCCCGGAGTTGACCGCTCACCAGCAGCACCGGCTGTATCCCGACGCATTTATATCCCCCCTTCCAATGGGACTGAATTCAACCAGAATGGTGATCTCCAGTTCCGCCTCCCCACCGCAGAACCCGGATCCATCCTTGATGCCAAATACACATACATGAAGTTCACTGTTGTTGTGGAATTTGAGCCAAATGATATTCCCAACCCCCCATCAGCCGCCATTGACATTAACTCCGTCTGGCGCTGGCCCGCCAGTGGAGGCAACTCTCTCTTTGAGCGCCTGGAGGTGTATCAGGGAGGTACACCCATTGAACAAATCAGTCACTACAATATCATCGCCAAGAAGTATTTCCAACAAGAAGCAGGGTCTATTGGCTTACCGGGTTGGTACCCTGGGTTCTTTGTGGCTAACAAGAATAACCCGGATAAAACATGGGGGACGGTACCCACCACGCAATACGAAGAGGCTACTGGTGCGCATCGTACGTTTGAAGTCGTGACACAACGTTTTCTAGACGATCCGGTTTTACCCACGGTCTTGAAAAAAACCTTCACCTTCTGCATCCCTATTTTATCCGGGTTGGTGGGTCTCTGGTCCGAAAAGTACTTGCCCCTCATGCTCCTGGGTGTCTCCTCCCTCTTCCTCAACTTCAAATTGACGGATCTCCAGTCCTTTTTGGAGCCGATTTGGAGTTCTCAAACGGATGATAGAGATCGTCCTTGGGGTAATGCGGTCCCTCCGGTACCCCCAGCAACAGTCCCATCCGTTCACTCAGATGTTACCATTGGTATGGATGTTAACACAGAGTCTATCGTCAATGAACTCATCACGGCGAATGGTATGATAAGCAACGGGGGGAACAAAGGGTTCCCAAACAAGTTTACCTTGCAAAATGTGGAGTTGGTATGCACCCAAATCCTCCTTCTCCCTTCAGTCACGCAACTGGTTTATGCCAACGCCAACCAGAACTCCATCTCATGGACCACAACTTCCCGTCGAGACTATCCCCAGATTATGGCTGGTGAGTCTGGTGGGTGGACCAACCAGCAAACCCCCTCACCAGCAGTTTCAACATCATATGACCTTATCATCCCATGCCGGCTTCAGTCGGTGCGCAACTTTGACATCATCATGACCTATATTGGAAGTGTAGCTTTTGCCGGGACCATTGGAGCATTCACTAATTGGTGGCACCCATGGGACCATCAGTGCTTCCTCAACCCAATCTACCAGTCCCTACAGTACAAGAAGGGCTCCGACTTCTTCCCACAACGCCCTATGACCCAGCAAAACAGTGGTCTGACCTCATGGCCCACTGGATGTGGGTATGAATTCACCTCAGAACAGATGATTTCCGATGGCTCCTGGGAACC
>Ga0114996_10008794_pt1 | contig 11148 bp, 12 predicted proteins | sample ArcticOcean_MG_C_4_FD_87039 | JGI IMG/M metagenome (GOLD analysis project Ga0114996, IMG submission 87039) | Marine microbial communities from western Arctic Ocean - ArcticOcean_MG_CB4_134 | ecosystem: Environmental > Aquatic > Marine > Oceanic | place: Arctic Ocean: Canada Basin | collected... | reverse complement strand
TGAGCCTGCGGATCCTGTGAAACAGGCCGCCCTGTACGGGTTGGCTTTCTAATGCGGCTGCTCGCGGCCCTGGCGGTACTGGTGGGCGGCCTGGTTTCAGTCGGCGTTGTCGCTTCGGTAGACGAGCCCGCTAACGTTGAGTCGCTTCCGCCCGCACCCCTCGTCGATCTGATCGCCTACGTCACGGCCGACGGGCAGGTGCGAACGGTCGCCCCGGATGGTTCCAATGACACCCTGCTAAGCCCACCGGGCGACGGGTTTTACACATGGCCTGCGTGGTCGCCTGATGGATTAATCATGGTCTTTTCGGGCGTTCTCGACGGGACCACGGCGGATGTCCAGATCGCAATGTTCGAAGCCGATGTGGTCTCCCGTGTCACAAAGCGGCTGCACTCCAGCCCGAAGGGCTTCTCAGGCCTTCTTACAGCAGACGTCGTTCATTACCCGATCTGGTCTCCCAATGGCGAACACATCGCCTTTATCGGCAGTAAAGATGAAGGTCTGACGCTTTACGTAGATGATCGGACCGATGGCGCCCCCCCCCAAGAGTTGCTGGACGAGGGGCCATTGTGGCTCAACTGGTCGGCCGATTCCCGATACCTGCTCGCTCACCGGGCTGGGGAGCAGCTGCTGGTCGATGTTGCCGGCCCTGATAGAGATGACGGCAGCAAATATGCCATCACGACGATCAGCGTTCTGGCTGAACGATACCGGGTCCCGGCCTGGTCGCCGGTGGAAAACGAGTTTGCATTTGTGGAACGCGACGGCTCAGGCGATCACGTCATTTACGTTGCCACTGTCGATGGCTCCAAGAAAAGGGTGGACAGGGCGCCGGTAACGCAGACGGCGCTGTTGTGGTCACCGGACGGGCGTTACCTGGCCGTGCACGGGGCAGACGGCGTCATAACTTACCTGGGTCAACCGGTATTGCTGGGCGAGGGGTTCAGGCTCTACGAAGCTGCCAGTGGGGCCTCAGATCAAGAAATCTCTGATCTGGAGCCGGGGGACCTGGGCGTGGGCGATGTGATGATGGCGATGTTCTGGTCACCCGACAGCTCACGTATCGCTTATGTGGCCGCCCCCGACGCCAGGGGAGTGCTGTCATGGCGGCTGTACGACGTACAGACGAACGAATCGAGATTGCTGACCGCATGGGCCCCGTCATCCCAACAATTGGTGCTGCTGTCGTTTTTCGACCAGTACGCACTGTCCCACTCGCCCTGGTCGCCGGATGGCCTCAGCCTGGTGTTTGCGGGACAGCTCTGGCGCGGCGTTGTAACCGTCTCCCAGACGGCCCGGTCGCAGGTGATCGTGATGCCGGTTGACGCACCGGGCCTTGCGAGCCCGATAGCTGACGGCATTTTGGGGTTCTGGTCGCCGCGTTAGCTGCCCAGCTTGTTTCGGGGTGGCCGCCGACGGTCTTGTGGGTCTAAGACGGTTGTTGGCACGGTTCCACGCCAGCGATTATCCTTGCCGTAACTAGACGCAGGGACTAACTCGAACTGTGACGCAAGGTTCTTACGGTGGAATTCTGGGTAGGCATAATCATCCTGGGGGTGATCGCCGTCATCATTTTTGTTGGACCGGCTATAACAGACAGTTGGATTTCGAGTGACGGGGCGAAGTTCAAGTTCGATAACCCGCGATCCTCATCGTCATCCAGCGCTTCACGGTTTCAGCCCGATCCGGCTGTAGTGGGCCAGCGATCTGAATTTAAGCAACGGACAAAATCGCAGGCCGAGGTCAACCGTCGTAAGGCCATGATTAAACCGTTGGTTCAGGAAGCTGACGACGAGCTGGAAAAGCGCCCACGGGACGGAGGACTGCACCTGAAACGTGGGCACCTTCACGCTTCTCTCGGGGAATGGGACGCCGCCGCCGAGTATTACAAACGGGCCTTGGCCCTTGCAATCGCCGACGAAAAGGAACGGGCATTGGCGCACTTCCTCTAGGGTTGAATCTCGTACGGTCGATTCTTGATCCAGGACCGGTTACCCGATCTGAAGGGTCCAACTGCGGGCTATCAGGGCCTTACCGTCGGCTGCTTTGAGGCGTACGACGAACTTATACCCAAGCGGGAGATGTACGACTGGTTCGTCAAGAGAGATAAGTTGTACGGAGTTGACGATGGACAAGACAGGTCCGCGCTGGTCAAATATCATCACGACGAATCGATGACTCTTCTCGGCAGGCACATAAAAAAGAGCCCGCGAGACCTGGATGCCATGCGCATTGTTGCCAGGCTTTACGAGTTCTCTGGCAAGAAAAAGGCTTTGGGCAAGATGCAGGCTTTGATCGAAGTTGCTGAGATTCGCAGGCAGAGTGTGCGATCAACGGTTCAAACCCAGACCCAAACTCAAACTCAAACCCACCCCAAAACTCATACGAAAAAGGCCTCAACTTCGAGTTGCGATGCCTCCGGTTGCTTCAAGCGCAGGGCTACGAAGTAGAGCATGTCGGTAGTACTGGGGATGGAGGGATCGACATACGAGTGCAAGACCCCACCCCCCTCACGGGCTCGAAAATAATTGTGCAATGCAAGGACCAGCGACAGACGATAGGCGAGCCGAAGGTGAGGGAGTTCTACGGCCTCATAGTGTCCGAAGGCGTCAACAAAGGGGTCTTCATGACCACAACCGAGTTCACGGCTTCTGCTCGACGGTTTGCCGGAGGCAAGCGGTTGGAACTGGTCGATGGGGCGGCGCTGCGAGGGCTGGAGAGGCAGAGCCCCGCTTCTTAGTCAGGGCCGAGCAAGTCACCGCTTGTCGCGAGCCTGCTAGTCGCCCCGTTAGCCGCTGTGTTAACGGTCCTATTAACTGCGGCGGGGCCGTCTACGGTCGTTTGAGTCGAGCCAGATGGTGACCGGGCCGTCGTTGTCCAGCGACACTACCATGTGGGTTTGGAACACGCCGGTCTCTACTTTGAGGCCGGTGCCTCTGAACATCTGCACGGCGCTCTGAAAGAGCGCGTCTGCGGCCTCTGGCGTTGCGGCTTCTACGAAGCTTGGGCGGCGGCCCTTGCGGGTGTCGCCGTAGAGGGTGAACTGGGAGACCACCAGCAGGTGGGCGGCTACGTCTAGCGCGGATCGGTCGAAACGGTCCTCGTCGTTTGTAAAGATGCGCAGGTTGACTGTCTTGTCGACGATGTGGCGGGCGTCTTTTTCGGTGTCTTCCCGGCCTACAGCGAGCAATACGACCAGGCCCTGGTCTATCTGGCCGACGATTCGGTCGTCGACAGAAACCGAAGCACGAGAAACGCGCTGGATGAGCGCGCGCATGTCAGTCGCCGGACTTCGTTCCGGCCTTTTGCTTGGATGTGTCGCCAGAAGAAGAGGACCCGCTTCCGGAAGACGAGTCCCCCTTAGACTGTTTCTCCGACTTCGCGCCATCGCCGGAACTGCCAGAACTATCGCCAGATTTATCTGACGACTCTGAACTGGACGAGTCGCCCTCTCCGCCCTCTCCGCCCTCTTTGCTGTTGGTCGAGGTCGAAGAAGCGCCCTTCTTCCCGTAGTCGTTGACGTACCACCCGGAGCCCTTGAAGACGATGGGTACCACGCTGAACTTTCTTGTGGACGGCTTGCCACATACCGTGCAGTCGGCCTTAGGCTCCGAATTGAAGCTCTGCTTCAACTCGAAGACGTGACCGTCCTCGCACTCATAGTCATATCTGGGCAATAAAAGCTCTCCGGGAGTTCTGAAGTCTTGGGCCTGACGCCTTGGGAAGAGGTGAACGGAGGCCAGCGGCCTGTTGCCAGTACCCATGGCAGTGCTTCTGGCACTATCCATGGTAACGCCTCTGGCAGTTACCGGGACCGAGTGCCAGCCTCCCTCGAATTTAGCACCCCTCCAAAAGGGGTGTCAATTTCGCTACAGGCCTCGTGCGAGGCGACTCTCAATTCCGCCGTACCAGGCATCCGATAGTTCTTTCACCGAAATGGAGGCTGAATTTCCCAATTTAATGGCGTTCCCGCCGACTGTTCCAAGCTCGACGAACGGCACGCTTTCGTCCCTGGCGACCTCTGCGACGCGAGAAACGGCGTCCGGTGCCACGGACACGACTATGAGCGACTGGGGCTCGCCGAACAGCGCCGCGTCCCACCGGTCGGGGATGTCGGCCGCCAATTCGAAACCAACGCCGCCGAGTATGCAACTCTCGGCCAGTGCGACGGCGAGGCCGCCCTCGGACACGTCGTGTGCCGACCTGGCTATGCCCTCGCGCACCAGCCGCCTGCAAGCCTGCTGCACGGCGACTTCCAGTTCCAGGTCGATGCCCGGGTTGCCAGCGACTTCGCTGTGGATGAGGTCCAGGTATTCGGATCCGGCCATACTAGTAGGGTCGCCACTTAGTGCCCCGGTACCGAGCAGGACCACCGTGTCGCCAGGTTCAACAAAGGCCATGCCGGTGCGTTTGGACACGTCTTCCAGCACGCCCAGCGCACCGATGACGGGCGTCGGGTAGATGGCGTTTCCGCCGGACTCGTTGTACAGGCTGACGTTGCCGCTTACTACCGGCACATTGAACGCCCTGGCGGCGTCGGCGATGCCCTTCACCGACTCTTCTAGCTGGTAGTAGACCTCTGGCTTCTCGGGGTTGCCGGAGTTGAGGCAAACTATCAGCGCGATGGGCTCGCCCCCGACGCAGGCCACGTTGCGGCAGGCCTCGGCGACGGCGATAACACCGCCCACGTACGGGTTCAGGTAGCCCAGTCGGCCGTTGCCGTCGATGGCGGTAGCTAGGCCACGCGTGGTGTCTGGCAGTCGCAGCACCGCCGCGTCGCCCGCGCCCGGTTCGACGACGGTGTTGATTTGCACGTGGTGGTCGTACTGGCGGTACACCCAGCGCTTGGAGGCGATGTTGGGCGATGCCAGCAGATCGAGCAACACCGGGCCAATGCCCTGGGAGGGCAGGGGCAACGCGCTGAGGTCGCGGGCTTGCAGGTCGTCCAACCATTGCGGCTTTACGCCGCTGAGCCTGTATAGCGGCGGGTCGGTGAGCAGGCCTATGGGCAGGTCGGTCTCCTGTCGGTCGCCGTCGCGCACCTTGACGGTCGCGTCGGCGGTGACGGTGCCTATCTCGGTAACGTCCAGGTCCCACTTGCTGAAAATGCGGCGGACGCCTTCCACTTGCGCGGGCTTGGCTATAACGAGCATCCGCTCCTGCGATTCGGACAGCATGATTTCGTACGGGGTCATGTTCGAGTCGCGCCTGGGTACCACGCCGACGTCGAGGTCTAGCCCGCGGCCGTTCTTGTCTGCGGCTTCAACTGCGGCGCTGGTCAGGCCCGCGGCCCCGAGGTCTTGCAGGCCGACGAATTCGCCGACCTCGACCAGTTCCAGGCAGGCCTCGATGAGGACTTTTTCCAGGAATGGGTTGCCTACCTGTACGGTGGGGCGTAGCTCTTCTCGGCCCTCTTCAAACGTCTGGGAAGCCAATCCGGAGGCTCCGTGAATGCCGTCACGCCCGGTGTCCGCGCCGACTAGAAGCAGTACATTGCCGGGGTCGCCAGCCATCGCGCTGGACATCTTGTCGGGGTCGAGCACGCCTATGCACATGGCGTTGACGAGGGGGTTGGCCGCGTACGCATCGGAGAAGAAGACCTCGCCCCCGACGTCTGGGACACCGATGCAGTTCCCGTAGCCAGAGATACCGGCGACGACGCCTTCGAAGAGCCTGCGGTTTTCGGGGTCGTCAAGCGAGCCGAAGCGGAGAGAGTTGAGCAGCGCGATCGGCCTGGCACCCATCGCCAGGATATCCCGCACGATGCCGCCGACGCCGGTGGCAGCGCCTTCGTATGGCTCGATGGCGGAAGGGTGGTTGTGCGACTCGACCTTGAACACCACGGCGATACCGTCGCCAAGGTCGATAGCACCGGCGTTCTCCACGCCGGGCTCGACGAGCAGCCGAGGACTGTCGCTCGGCAAAGTCCGCAGTAGCGGCTTGGAGTGCTTGTAGCCGCAATGCTCGCTCCATAGGGACCCGAACAGGCCGAGTTCCACGTCGTTTGGCTCGCGACCAAGGCGCTCGGTTATCTCGCCGTATTCGGCGGGAGATATCGCCAGTTCTTCCAGTTGTTTCTTCGTTACCATCATCCCTATCCGAACGCCACCAGCGTAACGCCGCCGACGACCAGCAGGCCACCCGCTACCGTCCGCCACGTGATTCGTTCCATGCGGTTAATGAAAAAGAAAGACAGCACTATCGACACCAATGGGTAGGCACCGGTCACGGGGGCTGCGACGACTACCGGGGCCGCATCTATTGCCAGTATGAAGAAGCTGACTCCGAGGGCGGAGGTGAGCCCGGCCATGCCCACAAAAAGCCAGGCTCTGATTGGCGCTCTGTTGATGTCCTGGCGGACGTGGCCGAGAGACGGCAGGCCCACGAGCAGCGTGCCGAACAGCAGCGAAAATGCTGTCGTTGTCATGGGCGAGGCGTAGTCGACGACGATGTGCCGCGCGACGATGGCCCCGGCTCCGTAGCCGAGCGCCGACACCAGCGCAGCACCGTAGCCGACGCTGACCCGGCGGGACTCGGTCGCGAGGAGGCCGCTTACTACGCTCACGGGGTTCGCTCTTGGTCTCTTCGGCTGATGGCCTCATCGCTTTCGGCTTCAGGCGTTGTGTCTGTGGCGACGGTCCTTCGGCTGCTTAGAACTACGCCGATGCCGATGATGATCAGGACGGTGCCTGCCAGGACGGGGGCGCTTATCTTCTCGTCCAGTAACCAGACCGCCAGGCCTGCCGAGAATAGGGGCGCGGCACCGACGATTATGGAAGCGCGGGAGGCACCGGCCAGCTGTACGCCGATGAAGTTGAACAGGCGGCCAACCGGGTACGATAGCGCTGCGTTCAGGAACATGAACCCGAAGGCTGCGGCGGCCAGTGCGAAGATTTCTGCGGCGTGCAGGGAAAACGCGATGGCCATGGTCACGACCGCGCCGACTATCAGCGACACAGCGGTCCCAGTGGTAGGCCGAACGTGCTGCATGCCCAGGCGGGCTAGTACGGCCGTGGCACCGAAGCCGAGCGCCGCAACGAGCGCGAAACCGACCCCGAGCGAGTGTTCCACTACCTGCCTGCTGTCGACGGACTGGCGAGCGCGTTGAGGATGGACTGGAAGATGGGTAGGCCGCCGGTAGCGCCGAGTATGTCTTCGCAGGCCTTTTCTGGGTGAGGCATCATGCCCAGCACGTTGCCACGTTCGTTGAGAATTCCTGCGATGTTGCGGGCCGAGCCGTTGGGGTTGGATGCCTGCGTGATGGAGCCGTCGGGTTCTGCGTAGCGGAAAGCTACCCGCCCGTTCGCTTCCAACTCATCGAGCGTCTCGGGGTCGGCGAAGTAGTTGCCCTCGCCGTGGGAGATGGGCATGCGGATGACCTGCCCCGGCGTCGCTACGGAGGTGAAGGGGCTATCGGCGTTCTCTACGCGCAGGTCGACCCACTGGCAGCGGAACTGCAGGTGCTCGTTGCGCATCAGAACGCCGGGGAGCAGCCCGGCCTCGCACAGGACCTGGAAGCCGTTGCAGATGCCAATGACTAGGCCTCCGGCGTCGGCGAAACGGGCGACCGACTCCATGACAGGCGAGAAGCGGGCGATGGCACCGGCGCGCAGGTAGTCGCCGTAAGAGAACCCGCCGGGAATGACGACGCAGTCGTAGGCCGACAGGTCGGTGTCGCGGTGCCAGATGTACTCGACGGGGGCGTCCAGCACATCGGCCAGCACCCGGAAGCAGTCGCGGTCGCTCCAGGTGCCGGGGAAAACTACTACTCCGATCTTCATTGGGCTTCGGCTCCCGCCTTTTTCAGCCTTCCAATTGCGTCTTCTACCGACCAGACGGTTCGGCGCTTGCCCAGCACCTCCATCGACTCGAACAGGGGCGGGGATATGCGCTGGCCGGTCGTTGCTGCGCGCAGTGAGCCGAATAGCTGGCCGGGCTTCAGTTCCAGCTCTTCGGCCAGTGATCTGAGCGAGGCCTCAAGCACGGCCGCCTCGAATGGCTCGGCCTGCTGCAATGCGCCGAGAGCACGCTCCAGTGCGGCGAGGGTGCCGACGGCGTCCATTTTTTTTTGCACGAGGGAGTCGGTCTCGTAGGTTAGTTCGTCGGTGAACACGAACCGGGTAAGCGCGGCCGCGTCGTCGAGGCTCTTCATCCGTTCGTTAATGAGGGGCACCAATTTCAGAAGAGTGGCACGGTCGGGATCGCGGTCGAAGCCGTGGGGGGACGAGGTGGCCCAGTACTCAAACAGCGCGTCAGCCAACTGCTCAGGAGGAGTCTCCCTCAGGTACAGGCCGTTCATCCAGTCGAGCTTTTCCACGTTGAATATGGCGGGCGACTTTGCTACCCGCTGTATTGAAAAATGCTTTTTCAGTTCTTCCATGGAGAACACTTCGGTCTTGTCGTCGAGCGACCAGCCGAGCAGGGAGAGGAAGTTGACCATGGCATGCGGCAGGTAGCCGTTCTTACGAAACTCCGAGATAGAGGTGGCGCCGTGCCGTTTGCTCAGCTTGGACCTGTCCGGGGCCAGGATGATGGGGACGTGCGCGAACAGTGGTTTGTCGAACCCCAACGCCTCGTACATGGCCCAGTGCCGGGGTAGCGACGGTAGCCATTCTTCGGCCCTCAGCACGTGGCTTATCTTCATCGCATGATCGTCCACAACGTTAGCGAGGTGGTAAGTCGGGAAGCCGTCCGACTTGAGCATGACGAAGTCATCGATCAGCTTGTTCTCGAACGACACCTCTCCCCGGACCAGGTCGGAGACGACCGTCTGTCCGCTTTCGGGCATAGCGAACCGAACCACCGGAGTAGCGTTCTCGGACATTGCCTCGGTAAGTTCGTCCTGGCTCATGCCCCGGCAGTGCCGGTCGTAGCCGGGCGGCTTGCTGGCTGCGCGTTGCTGCTCGCGTACGGCCTTGAGGCGCTCGGGGGAACAGAAGCAGTAGTAACCGTGGCCGGACGCGAGCATGCGGTTGACTGCGACCTTGTAGTTCCCCCGCGCCTTGCGGTCGGACTGGTAATAGGGGCCGTACGGTCCCCCGACATCTGGACCCTCGTCCCAGTCGAGGCCAAGCCAACGCAGCGAACCCAGAATGGACTCGACCGCGCCTTCGACGAAGCGTGCCCGGTCGGTGTCTTCGATTCGGATGAGGAAAGTCCCGCCCTGGCCCCTGGCGAATAGCCAGGCGAATAAAGCGGTGCGGATGTTGCCGACGTGTGGCTCGCCCGTGGGACTGGGGGCGAAGCGAACTCTTACAGGTGCGGTCATTTGGGTTCTCGAATTTCAGGGACCGAGTTTTTAGGAGTAAAGGTTGTCATCTCAGCGGAGAAGTCTAGCATCTCGGACAGGTAGGTCGTCAGGTCTTCGGGCAGGGGTGAAGTCAGTTCAATTCGTCGCCCGCTGACGGGATGGTCGAACGCCAGAGCCGATGCGTGAAGGAACTGCCTGGCCAGACGGTGTGCGGCCCTCCCGTAGACCGTGTCGCCCACTACTGCGTGTCCAATTGAGCCGAAATGGACGCGAATCTGGTGGGTGCGGCCGGTGGCGGGTTTGATATCGACCATCGTGCTTTTGTTGAATCGGTGGATTACCCGGAACCCGGTCGAGGCGGCCCGCCCGTTTTCAACGACGGCCATTTTCTTTCGATTGCGTGGGCTGCGACCGATGGGGGCTTCGATAACCGCCTCGTCCTGGTCGAGTGAGCCGACCACCAGCGCGGTGTAATGCTTGTCAACGCTTCGGTCGGCGAATTGAGCGGCGACGCCAGCGTGTGCCCGTGGCGTTTTTGCCACGACTATAAGACCAGAGGTATCGGCGTCCAGGCGATGCACGATGCCCGGGCGGGTGGACTCGCCCACGCCTGTTACGTCCGGCCAGCGGGCGATCACGGCGTTGGCCAGGGTGTCGTTGGGGTGTCCGGGAGCCGGGTGCACAGTCATACCGGCGGGCTTGTCTATGACGAGCAGCTCATCGTCTTCATAGACCACCGTGAGAGGCACGTCCCAGGGAACCAGGTTGGAGGGCTCCGGCTCGGCGGGCATTATGGTGACGACCTGCCCTGCCGCCAGTCTGAGCGCGGGCTTTTTGGTGACGGAACCGGCCACCCGTACGAGGCCGCGCTTGATGAGGGCTCGGCCTCGTGACCGGGACAGGTCCGGGACCTGGCTGGTGAGGAAGATGTCGAGCCGTGACGTGCCGTCTGCGTCAGAGACCGTCAGTTCGACCGAATCGGTCAACTAGTGTGGTCGCCCGCAGAGCCACCGGCAGAAAGGCTGCCGGAGTCGCTGGCCGGGTCACCGGGATCGTTGGCCGGGGCCGCCTCGTCTTTTTTCGGCGCTACGGAGGTGACGACGATGAGCAAGAAGATGCCAACGGTTATTGAGGCGTCGGCGATGTTGAATATGGGCCACGGGCCCACGTCCACGAAGTCGGTGACGCCGCCCATTGCCAGCCTGTCTATTAGATTGCCGATTGCCCCGCCCATGAGGATGCCGATGGCACCCCGCATGATGAGCGTGGGTGCGCGCTGGCTACGGTAGAAGTAAATGAGGAAGCCGATGGCGATGATGGACACCACGGTGAGGATGGCGGTGGCGTTCTGGAACAGCCCGAATATGGTGCCCGTGTTTGTGTAGTGCGTGAGCCGGAAGAACCCGCTGGACGGGACCGAATGGGTTAACTCTATGTTCTCCCGCACCAGGAACTTCGTTAACTGGTCGAAGAAGACGACGAGGACCACGGCGGCGCCGAAGATGCGGTCCCGGTACATCGCGATACGCGAGGGGACGCTATTTGCCACTGCGGACTCGGCGGCCGAGTTTGGCTCGGAATTTGTTTCGGAAAGCGAATTCATGGGCTGGTATCAGAGTATCGGATGTCGGAAGCCGTGTCTGCGATGCGGTCGGCTATACGCAGGGCCAGCGCCTGCATGGTCGACGTCGGGTTGACCCCGCCAGCGGTGACGAAGATAGAGCCATCGATAAGGAACAGGTTTTCCACGTCGTGCGTCCGGCCCCAGGGGTCCACGACGGAGCTGTCCGGGTCGCTCCCCATGCGAGCGGTGCCCATGAGGTGTCACCCGGAGTAGGGAAACGGGTTGGTGGTGATGGTCTGGTTCGCACCGGCCGCGTTTAGCACGTGCACGGCGT
>Ga0114996_10008793_pt1 | contig 11148 bp, 11 predicted proteins | sample ArcticOcean_MG_C_4_FD_87039 | JGI IMG/M metagenome (GOLD analysis project Ga0114996, IMG submission 87039) | Marine microbial communities from western Arctic Ocean - ArcticOcean_MG_CB4_134 | ecosystem: Environmental > Aquatic > Marine > Oceanic | place: Arctic Ocean: Canada Basin | collected... | reverse complement strand
GCACCTATCCGGGATCGCGCCCCGGCGACGCCGAGCGTGATCTCGGAAGCGTCCGACATCTCATCCGCACGGGGCGGGTGGACGATCGTGAGGTCGCCCTGTTCTCAGACGACATCCACGTGCCGCTCGCGCCCTTCATGGGCATCATGGCGGTGGCCCCAGACCCGATCGTCGGCCAACCTGGGGTCACGGTCCCCGGCGTGCAGAGCTCGCGGCCCCCGGGTGCGTTCGGCGGCAACATGGACGTCAAGGATCTGACCGTCGGCAGCACCCTGTATCTGCCGATCTTTCATCCGAACGCCCTGTTCTACGTCGGCGACCCGCACTCCGCGCAGGGGGACGGCGAGGTCAGCGGCACCGCCATCGAGCAGTCGCTCTCCGGTCGCTTCCGTTTCGTGCTGCACAAGGACGTGCCGATCGCGATGCCGCGCGCCGAAACCGACAGCCACTACATCTTGATGGGCATCGACCTGGACCTCGACCGAGCGCTCCAGCAGGCCGTGGACGAGGTCGTGGCGTTTCTGGTGGCCGAAAAGGGGCTGACGCCGGACAAGGCGTTGTCGCTGGCCAGTATCGCGGTCGACTTCCAGATCGCGGAGGCGGTCGACCTCACGCAGCTCGTGACCGGAAAGATTCCGAAGAGCCTGTTCCGATAGCAGGAGCTGCGACGCGGGTGGAAATCAACGCTATGCGACACCGCGCGATTGACTGCTGGAGCCACACCGGGGTGGCGTCATGAGACGTCTGATCACACTGAGCCTACTGCTGACGACCGGCGCGCTGGCGCTGACGGCGGTCTCGAGACCGGCGGCGCAGGAGCCGAAGACGGTGACGATCCAGTCACTGGACGTCCGCGAGAACCTCTATGTCATCAGCGGCGGGGGCGGTCACACGGCGGCGCTGGTCACCGAGACACAGGGGGTCGTGCTCGTCGACACCAAACTCGCGGGCTGGGGCCAGTCCATCCTCGAGGCGGTGCAGGCGATCACCAGCCAGCCGGTGACGACGATCATCAACACTCATACGCATGGCGACCACGTGGGTGGCAATGTCGACTTCCCCGCCACCGTCGAGATCATCGCGCACGACAACGCGTCGACCAGGATGGCCGATATGGAGGTCTTCACCGGCGCCGGCGCCGAGTTCCTGCCGGACCGGACCTTCGACGACAAGCTCACGCTGTTCGAGGGGCGGGACCAGATCGACCTGTACTTCTTTGGGGCGGGCCATACCGATGGCGACACCGTCGTCGTGTTCCCGGCGCTGGGCATGGCGCATCTGGGTGATCTGTTCGCCTTCAGAGGTACCCCGATCATCGACGTGAGGAACGGCGGCAGCGGCGTCGCCTACCCCGATACGCTCGACCGGGCGCTCTCGACCATCGAGGGGATACGTCGGGTGATTCCGGGACACATCCCTCCGCCACCCGGGAGCCCGATGCGGCCATGGGTCAACTGGGACGACCTGCGCGAGTACGCGCGGTTCAATCGCGACTTTCTCGACGCCGTGCGAGCGGCCCGAGACGCGGGGCTCACCGTAGCGGCGGCGGTCGCCGCCCTGGACCTGCAGTCGGGTTACCCTGACTATGGCATGGACCGCGCAGCGGCCAACGTGCAGGCGATCTACGACGAGCTGGAACAGTGAGCGGGCGGCTGCCCTGCGAGCAGTTGGCGACACCCCTGAACCTGCACCATAGAGCGACATGAAGAAGACCACCCCCCTGACGACCACCCTCGCCGCCCCGATCATCATGATCACCATGGTCACCATGCTCGGCGTGGCCGTGCCCCACGCCGACGACTGGCCGGAGTTCCGCGGCGAGGGGCGTCTCGGCATCTGGCACGAGACCGGCATTCTCGACACGTTCCCGGAGGATGGACTGGCGGTGCGGTGGCGCACTCCGATTCATCACGGCTTCGCAGGCCCCGCGGTGGCCGACGGTCGGGTCTTTGTGACCGATTTCGAGCGGAAGCAGGGCCTGGACGGCATCGAACGCATCCTCTGTCTGGACGAGGACACCGGAGAGATCTTGTGGACCCATAGCTGGGAGGCCAGCTACGCCGGGGTGTCGTGGGACGAGGGCCCACGCGCCACACCGACCGTGGACGGCGACCAGGTGTACGCCGTCGGCGCGAGTGGCATCCTCACAGCGCTACGGGTCGAGAACGGTGACGTGCTCTGGCGGACACACTTCGTCGATGACTACGGCGCCGATGTGCCGTCGTGGGGGTTCAGCAGCGCGCCGCTGGTCGACGGTGACCGGGTCATCACCCTCGTCGGCGGCCAGCCGGATGCGAAGGTCGTGGCGTTCGACCGCACGACCGGCGCCGAGGTCTGGCGCGCGCTCTCGTCGGTCGAGTCTGGCCCCGGTGTCGGCCAACCATTCCTCACCGACGCCGGCGGTGTGCGACAACTCATCATCTGGCATCCGCTGGCCGTCTCGTCGCTGAACCCGGCCACCGGCGAGACCTACTGGGAGGAGCCGTTCGAGGTGGGCTGGGACATGACGGTGGCGACACCCATACGTCGCGGCTCCGACCTGTTCGTGTCCACGTTCTACGACGGGCCGATGATGATCGGGCTCGATAACGACCGGCCGGCCGCCGAGCTGCGCTGGCGGGGCAGCAGCAACAGCGAAATCTTGACCGACGGGCTGCACGCGGTGATCGGCACACCGATCATCCAGGGTAGCTACATCTACGGCTTTGGCAGCTATGGCCAGCTGCGTTGTCTCGTCGCCGCCACGGGCGAGCGCGTGTGGGAAACCCAGGAAGCGACCGGCGAGCGCGCCCGCTGGACGAGCGCGTTCATCGTGCAGCACGAAGACCGCGTGTTCATCAACAACGACCGTGGCGACCTGATCATCGCCAAGCTGTCGCCCGAGGGCTACGAGGAGATCAGCCGCACCCCCTTGCTCAAGCCCACCTCACGCCCGGGCAACCGTCGCGAGCTGCAGTACGTGAGCTGGTCCCATCCTGCCTACGCCAACCAGCACATCTATGCCCGCAACGACGAAGAGATCATCTCCGCCTCGCTGAAGGCGCCAGAATAGGCGCCCCGAGCCGGCGTGTTCCGTCAACGGCACGGTTCCCGTTCCGTCGCCGCGGGCACCCGCGGCGTCAGGTGAAGGCCCTTCAGGGCCGCCGACACGCGACACACCGTGACCACCAGTACCGGCACCGACCTCAGTCCAGCTCGGCCAACAACGCCCGAAGGATGCGGGCGTAGTCGGCGTCAGCGGCACTGAACCCGATGGGCTGCCCGCCGGTCTTCGCCGAGTCGGCCGGCTCATCGGACCGTAGACCGTTCGCGCCTCCATCGGTGATCTGCACTCTGCTCTCGGCGATCGACGCCGTGTTCAGGTCGAGGTAGACCTCCCGATAGGTTCGTGCCGCGATCTTCTCTTCGACGTAGATCGGCGCTTCGTAGCGCGCCGAGACGACCAGTAGCTGCCCCGGGAAAAAGAGCGCCGCCACGAACCGGTCCTCCCCCTCGGTATCCTTGGCGGCGACGCTGTCGAGCTGCGCCTCTTCGAGCGCCGTCGCCAGCTGACGAGCCAGCGGCGCCGAGGCCGATTCCTGGGCCGCGGCGTTGCTCGCCGTGAGCGTCATGCCTGCCATGACCACCGTGACCATCCCGACGACCGCCGGTCCTGTTACGCGCCGTACAGATGTCAGCATGCTGCCTCCCATGTAATACAAAGAGCGCCTCGTCGTCTACCGACTGGGATCCGACCGCGACCACGACAGGGATCACCAGATCGCCCGGAGTCCATCAATGGCCCCGAGCAAGATGAGTCCCACCTGCGCCGCACCGCCCTCGCCAGTCCTGGCGACGATCTCGTACGGACCCAAGCGGGTGCCGGGAGTGGGAAACATGTTGACCTGGAAATCAGGCTGATTATACGCCCGGAGCGGTTCCTGGTGAAGCGGTTTCCCCCGGGGTCACGGTGTGTCGCGTGTCGGCGGCCCTGAAGGGCCTTGCTACATCGGGCGGGGGCGCAGGGGCGACCACGGGGTTGTGGCGTGTCGGCGGTCCTGAGGAGCCTTGCTACAGCGGTACTGGCGGTCACAGGGTGTTCTGAGCGCGGCCCCCCCGCAAGCCTGTTCGGTTCCTCGCTCGTCATCGTTATCTCAGGGCAGGCTGGAAGGTCTGGTATCGCGTCGTCGTCAGCCGGTTGCGGCGCGCACCGAAGGCGTCGGAGGAGGAACTGGAGTCGCTCGACCATCGCCGGCAGATGGCAGAGCGGGAGGTCGAAATCTGGGGCGGCCGGCTGCCCGACCGCGACACCGGAGCCAAGCTGGCCAGGCAAGACGCCAATGCGCGACGCGGTCGGTCCGACCCGAGCTTGCCACCCGAACCGTGCTTCGAGCGCGCCTCGAAGGGCTGCCGGGCGGTGCTCGCCGATGGCAGCGAGCTGGGGGTCGAGACACGGAAGAACCCAGCCCCGAAGGGCAGCTTCGGGTACGCGTCGACGGCCGTGCAGTTCGCCCTCCCCGAGGACTATCGGGCGAGTGCGATGCTGCTGCTGCCACTCGACAAGAAACTGGCAGGCGCCGTCGACCGCGAGTCGGTACGGGTCTTTCGCTGGGACGCGACGGTGGCGCACTGGTCCCGCGTCGGACGGTCCGGCGTGCATCAAGACCATGACGTGGCGTGGGCATGGACGACTCGGCCGGGGGTCTAAGTGGCCGTCGGGCTTCCGCAAGACGCGCTGGCGCGCCAGTTCGTCTGCATCGCCGCCACGCTGGCCCCCAACCTGCGCGCCGCACGCGCGTTTGGGGACTTCCAGTATCACGACCGGCTGTGCCAGCTCATCCTCTGCCCCGCCTTGATGCAGCGGATGCCGTTCTTCGAAGACCATCTGGGCAACCAGCACATCGGCTGGACCGACCACCGATTCGAGCGCGAGATCTCGACGCGGATGACCAGGGGCGAGGACATTGCCGCCGGTACGCCCATCGGTGGCCGCGATGGCGACCTGCTCGGCTGGCGACCGGCGTGCTGGACCGCGACACCATCTACTTCGCCGGCGACCAGGACAGTATGTCGATACCGCCGAGTTCGGTATCTACGAGATCGACCCCAACCGGTCGCACGTGCACTTCGACTCGCCGAACAGCAGCGTCCTCAAGCGGTCCGACGAGAATGGTGACCGTGGGACCTGGGTCAGCAAGGCGGCCGAGCTCGATTTCGGCACCAATGCCGATGGCAGCGCGCGGACAATCGCGAGAGTGCGGCTCCTGGCGTTTCGACCAGACGACTCCGACGTGGTCTTGGTGGGCGGCGGCTGGGGTCGTCTCCACTTGTCCCAGGACAACGGCGTGACGTTCGACGTGGTCGAAGGCCCTGATGGCGCCGGCAATACTGTGCCGTTCCTGCCGACCGGCGCAACCTTTGGCCGCCCCACCGCGATCGCGTTCGCGCCGACCAACAACAACGTGGTGTATCTCGGCACCTCGAACGGCAACCTGTGGCGCTCGGCGACGGGCGGACTCACGTCACCGGCCTGGACCGCGCTCCCGGGCCTTCCCGTGCCGGGGCTGATCCAGGCCATCGCCGTACATCCTGATGACTCTGACGTCCTGTACGTCGGAATCTCCACACAAGGGCTGGACCAGATTTTCCGAAGCGTGACCGGTGGTCAAACCTGGGAGCCGGTGACCGGCGCCGTACCGCTGGCATGGCTGCCGCAATACCCGTTACGGTCGATTGTCATCGACCCCGATCAGCCCGATCGGCTCTTCGTCGCGCTGCGTGTTGGTCTCTTCGTGTCGCCCGACGCAGGCGAGACCTGGGAACCGTTCGACGATGGCCTGCCACGGGTCACGATTGGTGGCCTGCGGCTGCGCGCCGTGACGCGCACCCTGTATCTCGCCACCGAAGGCCGCGGCATCTTCTCTCATCGCATCTGACTGTAGTCTCGGCAACGACTGGAGGGTTGAAGCATGTGTACCGTCATTCGCCTACTCTCGCGTGAAGGCCTGGTCCTCGAGCAGACACTGACCGTGGCCGGCTCGATCGTCATCGCGGAGCTCTTCTACAAGTTTCACAGCTTCGCCCTCGAATGCCTCGCGTTCCTGGCCACCTGGTATGTGCTCGATGCCGTCTGGCAGGGCGCAAAGCGGCTGCAGCAGGACAGACGCTGAGGGGCAGCGCGTGGGCGCTCACGGTGTGTGGCGTGTCGGCGGCCCTGAAGGGCCTTGCTACATCCGAACGTCTAGGCGAAGCAACTACCGGGTGAACAGATCGAGGGGCACTGACCAGCCCATCTCGTAGTAGCCCCGCGGCGTGGGATGGATGCCGTCACAGTTGAAGGCGGGGGCTATCTGGTCGGGGTTGGCCGGGTCACGCACCGCCTGGTCGAAATCGAGCACGCCGTCAAACGGCGCGTCAGTGCGGATCCACTCGTTCACCTCGTTGCGGATGCGTGTCTTCTCCGTGGTCCACCCGGAGTTGTTTGACGACGGGGCGCGGTTGTGGCGCGGGATGATCGTCACACCGTGAATCTGTAGGCCGCGGTCGTGCACCTGCTCGATGATCGTCTCCATCCCGGCGATGACCTGCTGGGCCGACGCGTCGCGGCGAATGTCGTTGGTTCCCATGAACAAGACCACGTCGGTCACCCCGGCATGCGACAGGACGTCCCGCTCGAGCCGATCGACACCGGGTGTGCTGCTGGGGGGCGGTTCGAGCCCCTTACCGGTGACCGTGTTGCCGCCGATGCCTTCGTTGGCCACCGCGAATCGAGCACCGGGTGCGCCGACGGCGTCGAGCCGTATCGCCAGCCAATCCTCCCAGCGGTCGTAGGCGTCGACGGTCGCGCACGAACCGTCGGTGATCGAGTCGCCAAAGGCGACGATCGCGCCGACGGACGAGGTCGTGAGCACGTCGATCCCCTTGAGCCACCACATCGACGTGATGGTCTCGGTGAGGCGGTCGGCACTGTCATCGGTGGTCAGGTCACCGGCGCCGCTGGCGCTGAGATACGACGTCACGAGTGCACCGTTGTGCAGACTCGGCCGCACGTCCGTTCCGGGCAGGTGCAGGCTGACCGCCAGGTCTTGCCGGGCGAGCACCGTCAGCGCCACCGGGTCGCTCTGGACGGTGCCGCCGGGCGGGATCACGACAGCGACGGCGCCGGCAAATCGAACCGACCGGTTCGAACCTGGCACCAACGCCGCACCACGCATGCGGTGACCAACCGATACCGACCCGATACGGAGCGGCGCGGTGCCGTAGGTATTGTCGAGCCGGATCCGCACCGACTCGCCACCGCTGGTGACCCGGGCGACCAGACGGACGGTGGCGTCAGTCACCATCGCGTCACCGAGGCCCTGCTGCGACGTGGTCCAGGAGGTCACCCAGCGCGCGGCTGAAGCCGGCTGCTCGAACGCAGCCAGACTGACCGCCAGCACGAGCGCCAGCATGGTGGACACAAGGCACCTGCCAACAAGAGACATCTACAACCCCCCTCTTACCGATTACCGTTGGGTGCTCTCGGCGGCGTGGTCCTGGGCTCGGGCGCCGGCCAGCACGTTCATCATGCCGTAGTTGCCCTCGTGGCAGGCGTACTCGAAGAGCGGCCCGTTGGTCACACCGCGTGCGGTCTGGTTCGTAGTCAGCGGAATCGCCGCCGTCCACGGCTGGGCGAACATCTCCGGGTCCTCCATCGTGAACTCGTAGTCGAGCGTCTCGGCGTCGACCCGGGTGAAACGCTCGACCAGCCGCAAGGTGGGCCGCGACGCACGCCAGGCGCTGGCCCACCAGTACCGCCCTTTGTCGGCGAACGACCCCGTGTCGACCACGAGCGTGTCGCCTTCCCAGCGCCCGCGTCCATCCCCCAACCACTGCGGAATCGCCGTTGAGGGCCGACTGTCGAGCGGGATGATCCGCAGGTCGCGGAACATCTCACCGAGAATCGCGACGTGGTCCGCCGTCTGAAAAATCTGGTAGTTCGCGTTGTAGCCCGAATAGCGCAAGGGCAACCCGTCAGTCAGACAGCGCTCGCCGGTGTCGAGATCCACATACGAGTCGCGAGGCCCCACCCCGTAGCGCGCCGAGGACACGCGGCTGTGTTCGCGTCCCGCCTCGGTGAACGGGATCCGCCCGTCCGACGGCTCGATGATCAACGACGTGCGCCCACCCGGGATCACCGTCGTGCCGGGGTCGAACCAGACCTGGTTATAGGTCCCGGGGTCGCCGGCCCTCGGCGCCGCATCTACCCGCCGCTCGGCGGCGCGCGACTCCAGTGCCGACACCTCCTCAGCGGTCAGGAACTCGCGGCCTGCCAGGTCGCGTGGACGCTCGAGTGGCGTCAGGCTCGACCCGGTCCATCGCCCCTGCAGGTCAGGGGCGCCCCACGGCGTCCGCGGCACGCCGTCGGTGGCCGGCTGCTGGCCGAGGACGGCAACACTGGCCAGGCCCACCACAGCCGCTGCCGCGACCCCCCCGAAGCTCGATCGGTTACTCACTGTTCACTTCCCCCTCGAATTCTAGTGCTTAGACGGGGCTTCGCCCCGGACCCCTCGCGAGCCCTTGTGGGGCCCCATCGCCCCACGCCGGGCTCGCGGGGCGCGCATTTGCGCGCCCGAGCCCCACTCGCCAGTAAGCTCGCCGCCAGGGCGATGACGGACATCTTTCTGAACGCACACGCCATTGCTGCCTCCGCCTGAAGACCGAAGAACCCAACGCCCGCCCCGACGGTCGAGCGGCCATGGCGTGACAAGACGCTACGGCAAGGTGAAGGCGAGTATCTGGGAGGGCACGACCCCGCCACCAACGGCGACGACCAGGTATTGTTGGTCGTCCAGCATATAGGTCATCGGCGTGCCGGTCTGTGGCGCCGGCATGTAGACCTCGGCGACGTTCTCTCCCGTCGCCTTGTCATAGGCCCGCAGCATCGCGCCCCGTTCGCCCGACGGCGTCGTGAAGAACCCGCCCTCGCCGGAAATGACGAGTGTCTTGGTCGTCAGCGTACCGATCGGCCCCGTCCGGCCGGTGCGCGGCACGTCGACACCAGCCAGTGCCGGGTGATTCCGCACGTTGTCCGGTGTCTCCCCGTGCGCCACCTGCCAGACGATCTCCCCCTTGTTCAGATCAATGGCCGTGATCCGGCCCCATGGGGGCTTCATCAGCGGTAGTCCCTGCACCGTCATCCCCGGCGCTCCGGGCGCCCGGCCGTTCACGTAGTCCATGTCGGACCGACTGGGGTCGTTGCGCAGCGCCAGCAGACGGCTCAGCGTGTGCGAGAAGACATACAGGATGCCGGTCTCTGGGTCATACGAGCCGCCTGGCCAGTTGACCCCGTTGGGCACGAAGAGCGTCCCGAACTTGTCGGCGTCTCCCATCGCGATCGGGGGTGTGAAGACCGGCCCGGTCTGATACTGCTCCACGATCCGCATCGCCTCGGCGTGCAGCTCGGGTGTCAGGTCGAGGAGCTCGTCCAGCTCGAACCCCTGCCGCTCGAACGGGGGTGGCTTGGTGGGGAACGGTTGGGTCGGGGCATACCACTCGCCCGGGACGCTCCCGGCCGGCACCGGCCGCTCTTCGATCGGCCAGACCGGCTCACCGGTCTGGCGGTCAAAGACGTAGACCCAGCCCTGTTTGGACGGTTGGGCAATCGCCTTGATCTCGCGACCGTCGACCGTGATGTCGACCAGGATCGGCGCGCAGGGGATGTCGTAGTCCCAGATCGGATGATGCACGAACTGGAAGTGCCAGATCCGTTCGCCGGTCTCCACATCGACCGCGACGAGACTCTCGGCGAACAGGTTGTCGCCCGGCCGGTGGCCGCCGTAGTAGTCGCCGGTCGGGATCTCCACCGGCAGGTAGGCAATGCCCAGCTCGACGTCGACGGTCAACTGGGTCCACACCCCGGTGTTGCCGGTGTAGGACCAGGAGCCGTCTTCCCAGGTGTCGTTCCCGAACTCGCCAGGCTGAGGAATCGTGTGAAAGATCCAGCGGCGCTCACCGGTGCGGGCGTCGAAGCCGCGCACATACCCCTTGGCGTTATTGCGGCTCGGCGGCGCCGTACCTGCCCGACTTGCCGCGCCGACGATGACGATGTCCTTCGCCACAACCGGCGCACCGTTCCACGCCAGCTCGGACGTGATCAGGTCGAGGTCCTGGTCATTGTTCTGCTTGAGGTCGACGATGCCGTCGTTCCCGAAATCGGCGATCGGTCTGCCGGTCGCGGCGTCGAGCGCGACTAGCTGATAGCCGATCGTGACGACGTAGATCCGGTCGTCGCCGGCGCCGTCGGTCCAGTACCCGACCCCTCGACCGGACAACCGCCGCATGGAGCTCGCCGCGCGCTCGCCCTCGTCCAGGCGATACATCCAGAGCAACTCGCCGGTCTCAGCGTCGAGCGCGACGACGTTCCGCCGGCTGCCGGCAGTCGAGTACAGCACCCCCCCCACCATCAGCGGGGTCGACTGCAGGTTGAAGTCGGGCCCGGGGCCGAGGTTGTCGGTGCCGAATCGCCAGGCCACCTCCAGATCGGCGAAGTTACTCGCGTCGATCTGGTCGAGCGGCGCATACCGGGTGGCGCCAAGGTCGCCCGCCCAGGTGGGCCATTCACCGCCGGTGGTGCCGTACTGCGCCGCGGCCGTACCCACCATCGCGCACACCACCACGAGCGTTACCGTCAGAAGTCCCGCTACCCGTCGCATGAAATCGCTGCTCATCCCAGGTTCCCCGAATACTGCCCGGCCCCCCCCGCCCGCGTACGTCACTGCCTGAGCGGATCGACTTGCTCACCGGCCGTTTACACGGTCACTCTACACCCGAGGCTGACGGAACCGCTACCAGAGCCGGCCCGTCAAACCCCAGTAGAGATCATGATCAAGTTCCTACTCTGGTGCATCCTCTTCGTGCTCTGCTGGCCGCTCGCGCTCCTGGCGCTCATGCTCTACCCTGTCGTCTGGGTCGTCCTGCTCCCGTTCCGGCTGGTCGGCATCGCGGTCGGCGGCGTGTTCGCGTTGCTCGGCGCGATCATCCTGTTCCCGGCCCGGCTCCTGGGTGGACCGCGGGCCATTTAGTCTTTACTTAGACGGGGCTTCGCCCCGAACCCCTCGCGGACGCTGCGCGGGGACCCCGCAAGCCCCACTCCGCGCCCGCGGGGCGCGCACGTGCGCGCCGGCCGTT
>Ga0114996_10008792_pt1 | contig 11149 bp, 9 predicted proteins | sample ArcticOcean_MG_C_4_FD_87039 | JGI IMG/M metagenome (GOLD analysis project Ga0114996, IMG submission 87039) | Marine microbial communities from western Arctic Ocean - ArcticOcean_MG_CB4_134 | ecosystem: Environmental > Aquatic > Marine > Oceanic | place: Arctic Ocean: Canada Basin | collected... | reverse complement strand
CAAGCCTTCCAAAAATACAAATGTCAGAGTATTTGGGCCAAAAACAAGGCCTGTTCATCCGTTCTCTTGATTACCGATCCGCCAGGCCGTTTAGCATTAAGAAATCCAAACGCAGAGACTAATAAGCTGCTTCCTACTAGCGTTACTCACTAAGATAGAGGCAAATTAAAGAAGATCTCTGTACCCTACCTAAATTATTCTTCCAGGAGAAGAGAGCCGACAACCAGCCTACCCCATCCATTTCGGTGCTTTGTTATTTTTAAAACCCCGGCGGGAAATCACGGCCCCCTCTCTCCAAAGTAATCCACCGGGTTTCGGTGAAGGTGTCCGTTGCCCATCTGCCACCGTGACGGCCAACACCTGAAGATTTTGAACCTCCAAAGGGTGCGTGTGGTTCATCATTGACCGATGAACAATTGATATGGCACATACCAGTTTCAAGTTTTTGCGCAATCTCAAGCCCTCGATACTCGTCTTTTGTAATTACACCAGAGGAAAGGCCATACTCAGTATCATTGGCAATCGCTATGGCCTCTTCGTCGGTTGAAAATGGAATTACAGAAACTACAGGGCCGAAAGTTTCATCCTGATATAGCGTCATGTCGGAGGTTACGTCAGTAATAATTGTGGGTTCGACGTAACGTCCCTCGACTTTACCACCTAAGACGATTTTACCGCCTTTGGCAACGGCATCATCAATCTGGCTTTTAACCTTAATGACCTGCCGATCGTTAATTAGTGGACCGATGATATGATCCAATTCTTTGGTGGGATCGCCTACCTTAAGTCTAGATGCACGGTCTTTAAAGCGCTCCAAAAACTCCTGCATAATGCTTTCCTGGACGAGTATTTTTTCCACCGACATGCATATCTGGCCTTGATGCATAAAACTGCCGAAATTTGCAGCGCCAGTAGCTCGGTCCATATCCGCATCGTCACAGACGATCAAAGCATCTTTGCCACCTAATTCGACGCAGCACTTCTTTAAATGAGCTCCAGCTCGAGCCGCAATTTCCCGCCCAACTGCCGTCGAACCGGTGAAGGACACACCTTTCACCAGGGGGTGTTCTATGAGTTCTTCACCCACGATCGCCACGTTGTCCCTTGAGCAGGTGATAACATTTAGAACGCCACCCGGCACGCCGGCTTCTTCAAATATTTCAGCAAATAACAAGCCACCGCAGTAGGGTGTTTCCTCGGACGGCTTGAGGACAACAGTGTTACCGGCGGCCAGGGCAAATGCTATGCCGCGTGATGTTAAAATTGCCGGAAAATTCCAAGGGCTTATTACTGAGACCACACCAACTGGGCGGCGAATTGCCATCGATAGCTTGCCAAACTCTGACGGTATGACCTCTCCAATCGACTGATAATTCATTGCAGCGGCAGCACAAAAAACTTCTGGCACGTAAGAAGCTTCAAACATACTTTTGCCGAACCAGCCACCCGCTTCGGTGCGTAACGCCTTCACCACGTCCATTTTCCGTTTTTCAAAAATCTCGGCAATTTTGGTCATAAAATGCGCGCGCTGATTGTATGGTAGCTTCGACCAATTTTCAAAGGCATGGTGGGCAGAATCAATGGCGTTTCGAACTTCCGCCACGCCGACATCGGGCACTCTTGCCCATTCGGAATCATCGGAGGGATTTATGTCTGAGAACGTTTTTTCAACAGGCCACCACCGTCCGCCGACATACATATTATTATATATTTTATTCATGTCTCCCTCCAACTATTGCTTGGGTGACTCGGGTTTGGCAGCACGTCGATTTTCAATGTGCTCTTTTTGACGGCGTTCAGCCCGGCCAATAAGATCACGAATTTCTCCTGTAAGGATTTTATTTGTTGTCGATCTTGTGACTTTAGATTTAATTATGCGCGTTGCGCCGCCCAGATAGGCTCGCATGACGGTCTGATCTTTTTCTAAAGCCTCTGCAGTATCCTCACCGGTGATCCGCCCGGTTTCGAGTAAATAACCGCGATCGGCGATGGCTAGACTTTGCTTGGCATTTTGCTCAACGAGGAGAATTGCGGTGCCGGCTCGGCAAATTTCAGCCAGTGCACGAAACAATTCCGAACACAAAATAGGAGATAGACCCAAAGAGGGTTCATCTAACATCAGGATTGTCGGGTTAGACATTAATGCCCTACCGACAGCAACCATTTGCTGCTCACCTCCGCTCATGGTGCGGGCTATTTGGGATCGCCGGTCGGCAAGTTTTGGAAATACCGACATCACTTTGTCTAGATTGTTGGATTGATCGCCGCGGGCCCGTCTCGGGTAGGCCCCAAGAATAAGGTTTTCCAGGACGGTAAGTTCACCGAACAAGCTGCGTCCTTCTGGCACCAGTGAAAGCCCCACCTCAACGATGTCATGCGGATCCCATTCATAGATTGACGTACCGTCGAATAAAATGTCGCTATGAAAACGATCATTATCTTCATCGTTGTTGTAGTCGACAAGACCTGCGACAGCTTTTAGGAGCGAACTTTTACCAGCACCATTCGCACCCAAGATAGCAACAATTTCACCTAGTTTAATATTAATTGAAACGCCGTCTAAGGCATGATGTGGTCCATAAAAAACGGAAAGATCCCGACACTCAAGCATCATCACCTCCCAGGTAAGCTCGTACGACTTCTGGGTCGCCCAGCACCCCTTCCGGTGTCCCCTCGGCGATTTTTGCTCCGCTATTCATAACTACACAGCGATCACAGAGACTGCGGATAGCATCCATATAGTGTTCAACGATGATCAAGGTCCGCCCCTCATATCTCAAGCCGTTTATAAGATTAATGCCTGTTTTCATCTCGGTAGGATTAAGCCCCGCTAGCCATTCATCCAATAATAGGAGCTTTGGATCGGACATCAACGCACGTGCCAATTCGACTCGTTTTTGATCGATATAAGTTAGGGCACTGACTGGCATCATCTCCTTTCCTGCCAGACCAACATGGGATACCATATAATTTACTCGGCGATCGAGGTCTTCATTCCAATAGCGGCGAAAGCCAAAAACGCCGCCAGCGGCAATGTTTTCACCCACAGTCATCGTCGGCAGAGTTCGGACAAGTTGAAATGTGCGTGCCACCCCATGGCGAGCAATGCGATTTGCCGATCGACCGGAAATGTCTTTGCCATACAGCTTGACGCGGCCAGAGGAGCGTTTCAACATACCGGAAATGAGATTAAGCATCGTTGTCTTGCCCGATCCATTGGGGCCAATAATGCCGAACACTTCGTGTTCACGAATATCAAAATTCATTCGATCAACGGCAACCAAACCGCCAAATTTCTTAGTGACGTTATGTATGGAAAGTGCGACGTTTTCAGACACTTTTCACCTTCCAGTGTTTGTATTTGGCCCAATATTTTTCACCCAAACCAACAAAGCCGTGGGGGATCGCATAAACAATGAGAAGAAAGGAAATCCCCAACATAAGTGCTGTCTGGTTGGGGAAATTCGCGGTGATGAGGTCCCAGACGAGCGCAAACGGAATGACCCCCAATACCGGCCCCCACAAACGATGAGCGCCGCCAATCAGTGCCATAACTACAACCAGGAAAGACAACATTGGGCTGAATGCAATGGTGGGCTCAATGTACGTCCAACGCGGTGCCAACAACGCGCCAGTGGTCGCTGCTATCGAGCCTGAAATCATAAATAAACATATCTTCACCAGTGCGGTATTGATGCCACAATGGGCGGCCACTTCCTCATCATTGCCGATAATACGCAAAGCAAACCCCAGTCTGGATCTGTTAATCCACCAACCGATAAAATAAGTGAAGGTGGCCAAGACTATTAGCTGCCAATAGATTGTTTTTTCATCAACATTGGTCAGCACATATAGTCCGCTACTGGTGCCCATGGTAGTCTGAAACCAAGTCACTAGCTGGCGGATAAATTCGGAAAGCCCCAAGGTGAAAATAACGAAATATACGCCGGATAATCGGAGTGTAGCTAGTCCTATTAAACCAGCAAGAAGTGCGCCGACTGCGGCAGCGATAGTGACTAAAACTGGAAAAGGAAACAGCGACAAACCGGCGCCAACCACATACATACCGAGCCCAAAAAATGCTGCGGTTGCGAGGGAAATGTAATGGGTTGGTCCCGAAAAAAGGCTCCAAGATGTTGAAAGAACAGTGTACATTGCAATCGTCACACCGAGGGAAAGGCCATAGCCTGTGTTTACGAAAGGCAACATTGCAGCCAAAGTAAATACCAGTATACTGAGCAAAAGGCCGTAGAGTTCCCTGCGCGTCATGAGGACCGCCGGCCAAACAAGCCTTCGGGCCGAAATAATAAGGTCAGGATAAACAGCAGATAGGCAGCCGCTAAGGTAAGACCCGGATCAATCAGACTGGCAACTGCCGTTTCAGAAAGGCCTAATACGAACGCAACGATAATTGTTCCTCGTATATCGCGAGCCCCGCCCATAATTACGATTACCAAGGCCTTCATCGTAAATATCACACCGACGGATGCGTCAAAAGTCAGAAACATACTCAAAAGAGCACCACCGGATGCAGTCACAGCGCCTCCCAATGCAAAGGCCAGAGCAGATGCCCGTGGTACATTTATGCCGCTCAGGCCAGCCGCTTCCGGATTAACCGAAACAGCTCGAAACGCTAGACCCATGCGGGTTCGGTTGAGCCAAAAGTAAAGACAGGAGCAAAGAACGACCGAGAATAAGAATGCAACAATACGGCTTTGTTCGTATGGTTGACCCAATATCTCAAATGGTTTTTCAAGATAGGAATAACTGAAATACTCACCGCCAAACACCGCAAGCATTAGGCCAACCAAAATAAAGCTTTGGCCAAACGTAGAAAGAATACTATCAACTTCCAGTTGCCCTTCAGATTTTGCTCTATTTACCAGGTAGCGCATAAAAATCTTATAAATTAACCAGTTGACGGCAAATGCTAGAGGAGCAACCACTAGAATAGAAAATATCGGGCTAAATTGTGCACTGGTAAAAAACCAAAAAGCCGCGAACGATCCAGCGACCAGCATTTCGCCATTGGCTAGGTTCATAATTCGGGCGACGCCGTATTGCAATTGCAAACCCATTGCCATGAGGGTGTAAGCGCCGCCCAATAGAATTCCTATAATGAATATGTCCATGAGTGGCTTTTCTCGAATAAACAAAACCCTGGTGCAGCTATTCCGGCTGCACCAGGGGTCTTAATTTACGATCTTACCATTTTGGTTTTGGTTTAACCGGTTTTTGGCCCGGACGACCAGTGGAACTAACACCATAAAATTTGCCGCCCTGCCACTGGCCAACGGTCCAGTATTTCTCGTTGTTTTGGTTCTTAAAAGTGATAGGACCCATCACCGTATTGAAGGTGGTATTCTTTATATAGTCGATCACGGCTTTACGATCTTTGGAGCCAACACCTTCGATGGACTTTTCAAGAATTTGGAACGTCGCATAGACCATGCCGCTAGCCCAGTAGTCTGGCGTTTTGCCTGTTACTTTTTTATGGGCCGCAAAGTATTTTTTCATCGCTTCCGTGTCCGGATTGATGCCGCCAGCACCCAGAATGCCTTCCGCAGATTTCCCAAATTTGCCGCCAAATGAAGGGAATGCCGTCGCCACTGCAGTATAGTACGCTTTGACATTGAGGCCCTGAACTTTTGCCTGTGCCGTTAATCCAAAGGTATCCGGCGGATAGGACCAGGCAACAAAAGCATCCGGTTTGGCTGCTTTGGCACCACGGATGACTGGGGACAGGTCAGGCGATCCGAGTGGATAAGACTTATCATAAACAATATCAAAGCCTTCTTTTTTGAAGATTGGGCGCGCTGCGTTGGCCATTTCGATACCGAAGGCATCGGCAACATTGACCATGGCAACACGATTACCAATCGTGCCCGCAGCACGCATTTTCTTTAATATATTTACAACTGAAACAGAAAAGGTAGTTGTCGAACCAAGTGTAAAAAAGATGTTCGAATAACGTTTGGTCAACGGAATAACTTTGTCCGTAATTGCTGTATGAGTGATTAGTGGATAATTGTATTTGGCGAAGATCGGCGCCGTCGCAAGATTAAAACCGGTGCCGTAAGGTGCCAGGATAAAGTCAACTTTATCCTGGGTGGCGAGACGCTGAATATTTTTGATGGCTTCACCTGGAGTTGTGCGGTCATCGTATTCGATTAACTCAACTTTGGCTTTACCGCTTTTTAGTTTTATGCCCCCGCGGGCATTAACCTGCTCGACCCAAAGTTTTACATTTGGCCAAAAAGTTACCGTGGATCCGCCTGCGAGAGGTCCAGTCTTCGGTGCAGATGCGCCGATCTTGATAGTTTCAGCAGACACAGCCGAAACTGATGCCATCATTGCGATCGACGCGACGCCTGCAATAACAAGATTTTTGTATTTTAGAATTTCCATTGAAGTTTCTCCCTTGGTAGAGTGAATGCGTGGTAAAAAATAAATTTTAATCAGTTTTTTAATTTCCCTGTTATCCAAGTTACACTGGTTTAAAAATTCATGCACCCAAAATTCACTTGCTTAGAAAAAACGCTTTAGGTGTCCTTACAAAATTACGATTTATCGAAGATCAGGCAAGAATGGCCGAGAAAGCGGGCAAAGAAATAAAACTTATTGCGGAAACCAAAATCGTACCGTCTGGTGTCGTTCGGCTTATGGAACTTCAAGATCAAGGTTGCTCGTACATTCGACCCTAACGAATCACGGGCGCGTCATTCACCTTGATAATCTTGTAGGGCTTCATTTAAGGGAGAAGGAAATGTCAGGTATCAATGTTCGTTCATTTGCTCTTACGACAGGTATTTTCGGTGGCTTCTCAATGTTTTTCATTGCGTGGTGATTGATCCTTATTGGTGCTGCTGACGGCCCGACTACTCTGTTTGAGAGACTGTATATGGGCTTCAGTTTTACACCCCTTGGAAGTGTTATTGGTGCTGTTTGGGGCTTTGTTGACTGGGGTATCGCCGGGGTTATTTTTGCTTGGCTGTATAATTGGCTTTCTAAGAAGCTTGGATAGGGTGGGCTAACGCCCTCGCTTGTAGGTTAGATACTTAGCTGCTTCTTGAAGTTCTGCAAAACAGCTTAAGAAGCCCGTCTCCGCTTCGGCACTGGGATCAAACCCAACACGATAGTACGCAACATCCTCAAATAGGTGCAATAACCATTATGAACAATTCCATCGGACAACCAATCCGGCGAAAGGAGGACGAACGCCTACTCACTGGCCGCGGAAAGTTCAGTGACGATTTCCACCTGCCAAACCAAGCCCACGCAGTGATGGTCCGCTCGCCCTATCCTCATGCCCAGATCGCCAACATTGATGGCGAAAGAACGAAGCGCTTGCCGGGGGTTCTCGGAGTGTTCACCGGCAAAGATTGTGCGTCCGGTGGTCTCGGCGACATACCCCATTCCCCTTTGCCCAAGACCAAGAACGATCTCAAACTAACGGGACCAGATGGCTCCGATGTCTTTATCGGCCCCCACATGCTGTTGCCGACGGACAAGGTGCGTCATGTCGGCGAGGCGATAGCCATAGTCGTGGCAGAAACTAAAGCCCAAGCACTTGATGGTGCGGAGGTGATGGAGATCAATTATGAACTTCTCCCACACAATTTGGATGCCTGGGCCGCAACCATGCCTGGCAATTCGGCCATATGGGAGGAGCGACCAGATAATGTCTGTATCGATACCACCTTCGGCGATGAGGCTGGCACCGAAGACGCCTTTGCCCACGCTATTCATGTAGTGAAGGCAAGTTTTCATATCGATCGTGTTACAGGCGTCCCCATTGAACCACGCGCCGCGTTGGCGTCCTATGATGATGGTATCGACCGTTATACGATCTACGCCGGAAGTGGTGGAGCCGTCCGCCAGAAAACTGAAATTGCTTCAGTGCTTGGTGTCGAACCGGATAATATTCGTATTCTTTCATACGACGTCGGAGGTAATTTCGGAACACGTAATAGAGTGTATGTGGAGTTCGGCCTTGTCGCCTGGGCGGCTAAAAAATTAAGACGACCTGTGAAATTCACGGCTGACCGACAGGAATCCTTTCTTAGCGACTATCAAGGCCGGGACCTTCATACCACCATCGCTATGGCCTTGGATCACAAGGGTCGGATTCTTGCCCTACAGGCAAACAACATCAGCAATGTTGGCGCGCGGGCCGTGTCGTTCTCTCCTTTAGGAAAGGGCTCCGCACTAATTACCGGTAACTATCGGGTACCGGTGGCAACGATCCGTGCTCGCGCGGTTTTCACCAATACCGTCCCTACTCAAGCCTACCGCAGTTCAGGGCGACCTGAAGTAATTTTTGCGATCGAACGGCTTATGGAATTAGCGGCCCTTCAGCTTGATATGGATCCCATTGAGCTACGTCGCCTCAATCTGGTTGAGGCAGATGAAATGCCCTACACCAATCCCTTCGGTATGAATTATGACAGCGGCCTTTACCACGACAACATAGAGACAGCACAAAATCTGGCCGATTGGAATGGCATTGAAAGCCGTCGGCAGGAAGCGAGCAGCCGGGGTAAATTGCTGGGAATTGGCTTCGCCAATTACGTAGAATCCTCCATCGGAACGCCGCTGGAACAGACAGAAATTACCGTGAGATACTTCGGCCAAGTCGATGTAGTTATCGGTACCCAGCCCTCTGGACAGGGTCATGAGACCAGTTTTGCACAGGTCGCTGCCGATTGGCTTGGTCTAACAACGGATAAAATACAAATCATCGTCGGTGATACGGACGTGGTGAAAGTGGGCGGAGGTTCCCATTCTGGACGCTCCATGCGCATGGCCGGAACGGTCATCGTCATGGCCGCGGATGAGTTGATCGAAAAGGGACGAAAGCTTGCCGGACACGTTATGGAAACTTCCACATCGGACATCGTGTTTAGTGACGGCCTATTCAATGTTAAAGGCACAGACCTTCATATTAACTGGTTTGAACTTGCAGAAAAAAGTGAGAAAATAGAACTGCCGGAGGACCTGCAGGGTGGCTTATCTGTTACCATTAGCAATGAAATGAACACACCTGTGTTCCCCAATGGCTGCCATATTTGTGAAGTTGAAGTGGACCCTGAAACCGGAGCGGTTGAACTGCTCCGCTATGCGGCTGTCGACGATGTCGGTCGCGCCATTAATCCGATGATAGTTCACGGTCAGACCCATGGTGCCGTTGTGCAGGGACTTGGACAAGCCATGGTAGAGGCTTGTATGAATGACCCGGAGACAGGTCAGACGCTGAGTGGAAGTTTGATGGATTATGGCCTACTTCGTGCAGAAGATGTCCCGCTATTCAAAGTGGCGTTGAACGAAGTTCCATCGCCCACGAATCCACTAGGTATCAAAGCCGGCGGCGAAGGCGGCACCACCTCCTCACCGGCGGCATTCATAAATGCTGTTGTCGATGCACTGAGGGGATATGGAGTGACCGATTTAAAAATGCCTGCCACACCGTTCAACGTGTGGCAGGCTATACACGACACCCAGGAATAAGTCGCAAAGTCCATCCGAAAAGACTGTATGAAAAAAATTAATTTTCAAATTCCACATTAGAACATGTCAGATAGTGTTAAAAAATTGAAGTTAATTGAAGGGTAAGGCTGGTTTGCCTGAGAATTAATATTTTATTGTTTAGGGATATTGTTTGTTAACGGGGCCTTAAACGACAAACAATTCAGGCTTAGTTCGTGTCACCTTTTGAACAGTGTCTGGAAAAGGCAATCTAAAATTATAAGTGTGGCTATTCCCCCATAGCCACACTTAGGATATAGCCGGCCACAACCTCTTCAGGCTCGGCATTTAGTGCCACGTAAAGTTGATAATCGATTAGTCGGTTACCCTTCAAACTTAACGTCCTTTGATTGATAGAAAGGAGAATATAATGAACGCAGAGATCAACATTTATAATCCGGATACGTTAGGTGCCCCTCTAGGGCAGTACTGTCATGTAACACGGGTGAAAGCTACCGAGTTTCTATTCATTGCCGGTTCCCTTGCTGCAGATAAAGAAGGAAATATTATAGGGCCCGATCTGGATTTTGAAGCGCAATGCACCCAGGTTTTTGGAAATATTGAGAAAGCGCTCGGCTCTGCGAATGCTAGTTGGGCAAACGTCGTACAATTCACCACGTACCTCGTAAACTCACAGTGGATTCCAAGGTTCATGGATTTCCGACTGAAGAATTTTCCAACAATGTTTCCAGATAGGAAATATCCTCCCAATACCATGTTAATGGTTGATCGACTGGTCCAAGAACCTTTTTTGGTCGAGGTCCAGACAATCGCTGCCATTTAACCTGCAACAAACAACAGTATTCATGGGCTACGGTAGCGTTAGAAAGCTTCTCAGAAGTGAGATGAAAATGCTATCGCCAGGGCTTTTTGGTCAGTTTACAGTGTCAAATGTAACAATTCCACGAAATGCGCTTGCTACTTTGTCACCAAACCGCGTCTCCACATCCTGGATAACTGAACCCGGTGCAGAAACATCATCACGTCCCTCTTCGAGACCAGTAATCACCGTTAGCTGCACAGCATCAGTATCTCCGACATTTTTGAAGCCACGATAAACTTTAGGGGGACATGATAGTGTATCCCATTTGCCCATCGTCACACGGTGTTCGATTGGATCGCCAATGATATATTCTATGGTACCCTCAAGAACGATGAAAGTTTCGTAAGTTGAATTATGGGAATGTAAGCATGGACCCTGCCCCGGCGGCATAATTGATATGAACATGGTCGTACCTGCAGCACCAATTATTGGAGCAATATTACCAAAAGGGTTCTTGGTTTCATCAAGGATGACAGGCATTAGCTTACGTGCGAAAATGACATCTAATGCTTCCTGACCACACCACTCATATTCTTTCGCCGTTGACATCTCTTGAAGGTCTTCAAACCGCCCAATACGACTTTCCAGTTCCTCCGAACTTGGCGTGTATATATGATTTGCCACTTGTCTCCCTCCTTCTGGTTAGTATTAATTAAAAAATATTAAGGCAAAAGGTTCTTATTAAGCAATCCATTCCGGGTTTATTTGGGGTGGTACGCTTGCGGGGTTTCTTCGGCATGGGCTAATATGGCCACCTTGTATCAAGGGGAGGTTAAACATGTATGCATCTTATATTGAAAT
>Ga0114996_10008790_pt1 | contig 11150 bp, 11 predicted proteins | sample ArcticOcean_MG_C_4_FD_87039 | JGI IMG/M metagenome (GOLD analysis project Ga0114996, IMG submission 87039) | Marine microbial communities from western Arctic Ocean - ArcticOcean_MG_CB4_134 | ecosystem: Environmental > Aquatic > Marine > Oceanic | place: Arctic Ocean: Canada Basin | collected... | reverse complement strand
TTTCCCCTTATTCATCCTCATCTTCCTCGTCTTCGAATTTCTTCTGCAAACCCTTGGTCCCGCGCTGATCGGTGTTGGTCATGTTGGTTCCGCGTAGGTCGGCATCGGTAAAATCAGCGTCCATCAGCATCGGGCCCGTCAGGTCGGCGTCACGCAGATCGGCTTCGCGGAAATCGGCGCCTTCCATATCCATGTTCCGCATTACCGCTCCGTTCAGCAACACGCCGCGCAGCTTGGCTTTTTCCAGGCTGGTCCGCCATGCGCTGCCGCCGGATTGCTGCGTAATCGCGACCTCGCTGAATGTTGCACCGACCATGTTGGCGCCGGTCAAGTTTACGCGCGACATCTTCACTCCCCTGAGGTCGGCCCGGGCCAGGATGGCGCCGCGCAAATCGGCAAAGGTGAAGTCGGTCATAAGGAATTCCGATTTAGACAGATTCGCGCCCTTGAGCACGGCAAAGGATAAATCCGCCGCCGACAGGTTGACCCCCTTTAAGGTTTCGCCGAACAGGTCCATTTTCGACAAATCCGCCCTCTCCCCTTCCTTGCCGTTGGTATTGACCCACTTGCCATGTTTAACGATGACATCCTTGATCTTGATATCCAGATCGCCCAGGGTTTTGGCGATGTGGGCGGCCGACAGGTTGACCTTGGAAAAGTCCATGTTCTCGAACATGGCCCCGATCATTTCGGCGCCGGTCAAGTCGGCGTTGTCCAGCGTCGTTCCCGAAAATACGGCGCCGTGAAAAACCGCACCGGAAAGATTAGCGTCGGTGAAATCCGTCCCCTCCAGGTCGCACCCGATCAACTTCGACATCGACAAGTTGGCGCCCTTGAACGACGCGTTCTTGAGAATGCAGTCGGTCAGATCCGTTTGTACAATTAGATTGGCGGATAAGTTGGCGCCCGTCATGTCGGCGCCCCTGATCGTCGTTCTTTGCATGCCCGACAAGCCTTCCTCATGCTTTAACGGCGTCAGGTCGCCGCCTTCGGCCGCGGACCGCAGCAACACTCCGTCTCGCATATCGACGTCGTTCATCATCGCCCCTGACAGGCTGGCCCCGGCCAGACATGCCCCGCGAAGATCGGCCCGGTTGAGCGAAGCCTCCGTCATGTTTGAATAGCGCAGGTCCGAGGCAAACAGAATGGCATCGTCCAAGATCGTGCCTTCCAAATTAGCGTGCGCCAACACGGCGCCCGTCAATTCGGCGCGGGACAGATTGCGCCCCGCCATGTCCAAATACGACAGATCGTGCATATTCAACTGCATGCGCTCGCTGTCGCGCTCGTTATTTACAAAGGCTTCGTGGCGATCAAGAGCCCGGTCGAGTTCCTTCTGGGAAACCTTGGTCCATTGATCTTTGTATTCAAGTTCGTCCTGTAACGTCAAGTTTCGTTTTCCTGACGCCCTATCATGGCGTATTTAACGGATAGAATCTAACAAAGGGTACCCCATGACAATCGACGACAACGAGCCCGTTCATATCATCGGCGGCGGCCTGGCCGGAAGCGAGGCCGCTTGGCAGTTGGCGCGGGCCGGTGTGCCCTCGATCATCCATGAAATGCGTCCCGTGCGCGGAACCGATGCACACCAGACTGACCGCCTTGCCGAATTGGTCTGCTCCAATTCCTTTCGGTCCGATGATGCCGAGTCCAACGCGGTCGGGTTGCTGCATGAGGAAATGCGCCGCGCCGGATCGTTAATCATGATTTCCGCCGATGCCAACAGGGTGCCTGCGGGCGGGGCGCTGGCCGTCGACCGGGACGGGTTCTCCGCCGCCGTCAGCCAGGCGTTGGAGGAAGAGCCCCTGGTCGATATCCGGCGTGAGGAAATTTCCGGCATGCCGCCGGAGGATTGGACGCAGGTCATCATCGCCACCGGGCCGCTGACCTCGCCGGGATTGGCCGAAGCAGTGGCGGAACTGACCGGAGAGACGGGGCTGGCCTTTTTCGATTCCATTGCGCCCATCGTCACCAAGGACAGCATTGATTTCTCGAAAGTCTGGTTCCAGTCCCGCTACGACAAAATGGGCCCCGGGAGCGTCGGCAAGGATTACATAAACTGCCCGCTGACCGCAGACCAATACGAGACATTTATCGATGCCCTGCTCGATGCCGATAAGATTGAATTCAAGGACTGGGAAAAAGACACGCCCTATTTCGAAGGCTGCCTGCCGATCGAGGTGATGGCCGAGAGGGGCCGCAAGACGTTGAGTTTCGGTCCCATGAAGCCGGTCGGCCTGACCAACCCTCACGACCCGGAGACAAAACCCCACGCCATCATTCAGCTGCGCCAGGATAATGCCCTGGGTACGCTGTACAACATGGTCGGCTTCCAGACCAAAATGAACTACGGCGACCAAAAACGAATCTTCTCCACCATCCCGGGGCTGGAAGGAGCCGAATTCGTCCGCCTCGGCGGCTTGCACCGCAACACCTTCCTCAACGCGCCGAAGTTGCTGGACGGTACGCTACGGCTAAAAGTCCGGCCGCAAATCCGTTTCGCCGGACAGATCACCGGCTGCGAAGGCTATGTGGAAAGCGCCGCCATCGGCTTGCTGACGGGAAGATTTGCCGCCGCCGAATGCCGGGGGGACGAGCCCTCCCTGCCGCCGCCGACCACGGCTATGGGAGCGATTCTGAGCCACATCTCCGGTGGCGCCAATCCTGAAACCTTCCAGCCCATGAACGTCAACTTCGGCCTGTTCCCGCCGGTGGAAGGTGTCGATGAGCGCGGCAAACGCCTGAGAGGCCGCAAGCGCAAACAGGCCATGAGCAAGCGTGCGCTTAACGACTTCGACGCCTGGCTTAAGGAAAAAAATATGGCGGCGAGATAATCGCCGAAACGGGACGAGACAGGCCGCCTTCCCCTTGACAATTATCATCAAATGTTCTAAATTTGTTCTTTACTGTCCAAGCCACCGGACAGGTACTCTTTGATATTGTGAATTGGGTTTGAGACCGATCCCCCTGAGACCTCCAAAGAGGTTGGACCTAACCGGACATAATTTTTCCGGCACCGGTTGCCGCTGGCCGTTGGTGGCTACCCTAATAGTCTGAAAAATAAGCTGAATTCGGAGAATGTAGACAAAGGTAGACGGATGTCGACGTTTGCGTACTTTTCTCCCGGCCTCGAAATTTAATTCGTCAATTGTTTCAATGTCTTATGTAAATAATCGGGCGTTTTGGAATCGCATGGCCTCAGTCCCCGAAGCGCGATGAATCCGGCCCTTCCCCGGCCCAAGGCTGGCGCCCCTGATAGGGATATTTCGGATCCGAATAGCCCGGCGTCGAGGGATGCCCGGACGGCACCATGGAATTGATCAGAGCTTCGTCCTTGGCCGTAAAGTCATGGTCCAGCGCGCCTAAGTATTCCTTCCACTGGGGCATGGTGCGGGGACCGGCCAGAACGGAGGTAATGATCTGATTGTTGAGCACCCAGTTAAAAGCGAACTGACCTGCCGTCATACCGCTCTTCTCTGCGTGTTTCTTGATCTTCTGTGCCATCTTTATGGACTCGAAACGAAATTCTGTCTCCATCAAGCGCCGGTCACCGGCTCCGGCGCGGGAACTTTTTGCGGCATCTTGATCAACTGTGTATTTGCCGGTCAGTACGCCACGGGCCAGCGGGCTGTACGGCACGACGCCCAGGCCGAAATATTCGCACGCCGGCAACAGATCAACTTCTGGCATTCTGGTCATGGCGTTGTAATAGGGCTGACAAACCACAGGCATCGGCGCGCCCATGGCCTGGACCAGACTGCATAGCGCCGCCACCCGCCAGCCGGTGTAATTGCTGATGCCCCAGCAACGCGCCTTGCCCTGGCGGATCACATCCGAGACCGCCTGGATGCTTTCTTCCATCGGCGTGTCCAGATCATCCAGGTGAAAATAATAAATATCGATGAAATCCGTGCCGAGCCGTTTGAGGCTGGCATCGACGCCTTGATGGATGTGCTTGGCCCCCAGGCCACGATCATTGGGACCCGGCCCCATGGGGTTACCAACCTTGGTGGTCAGCACCCAATCATGGCGATTGCGCTTGATGGCGCGGCCGGTGATCTTTTCCGATTCGCCCTTTGCATAGCCATCGGCGCAATCGATGAAGTTGACACCGGCGTCACGAGCGGACGCAATAATACGTTTCGAGGTCGCTTCATCGGCGCGTCCGCCGAACATCATTGTGCCGAGACAGATCGGCGAAACCGTAAGACCGCTAGCACCTAAACGTCTGTATTGCATAACTTTTTTCCTCCCATTTGGGGCCTGCGTCCGATGCCGGGACTTGGTAATAGCAGGTTGCCGCGGTCGAGTCACAGGGTCTAGGAACACCAAGACGCCTAATCCGACCGGGTTGGCAGCCTGTCGGGCCGAGTCAAAAAATGGCATGATAGCACCCGAATCGATTTTTCCATGGCGATCGGGGTCAGGGGTGACTGAATCGCTCGTTGACCAGTGCCTGCACCAAACCGGCCGGGGTCAAAAGGTGAAGATTTCAAGGCCATGCTGAAGCACCTTGCCTATTCTGTTCGACGGCCATCGCCTAGCCTCTTGGCTTGGATGGCCGTGGTTGTGTTGCCGGTGGTGTTGTCGTTTCCCACGGCCGCCAAGCCGCCGCCCCAACCGCCGGCCAAAACCATGCGCGCGCCACAGGCCGGAACCCCCGCCGACAAAACCCTCAACGAAGCGACGCTACGCCTGTTTAAATCGGTCGAGCTCAACGACATTGCCGGCATCAAATCCAGCATCGAGGCCGGCGCCGATCTTTTCGTGGAAAATGATCTTGGTATGACCGCCGCCGATCTGGCCGTCGATAAGGGACATTTCATTATTGCCCATTATCTGTTGTCAAAGCGCATGCTGGGCCAAACGCCGCCCATGGCCTTGCTTCCCAACATGGTCCCCAAATCTGTTCCCGGCGCCAAACCCAAGCGCAAGTTCGCTTCTCCGCCCACAAAACCGGCCGCACCAATCGTGGCCGAAGCCCCACCGCCGCCCACCGCGCCTGAAACGCCGGAGGCCGATGGTCCCGCCGAAATTCCACCCATGCGCATCACCGTAGCCCCGCCACCCGAAGAAACCGTGGCCAAGCCCGCCCCTGTCGATAATACCCCTGCGCCGGTTCCAACCGAACCGGCCAAAATGGCAGAAGCGGGAGACGCGCCGGCGGCGGACAAACCGTTGCCGGACCTTGGCGTCGTGGAATTTTTCAAAGCACTGGTCGATCTGGTCACCCCCGGCGGTGAAAAACCGCCTAAACCCGTTAAAACGGTTGAAGGGGAGCCCGCCCCCGGCGGACCCGCCGAAGCCATTGCCGAAGGCGTCACCAAGGATGCCTTCAAGGAAACCATCGTCGAGTCCACCGTCGATGACTCCGATGAAATTATTGTTGAGGTCACGGATGAGGCCGGTCCGGACGATGCCATGGAAATTGTCGAGGAAGTTACGGAAGACACCCCCCTCGCCCTCGTCGAAGGCGACATGGAAACGGTTACCGCCGAGCCCCAGGAGGACGATACCCCGGCCAAGGAAGAAGAGGAAAAAAGCTTCCTGGACCGCATGGCCAATCTGTTCACCTCGGATAAAAATGCGGATACCGGCAAACCCGCCACCGAAGACACTGCAAAACCCGGAGGCACTGAAGACAAGGCGGCCGAGCCCAAGGGCGTTCAGGTGACGGAATACGAATTGCCCCTGCCGCCGCCGAAAACATCGGCGGAAAGAAGATTTTCGCCCAAATTTTTCGACAGGCTGGCGGATTTTCTGGAATCCGGCGACGAAGCAGCCTTCAACGCCTGGCTGCCGGAAATGCAGGTCATGAATGCCGAGACGCTGCGCCAACAATCGCAACCGCCGAGCCGCGTCGCTGCCCCTCCTGTCACCGACGGTGTTGCCCAGCCGGCACCGGGTAAAAGCCCCAAGCCACCGGTTGAAGCGGTGGCCCTGCCAGACGCGGTGGAACCCTGGTCGACGGCAGTTGTGGACCCAAGTGCTCCACCCATTCCCGGCGCCAGGGAAGCATCTCCGGAAGCTGCGCCAAAACTTAAACCCGGCCCGGAAAAAGTTCAAAAATTCGCTGAAAGGGAGACAGCCCCTCTGCCCAGCGAGACCGCGCCTGAAAACTAGGCCTGATCAAAGGCGTGTTCAACAAGCTGGTCGATGTGCTGACACCCGATTTTAAAAACCGCGAGAGACCCGAACGTCTGGTTCTAGAACCCGAGGAAAAACTAGCCGCCGCCGAACCCTCAAAACCTAAGGGCGAAGGTGTCGAAGAGCCATCCGCCTACTGGCCGATCACAGAGGTGGAAGCCGCCAAAAAATCGTCGGTGGCAATGAAAAAACCGTCCAGGCGGACTGTCTTCAAGACCTCGCTCAGCGGCGTCACGCTGACGTTGGGCCGCTCCGTGACGCTGGAAAACTCTTACCCGCCCGGCTACGGCGTCGATCCACGCAACCAGTGCGTCAAGAAGAACCGGGGCACGACCTAATTCTACCTGGAAACCGTCGATTGGCCAGATACCGTTAAAACAGATTTCCTGGTGCCGACGATCTTGTATACCGGCCAAAAAGCCATCGCGCGGTACGATCAGGGCATCGCCAGCCGGTTCCATGCGTTGTTCCCGTCAGAATCCTTTAAACGCGTCGCGCAATATTTCCATGAACGGTTCGGTGAACCGACGGATGTTTGGAACCGCTCCATCGCTCCCTTCGCCCAGCCCCGTCAGGATAACCCGACGCTGGCGTGGCGCAGCATTGAACCTGAATCCGGCGTGATCACCATCCTCGAAATCCGTAAGTACGACGACAGCCGGGGCGGCTTCCCCGACACCAGGCGCGGCGCGGCAATGCTGCATCTGGCTAATTCTCCGCCTATTTTCCCGCAGGTGTCGTCTCACGAACTGATGCGCCTCAGCCGCGGCCGTCTGGGCCCGCCGCCGGCTCCCGGAGCGACGCCGGTCAATGTTCCGGCTGCCCCCCCCCGGAGAGGGTGAAGTAGTAGAGGAGGCGCCAGAGAAGTCCATGAAAGAAATGACGTCTGAAGAAATTCAGGCCATGCGCCGGAAAAAGAAGGCCGAAAAAGACGCCAATAAAGGAGGCACGCCCGCAGCCGCCGAGGGGGACTCTCCGGCGGAAGACCCCTTAGCTCTGCCACCGGACCCGCAAGGCCGATAAGCGCCAAGGGCATTTCCGAAACACCCCGGGGTAATGCGAATCCATCCCCAAAATAGCCCTTTTCGGCCTCGACCCTGCCTACTCTTAAAGACTGCAATGCAAGCTCAGAAATGCTTTTAGGATATATATTGAAGCCCAGGGCGTTCGTCCGTATATACCAAACCCAACTTACTAGAGTTTCTCTAATTTCTATCTTATGTACTTTGACAAGAGGAGATGTTTGAAAATGGGTGGCATCCTTAGCAATCTGAAATCAACGGTCATCGCCGGTTTCGTTCTGACCGTGCTTATGGTCGTCGTCGTTGTCGGGCTCACCGGCGAAGGCGCACCGGGCGGTTCAAACTGGATCGCGTTCATGTGGCGCTGGCTGCATGTGCTCAGCGCCGTCATGTGGATCGGTCTGCTGTGGTATTTCAACTTCGTGCAAATCCCCAACATGCCCAATATCCCAGATGACCAGAAACCGGCCATCAGCAAGGTTATCGCGCCGGCGGCGTTGTGGTGGTTCCGTTGGGGCGCCATGGCGACCATCGTCACAGGGCTGCTGCTGGCGCGCGGCAACGGCTATCTGATGGAGGCGATGACACTCGGCCTCACCGACGGCGTCGCCAAGCACACGGCCATCGGAATCGGCATGTGGTTAGGGATCATCATGTGGTTCAACGTCTGGTTCATCATCTGGCCGAACCAGAAAATCGCTTTAGGCATGGTCGAGGCCGATGCCGACGCCAAGGCGGCCTCGGCGCGCAAGGCGATGCTTTTCTCACGCACCAATACGATGCTTTCGTTCCCCATGCTCTTCGCCATGGTTTCGGCGCAGAACATTTTCTAATGGGGATGCGGACCCTGGGGAAAGCGGGGCCTTCGGGCCCCGTTTTCTATTGGGAAAACAGCCTAATCCACCGCGATCAAAGCCGCCGCGCAAGCGCGTTCCTCGGCCAACAACACGTTGAAGGTTCGACTGGCGGCACCCGTATCCATCCATTCGAGGACCACGCCCCATTCGCTTAACCCCTCGCGCAGGCCTTTCGGCGGGGCAAGAAACGCAGGCCCGCAACCGATCACCAGAATTTCCACGGACGGTTGGGCCTCTGCCACCGGGGCTAAACCATCCAGCGAAATTTCCGCCGCCGCCTCCACCGGCCATGCCAGGGTGCGTTCGGGGAATATCAAAACCGAACCCTCAAAGATGTCGGTGGCGATATGAAACTTTCCAGACCCGTAGCTCCGGATGAGCTGTCGTCCGGCGGGAACCTGGGGCGTGATATCCAGTCCGGGGATAGGGTTACGGGGCCACCGGGGCCGCCGCCTCCTTGGCCTGTCCTCCACCGCGGCGGATGTTCAGGTGCAACAGCAACGGCACGGCCACACAGATCGATGAATAGGTTCCGATCAGCACTCCCCAGATCATGGCGAAGCTGAAGTCGCGGATGACCTCGCCGCCCAGAAAATAAAGGGACAACAGGGCCAGCAGGGTCGTCACGCTGGTTATAATGGTGCGCGACAAGGTCTGGTTGATCGAATTGTTAAGTAAGTCCGGCAGAGCCATTTTCTTGAATTTGCGCAGATTTTCCCGCACCCGGTCGTAAACGACCACGGTGTCGTTGATGGAATAGCCGGCGATAGTCAAAATCGCCGCTACCGTGGATAAATTGAACTCGAGACCCAACAGGGCGAAGAGTCCGATCGTCGTCAGTACGTCGTGAATCAGGGCCACAATAGCGCCGAGACCGAACTGCCATTCGAAGCGGAACCAGATGTACACCAGGATCGCCAGGATGGCGAAGCCGACGGCCTTCACCCCGTCCCAGAACAGCTCTTCAGAAACCTTGGGCCCGACGAATTCGGTTCGCCGGTATTCAATGCCCGGGCCCAACGACTGTTTGACCTTGGCCAGGGCCACTTGTTGGGCTTCCTCGCCGCCGTCTTGGCGCTGCACACGGATCAGCACGTCATCGGGCTGGCCGAATTCCTGCAACGTGACCTCGCCGAGACCAAGCTGGCCCAGTTGCGAGCGCATCGCGCCCAGATCAGCGGGCCCTGGGGTGCGAATGTCGATCATGATGCCGCCCTGGAAATCAATGCCGTAACTCAGGCCCTTGATGGTGAACAACCCCACGGCAGACGCCACCAGCAGGATCGAGGCGGCGAAAAACAGTTTCTTTTTCGCGATAAACCCGAGGTTAATATTGGCCGGTATCAGATTAAAGCCGAGCATACGTTTTAATTCCCTATAGCGGCAGCGACTTAGGCTTGGTGCGCTTGAGCCAGGTGACAACAATCAGCCGGGTCAGCATGATGGCTGTGAACATGGAGGTGACGATGCCGATGGACAGTGTCACCGCGAACCCCCGCACCGGCCCGGACCCGAACGCATACAACAACAACGCCGCGATCAGAGTCGTCAGATTGGCATCGACAATGGTGGTAAAGGCCCTGGAATACCCGGCATCGACGGCGGAAATGGGCGTACGCCCGGCGCGGACCTCCTCGCGGATGCGCTCAAACACCAGCACGTTGGCATCAACCGCCATGCCGATGGTCAGCACGATTCCGGCGATGCCCGGCAAAGTCAGTGTCGCCTGAAGGAAGCTCAGCGCGCCCACAATCAATGCCATATTGACGATCAGGGCAGCATCGGCCATGAAACCGAAAAGCCCGTAGGCAACCCCCATAAACACAAGGACGGCGATGATGCCGATGATCGAAGCGATCTTGCCGGCGGCGATGGAATCGGCGCCGAGACCTGGGCCGACGCTGCGTTCCTCCAAAATCTTCAAGGGCGCAGGCAGGGCCCCGGCTCTGAGCAGCAAGGACAGATCCTGCGCTTCCTGAATGGAAAAGGATCCTGATATCTGTCCACTGCCGCCGAGTATGGGCTCACGAATGACAGGCGCGCTTATGACCTTGCGGTCAAGCACGATGGCGAACAGCTTGCCGACATGCTTTGAGGTCGCCGAGCCGAAGCGCTTGGCCCCGGCGGTATCAAAACGGAAATTGACGACCGGCTCACCGGTGCGGGAATCGTAAGACGGCTGAGAATCAATCAGGGTGTCACCGGACACCATGACCCGCTTGCGGATTAGATACATGCGGCCTTGTTCGTCTTTGTCATCGGACGGCAGCAGCCACGAGCCCGGTGGAATGCGCCCGGCCATGGCCGATTCCACGGAATTGCGCTGATCGACCAGGTGGAAACTCATCTTCGCGGTCTTACCCAGCAAACGCTTGATGCGGTCCGGGTCGTCTACCCCGGGAAGCTGCACCAGGATGCGGTCCTCGCCCTGGCGCTGGATGGTCGGCTCGCGGGTGCCGGTCTCATCGACCCTGCGCCGCACAATCTCAATAGACTGCTGTACCGCCGAGGTCCTACGGTCGCGTATGGCCTGCTTGGTCAGGGTCAGGATAACTTGATCCCCGCTGGTCGTCGCCTGGGCGCTGGGATCGATTTCGCGCAACAGGGCTCGCGCCCCATCCACTTTTTCTGAGTCCTTGATGGTGACCTTGGTGCCGTCTTCGGTGACACCCAGCCCGCTATAGCGAATACGCGCCTTGCGCAGTTCGATGCGCATGGTATCGACTATGGATTCCAGGTATTCCCGGATCACAGCTTGGGAATCCACCTCCAGCAGAAGGTGCGAGCCGCCCTGCAGGTCCAGCCCCAGGCTGACCTGTTTGTGGGGCAGCCAGTCGGGCAAGGCTTCGGCATTTTTGGCGTTCATGAAGTTGGGTCCGGCAAAGGCAACGCCCAACAGGCACACCACCAACACCAGAGCCACTTACCACTTCGCGAAATAAATCATTGAAAAACCCGGGCCAGAAAATCGTTATTATTTGTCGTCCGACTTTTTAGCGTCGGATTTTTTGTCTTTCATGTCCTTATCGCCGCTGACCGGTTCGGTCTTGGACATGACTGCGGAAACCAGGGAGCGCTGCACCCGGACCTTGACGCCGTCGGCGATTTCAACGGTGACATC
>Ga0114996_10008789_pt1 | contig 11150 bp, 9 predicted proteins | sample ArcticOcean_MG_C_4_FD_87039 | JGI IMG/M metagenome (GOLD analysis project Ga0114996, IMG submission 87039) | Marine microbial communities from western Arctic Ocean - ArcticOcean_MG_CB4_134 | ecosystem: Environmental > Aquatic > Marine > Oceanic | place: Arctic Ocean: Canada Basin | collected... | reverse complement strand
GGGCCCAGCGGGCCTAAGGGGCCCAGCGGGCCTAAAGGCCCAGCGGGCCTAGAGGCCCAGGTCACTACGCGGCTCTCCTTCACCGGCGGGCCGCGTAGTAGGCCAGGCCGGCCGAGCCGATCCCTCCACGAGGGGTGCCCCGGTTGTCGCCTAGGAGCGCCGCAATAGAGTCGGCTTGGCAGGCTCGCTGTCGTCAGGCTCGGGATGGTCAAGCGTGTAGTGGAGGCCGCGGCTCTCCTTGCGCAACATCGCGGACTCGATGATGCGCGTCGCAACCAAGGCCAGGTTGCGAAGCTCCACGAGGTCGGGCGTCAGCTTCGACTTCCAGTAGTAGTCGCGGATCTCTGCACTGAGGAGCTCGATGCGCCTGCGGGCGCGCTCCAACCGCTTGTCGCTACGCACGATGCCGACGTAGTTCCACATGAAGCGTCGGATCTCGTCCCAGTTCTGCGTGATGACCACGACCTCGTCGCTCTCGGACGCCGAGCCGGTCTCCCACCGCGGCACGAGGGACGCTTCCACGGGCTCCACATCCGCCAGGCGAGCGACCGCCTCGGTCGCGGCCGCGTCGGAGAAGACGACGGACTCCAACAGAGAGTTCGATGCGAGCCGGTTCGCCCCATGCAGACCCGTGCACGCGACCTCGCCAGCCGCGAACAGGTTCGCGAGGTCGCTCTCGCCGTGGAAGTCCGTACGCACACCGCCGCAGCAGTAATGCGCAGCCGGCACGACCGGGATCGGCTGAACGGTCATGTCGATACCGAGCTCCATACAGCGCCCGTAGATCGTAGGAAAGCGCTCGCGGATATAGGCCCCGTCCAGATGCGTCACGTCGAGCATGACGCTGTCGTCGCCGGAACGCTTGAGCTCCGTGTCGATGGCCCGCGCCACGATGTCGCGCGGAGCCAGCTCCGCGCTCTCATGGTAGCGGGGCATGAAGGCGTCGCCCGACCGGGTCCGCAGCACGCCCCCCTCGCCCCGCACCGCCTCGGAAATCAAGAATGACTTCGCATAAGGGTGATAGAGGCATGTGGGGTGGAACTGCATGAACTCCATGTTGGCGAGCGTGGCCCCTGCGCGGTACGCCATCGCCATGCCGTCGCCAGACGCGATGTCCGGGTTCGTCGTGTATATGTAGACCTTACCCGCTCCTCCGGTCGCCAGAAGCGTCAGCGGGGCGAGCATCCGCTCCACGTGCCCTGTTCGCACTTCGAGCGCATACGCGCCTAGCGCGCGATTAGGACCAGGGAGCCCCGCGCGTTCCGACGTGAGGAGATCGACGGCACAGTGGTCCTCGAAAAGCTCGATGTTCGGATGGGAGTGAACCCTCGCCAGGAGCGCGTTCTCGATCTCGCGGCCGGTCGCGTCAGCGCGGTGCAGGATGCGGCGCTGCGAGTGTCCACCCTCGCGTCCGAGCTCGAACTCGCTCGTCGCCTCAGGATGGGGGTCGCGGTCGAACTCGACACCCATCGAAAGCAGGGAGTCGATGGTCTTCGGACCGCGTTCCACAACGAAGCGCACGACTGATTCGTCGCAGAGGCCCGCGCCCGCAACAAGCGTGTCCTGGACGTGCTCCTCGAAAGAGTCGTCCGTGGATTCCACTGCGGCAATGCCGCCCTGAGCCCAGTTCGTCGCGGAATCGGCCGCCCGCTTCTTCGTGATGATGCCAACGGTTCCCGCCTCGGCTGCCCGGATCGCGAAGAACAGCCCCGCGATGCCACTCCCGATGACGAGGAAGTCGAATTGGCGAAGCTCCGGCGAGGACGCGCCGGCCGTCACCGACTCAGCCGCCCCTGTGCGTCCAGATCAGCACGATGCCACAACCACTCTCGCTGGACCGCCTCTGGAACTGCGTAGGCACGTCCAGCCCCTGGAAGATCTCGATGGCTTCGACCTCCGTGGGCGAGATCTCGTTGAAGTCGTAGTTGTTCAAGCGCTGGCCATCCACGTATATGTCGAGACCACAAGAGGCCGCGACCAAGCCCCCTCGGCGGCGGCTCACGACACGTGCCGGACTGTCTGGGCTGCGACCGCCCTCCACCTCCACTCCCGGCACTCGATACATCAGCTCGGACAACGTCGTCGGCTGCAGTGCCTCCATCTCGGCGGGCCCGAACTGAGTTCCCCACGCCCGGACGGCTCTGTCGTAGAAACCGTTTCGCTCCAAGGCCTGAGAGCGAACTGCAACCACCTGGATCGGCTCGAGCATGATGGGACGCGTCGACATGTTCGCGAGGACGTCAATCGTCAGTCCGGGATGAACGATCACTGGCTCCGTCCGGGTCTCGTACCCGAGCCTCTCGAAGCGAATTTCCACCAGTCCCGGGGTGAGTCCCTCCAGGGAGAAGCGACCCTGTTGGTTGCTGATCGTGCGCCCACTGAGACGGTTCACGACGTTGATGTCCACGTCGCTGAGTCCCAAGTCCCCGTTCTCGTCCGTGACGCGTCCGATGATCTGGCCCGGGGCATTGCGGTCAGGCACGAGCGCGTGGTCCAGCATCACGAGGAAGTCGGCCTCGCCCGGCACACGCAGGTAGCCCTCGGTGACGGCGTAGCCAGCGGCTTCCGACCGAATCAGGTGGCGACCGACCGGGAGGTCGGGAAGGTCGACCCGGCCGGTGCGGTCGGACGTCAGGCGAATGCCTAGGTCGGGAATATCGACGATCGCGTTGGCGATCGGTTCCTCCGTTTCCGCGTCGGCCACACGGCCAAAGGTCGCGACCACGCTCGAGTCGATCGGCTCGGACTGCTGTCGGGCCGCCGTCGGGAGCTTCTCGCAGCCGATCACCAGACCGGCCGCGCAGGCAGTTTGGAAGGCGACGACGGCCGTGACCGCGTCCAGTGGGACCCCGTCACCTATCTCGTAGCTCGTCCCGAGGTTGAAGCAGCCCAAAGCCTGGCCACCGTCGCATGCGCGGCGGTAGAGGCTGACGGCCATGCGCGAATCTTGCGGCACGCCAGCACCCGTGCGGTGGAGACCGCCGAGGTTGACGCACCCCATCAGCTCTCCTCCCTCGCAGGAGTACTCGTACAACATGAAGGCCATTTCCGGGTCCTGCTGAATCCCCTCACCGCGCTCGTAACCGACGCCGAGATTAACGCAACCCGAGAAGTCACCCCCGTCGCACGCTTGCGCGAAGAGCTCCAGCGCCCTCTCCGGATTCGCCTCCACACCGGAGCCGGTGAGCGCCATAGTGCCTACGCGGCGGCAGGCTGACGCCAGTCCGCCATCACACGCCTCGAGGTAGAGTCGGGCGGCGGCAGGGTAGTCCACCAGGACTCCGGCACCCGTTTCATAAAGCAGCCCGAGACTTTCGCATCCGGCGAACTCTCCGCCTTCACAGGCACGCTCATGAAGGCTGACCGCGCGCGCCAGATCACGAGCGACTCCCTGACCGGAGTCGTGCATCGAGCCGAGGATCGTGCATCCCTCCATATCGCCGAGCTCGCAGGCCTGCCCGTACAGGGCCGCTGCTCGCGTAAGATCCCTAGGCATCCCCTGTCCCGCCTCGAACATTAGGGCCAGCACGCTACAGGCGGTTGCATCCCCATCGTTGCAGGCCCCCTGGTAGAGCGCCTCCGCATCCTGGGACGCCACAGGCACGGCCAGCAGGCCTAGTAGCGTGACTGCAAGAACGGCTTCCGTCTTCATACAACCTTCCTCAAACCGAGTGGGGTGACGCTCGGCCTCCCCTGGGCCAATCACCTAATACCTCGATGACGTCGATCTGTTCGGGCATAGAATGTCTATGCCCAGGGAGTCGGCCGCCACTCCTGTCGCCGGACGCAGTCAGGCCGTGGCCTCCATCGGGCATCGAGGGAGACAAGCTATCGTCGGCCGGCGCGCTCCGTAAACCGCTTCCTGCCGCCGCTTTCCGCACGCGGCGCGGGTCCCGACTCGGGTCAGCCCCGCCCTATCAGACCCGTCTTCTCGAGGATCGTCTCCATCAGGCACCAGCGCGTGAAGCTCGACTGGAGCAGGTTCAGCCCTACGAACACAGTGAAAAGGAACCACCACGGGCTCACGAACCAGCCCAGGGCGACAGAGATCAGTATGAAGGCGCCGGCGATGGCGCGAATGGCATAGTGCATCGTCATATCAGTTCGTCCGCTCCGGAAGAGTAGAGTTTCAAGCGATGGTTCATCGGTGCATCTCGTAGTAAAGAAGAGGAACGGCTACGAGCGTCAGGGCGGTGGAGACGATGGCGCCGCTGATCATCGCCATGCCGAGGCCCTGGAAGATCGGGTCGGCCACCATGACCGCCCCGCCGATCACGACCGCCGCGGCGGTCAGAATGATCGGACGCGCCCGGATGAGTCCGGACGTGACTACTGATTCGTGCAGGGACTGGCCCCGTTCGAGCCCCAGCTCGATGAAGTCCACCAGCAGGATCGAGTTCCGCACGATGATCCCTGCGAGGGCGATCATTCCGATCATCGACGTCGCGGTGAAGAACGCGCCGGTGACCGCATGCGCGGGCAGGATACCGATCAGCGTCAATGGAATAGGAGCCATGATCACGAGCGGGACGGTGAACGACTGGAACCACGCCACCACGAGCACGTAGATCAGCAGAAGAACCGCCGCGAATGCGATCCCTAGGTCGCGGAACACGTCGCGCGTAATGTCCCATTCCCCATCCCACACGACCGAGACCTCCTCGGTCAGCGTGGGTGCGCCGCCCCAGCTCACCTCTACCTCGGGCAGGGCCTCCGCGAGCGGGTCGCGCATCTCGAGCATCGCGTACGCCGGGCTCTCGAGTCGGCCCGCGACGTCCCCCGTGACGTAGACCACAGGCTTCAGGTTCTTCCGGAAGATCGGCGTGGGCGCCGCGACGCTGTCGAACGTCGCGAGTGTGCCGAGCCGGCGCACTCCCTGGCCCGAGCTCACCGGCAACGCCGCCAGGTCTCCCACGCTGCCGGTCAGGGAGTCCGGTAGTGCGACACGGATCGAGACCGGCTCGGCCGCGTGCGGATCGTGAAGCAACCCGGCTGATGCACCGCCCATCGAGGCTGCGATCGTCCGGGTCACGTCTCCTGTGTTGGTTCCGGCCCGGACGGTCTCACTCTGGCGCACCTCGGCCCGTAGCTGGGCGTGCGGCGCCTCCACGGACCAATCGATGTCGACCACACCGTCGGTCGCCTCGAAAACCTCACGGACCCGGGCGGCCGCGTCGATCTGGGCCTCATAGGTGGGGCCGTACACCTCCGCCACGAGGGTCGCTTGGACGGGCGGGCCCGGCGGGATCTCCGCGACCTTCACCGACGCACCGTACGCGCGGGCAAGCGAGTCGACCACCGGCCTGATGCGGAGCGCAACGGCGTGGCTCTGGTCGGCCCGTTCTTCCTTGGGCAAGAGGTTCACTTGCAAGTCCGCGACCGTCGGCCCGGTGCGCAGGAAGTAATGCCGCACGAGCCCGTTGAAGTTGAACGGCGCAGCGGTGCCGGCGTAGACCTGAATGTCGTGCACGGCCTCGTCCCGTCCGACCGCGACCGCGAGCGAGTGCGCCACCTCGGAGGTCCGCTCGAGTGAGGTGCCTTCCGGCATGTCTACGATCAGCTGGAACTCACTCTTGTTATCGAAAGGCAGCATCTTCACGGTGACCCACTGGAGCGGGACCATCGCGATGGCGCCGAAGAGCAGAGCGACCATTCCGGCGTACACCGCGAGCCGGCGCGACCCGTTGGCGAGTAGCCTCTCGACCATGCCGCGGTAGGCACGTGCGATCCGCCCGTCGGGGACATGCTCTTCTTCCGGATGCTCCCCGGCCGCGTGCTCGGAGGCTGCACCGTCGTCATCCGCCTGTTCCCCCTCGTGGGCCGACGCGTGTCCCTTCACCAGCCTCACGGCAAGGTACGGCGTCACGATGAACGCCACCGCGAGCGAGAAGAGCATTGCCACCGACGCACCCACCGGGATCGGCCGCATGTAGGGACCCATGAGCCCCGAGACGAAGGCCATCGGCAGGATGGCCGCAATCACAGTGAAGGTGGCCAGGATCGTCGGGTTGCCGACCTCGTCGACGGCCATGACCGCCGCTTCGTCCGCGCTCCGGCCTTTCATGCGGAGGTGGCGGGCGATGTTCTCGACGACCACGATCGCGTCGTCCACCAGAATGCCGATCGCGAAGACCAAAGCGAACAGCGTGATGCGGTTCAACGTGTACCCGTAGAGCCGGTACACGAGGAGCGTCAGGGCGAGGGTCACAGGCACGGCGACCAGCACCACGATCGCCTCGCGCCAGCCGAGCGTCAGCCACACCAGGAGGACGACGCCGACGGTGGCAATCAGGATATGGAGGAGCAGCTCGCCCGACTTCTCGGTGGCGGTCTCTCCGTAGTCCCGCGTAACCGTGATCCGCACGTCCTCCGCGATCACTCGGCCACGCAGCTCCTCCACCCGCTCCAAGACACCATGGGCGATCGTGGCCGCGTTCTTTCCCTCGCGCTTCGCGATGGCGATCGTGACCGCCGGCTCGAAGTCCATCCCGTCGCCCCCCGTGGGCAGGAACGAGACGTATTGGTCGGGCTCCGCCGGGCCGTCCGCGATGGCGGCCACATCCCGCAAGAGGATGGGGCGTTCACCGACTATGCCCACGACGACGTTGCACCTGCTCGACGTCCTGCAGCAGCTGTCCCACGCGGACTGGGATGGAGCGGTTGCCCGAGAGCAGCGTTCCTGCCGGGAGCTCCGCGTTGGCGGCCTCCAGCACGTGGATCACCGCGCCCGCTGACAGACCGCGGGCGGCCAGCGCCTGCGGGTCGAGCGTCACCCGCACCTCGCGCGGGGCTCCACCGATCACCCATGTCTCGGCCACGTCGTCGATGCGCTTGAGCTCCGCTGCGAGTTCGACCGCCTGCTGGCGCAGCAAGAACCCGTCGCCCACGTCCCCACCCCCGGAGAGCGTGAGGGTCAGGATCGGGACCTCGTTGATGCCGTGGAGCGTGACCATGGGGGGCGTCGCTCCTGATGGAGCGCGATCCGCGTTGGCGAGCAGCTTCCCGTAGAGGCGCGTGAGCGCGATCTCCGGCTCCGTGCCGACCTCGTAGCGCGCGGTGATCATGGCGCCGTCGGATTGGGCCACACTGTAGACGTACTCGACTCCCGGGATCTCCCAGATCGCCTGCTCGAGCGGCTCGACGACCCGACGCTCGACCTCTGCCGGCCCGGCACCCGGGAGGCCAACCATCACGTCGATCATCGGGACGCGGATCTGGGGCTCCTCCTCGCGGGGGGTCGTGAGAAGCCCTCCGACCCCCGCGGCCACAGACGCTCCCACGAGGAGCGGTGTCAGCTTGGAGTTGAGGAACCGCTGGGCGATACCGCCCGAGAGTCCGGTCTTCACTGGACGATCCTCTCCCCCGACTCCAGGCCGCTCAGCACCTCGACGCGCGCCTCCCCGGCGGCCTCCGCCCCGGCGGTCTCGAGACGCCGGCCCAGTCGGATCCAGCGGAGCGTCTCACCGGAGTCGGTGACGACCCGTACGCCTGTCAGCTGTCCCCGACGGACGACCGCCGACTCCGGGATGGCGATCCCCTCGCGGGCCCCTGCGGGCACGAGCGCCGTGACGGCAACCCCGGTCGGCCATGTCGCCGGCAGGTCCGCGCGGACCTCGACCGTCCGTGTCCGGGCATCAGCGCCGGACGCGATGGCCCGTATGGTCGCCGCTGCTTCTCCGGCGGCATCACTGCGCACCACGATCTCCTGCCCAGGGTCAAGCGTAGCCGCCAACTCCGGCGGCACGCCGAGCACCGCCTCGCGGGGCCCATCGGCGGCGACCCCCACCAGCGGCACCCCGGGTGCAGCGAGGTCTCCGACCCCGGCCGTCCGACTCACCACCGTGCCGGCGAAGGGCGCGCGGAGCGCCGCGTATCCTGCGGCCGCATTCACCTCCAGCATCGCGGCCTCGGCGAGCATCACCTGAGACTCCGACTGCACGAGTCCGAGCCGCGCCTGGTCGCGCTGCACCATCGGCACCGCGTCCTGGGCGTACAGCGTGTCCATGCGCGTCACGTGTCGGGCCGCCTCGTCCCTGGCGGCCTCGGCCACCCGTAAGGACGCCTCGGCCCGCACGCGGTTCGCTGCGATCTCATCCGTGCCGAGTCGGAGCAGGACCTGACCCGCAGCGACATGGTCACCGACTTCCACTTCGATCGACGTGATGCGCGCCATGAGCCGAGTAGCGACGACGGCCTGTTGGCGCGCTGTGACCGTCCCGTCCACCGGTATGACGGCGGCAAGTGACTCGATCTCGACCAGCATCGTCTCGCCGATGGGTGTGGTCACGGCCGGAGCACGGCTCGGCTCGGGGTCACCGCACGCGGCGACGGTCGTCGCGAGCAGCAGAGAGGATATCCATGCTTTCATCGATCGAACGCTCCAAAAGCGAAGTCGAGCGCGGCGCGGGCCACGGCGTGGTCGCGCTGGGCAGACATGAGAGAGAATCGGGCGGCCGTCGTCGCGGCCTGTACGTCCAGGAGCTCGGAAATGGGAGAAGTCCCTGTGCGGTAGCGGAGACGGGCCTGCTCGAGCGCGCCCTGCGCCTCCTGCCACGCATCACTCGCGACGACCACACGCTGCTCTGCGGCGGTCAGCATCCGTTGGGCCGACAGCACCTCGAGCCCGGCCGAGCGCTCCGCCTCATCCAAGCGCGCCACAACCTCGTCCCGCTCGGCACGCGCCTTTCGGACCTCACCCACACCTGCGAGAGCCCGGAAGGGGTCCCAGCTGAGCCCGATCCCGATCGTCCAGTCGCCGCTCCCGTCACTCCAGGGGCTCGACTGCCCGTAGCGGGCCAGGGATCCGAAGGCCGCGATGCTCGGCAGGTTGCCCGACCAAGCGCTCTTCACACCAAGCGACGCCGCCTCGACACTGAGTCGACGTGCCTGCACGTCGGCACGCCCGGACACGTCGCAAGCCGCCACGTCGTCCAAGCAGACCGAGGTCAGGGCGTCGGAGAGCTGATCCGTGAGCACGAGCGGAACGTCCTCCGAAAGAGCGAGCATGGCCCGCAGCGCCGAGCGGGCGTTCTCTGCCATCGCGCCTGCGGCCAGTCGCCGCGTCTCGATTTCCGCCGCGCCCAACCGTACGAGCCGCGCGTCCAGGCCGGTCACCAGCCCCTGCTCGCGCATGGCCTCCGCCTGTGTGGCGTGGGCGCTCGTCGCCGCGAGCGCCTCGTCGAGCGCCTCGAGCGAGGCGGCGGCGAGCTGGGCGTCCCAGTAAGCCTGTGTCACGAGGTACTCCGTGGCTCCCGCGGCGCGGTCCGCCGCCAAGGCGCCGGCCTCCGCTCCCTTGCGTGCCGCCTTGTATCCAAAGAGCCCTTCGGGGACCAGCAGCGGCACCTCGACCGTGCCGGTCATGGCGAAGCCTCTGTAGGCCGAGGGGCGGTTCAGGGCGTCTAGCGCGAGGTCCTGCATCGCGAAGTTCTCCTGCCGGAGCTTCAGCCCGAACACCGCCACCGGGTCGGTGGTGCGCATGCCAGAAACGCCAAGCTGGAGGCTGGGCAGGAACGCCCGACTGGCCTCGAGCGGCGCCTGGGCCTGAGCCCGGGCCATTGCCTGCTGGGCCAGTAGGGAGGGGTTCTCGGCGCGCGCGCGACGCACCGCGTCCCCCAGCGACAGCCTGAGCGTGTCCTGCTGAGGTAGGGCTGCGAGCCCGAGCGATAGAGCGATCTCTAGGATCATGAGTTTATCGACCAGGTGGGGTCAGACGTCACACTGCCGAATGCAGCGGAGGATGTGCTCGACCTTAGGCTCCAGCAGATGGTAGACGACGTGCTGCCCGTCGCGGCTCGACTCCACGATCCCGTGGGCCCTCAGGCGCGCCAGGTGCTGGGAGGCGATGGGCTGAGAGAGTCCCACCTTCTCCTGGATCTCGGTCACGGTCGCATCTCCCGCCTCGAGGACCTCGACGATCTTGATCCGGTCCACATGCCCCAGGACTCGAATCGTCTCGGCGGCGCGCGTCAGGAGCTCGGGGTCGATGCCCCGCAGGAGGGGCTGTTTCTTCTTGATGAGTGCCATGTTACATAGACTAATAGATATATATCTATGTATCAAGAGCCGACCTCTCGATAGACCCCCGAGCCACTTCCGGCCGTACCGGGCAAGGCACGCGAGGCGGGCCCTCGGTGCCAGGTCACGATGAAGCGCCGCTGACGGAACGTCATGAAACTGTTCCACATGTTTCAAGGAACGCCCAAGAGGGATCGCTTAGAGTGCCAGCCCGCGGCGCATGTGGTCCACCTGCAATGAGTTAGGACGTTCGGGCAGGATCCGGAGCCCGTGGCTCGTGCGTTGCTTCAGGACCGGTGGACAGTCATCACCACTCAGTGAAGGAGCATCGCAATGCGCAAACTCTCTACAGCCCTCATGGCGGCCGCCGTTCTGGCGGCCTGTGACGGCCTCGATTCGCCGCTCGAGCCGGCGGCCGACGCACAGTTCTCCTCTGTGACGGCAACCGGACCGGCCGGGGCAGCCCTCTATGAGATTCAGGTCACGAACCTCACCGACGGTCAGCCGCTCACCCCGCCCCTCGTGGCTACGCACCGACCGCCCATTGACCTGTTCGACGTTGGCCAGCCGGCGAGCGCCGAAATCCAACAGATCGCCGAAAACGGGAACCTAGGTCCCATGGTCGAGGCTCTCGAAGCTTCGAAACATGTGGCGGCTGTGGTCGTCGCCGTCGGCAATCCTGTCCCCCCGCTACTCCCGGGTGAGACCCGCTCGTTTACCATCGCGGCCGAGACAGGCGCGAAGCACCTGTCGATGGCCGCCATGCTCATTTGCACGAATGACGGATTCACCGGGATCAATGGGGTCAGGCTCCCCCGTGACATCGGCTCTTCCTTGACGATCGAGACGAATGCCTACGACGCGGGGACAGAGACCAACACCGAGAATTTCGACAACCTCGTGCCCCCCTGTGGTCCACTCACGGGCATCGACTCCGGGGGTGCCGGCACCGGAATGAGTGATCCCGCACTTGCCGAGGGCGGAGTCATCCACCCCCACGAAGGGATTTCGGGCGCCGCTGACCTGCTCACGGAGTTGCACGGATGGGCCGACCCCGTGGCCCGAGTGGTCATTACTCGAGTCCAATAAGCATGCGGTCGAACCGACCCCGGCGCAGCCCGCAGCGCGTCGGGGTC
>Ga0114996_10008788_pt1 | contig 11150 bp, 9 predicted proteins | sample ArcticOcean_MG_C_4_FD_87039 | JGI IMG/M metagenome (GOLD analysis project Ga0114996, IMG submission 87039) | Marine microbial communities from western Arctic Ocean - ArcticOcean_MG_CB4_134 | ecosystem: Environmental > Aquatic > Marine > Oceanic | place: Arctic Ocean: Canada Basin | collected... | reverse complement strand
CTGCTCGGCGCACTGCGTGTGGCCGGTGCACTTTGTCTGCTCGGCGCACTGCGTGTGGCCGGTGCGCTCTGTCTGCTCGGCGCACTGCGTGTGGCCGGTGCGCTCTGTCTGCTCGGCGCACTGCGCGTAGATGGCGCGCTCTGCCTGCTCGGTGCACTGCGCGTAGATGGCGCGCCCTGCCTGGTCGGCGCAACACGTGTGCTCGGTGAAGGCCTCGACCGATCACTCGGCCTCGCACCTGAACTCGGCGTGCTCCGGGTGCTCGGTGCAACCCGCGCACTGGGCGTACCGCTCGTCGCGGGCGACGTACGCGCTCCGCTCGGCCGGGCGGTCGCCGCCCTGTCGGTACCGGCCACCCGGTCTGACGGACGCGCCGTCGCCCGTGGCGAAGGCGAAGCCGTGCGGGTCACCGCGCCGCCCGAAGGAGGTGTCCTGGCGATGGCGGGCCGAGAGGAAGGCTGTGCGCCACCTCTGCTGACACTCGCGACACGGCCAGGGGCCGCTGCCGGAGTCGCCGAAGGTGTGTTCGCCCCGGACCGCCGTGCGGCCGTTCTCGACCCCGCGACGCCTGGGCTCTCCTTGTACGAAGGCCCGATGGGTGATAGCGGCGAGGGCCTATAGATCGACGTTCCCAGCCGACCCCCGGAGGCATAAACGGTCCGGACGCGCCCACCGTAGTAGTTGTCCCAGAGGCCATACCGGCGACCATCGCGGTACCCGTCCCAGTACGAAGACCCCCATGGGTCGTACGCCCAGTACGGACCCCAGGGCGAGCTGAACGGGTCGCTGATGTACACATAAGTACTGGGACCGTAGTACCCACCCCAACGTGAGCTCCAGCGGCGGGCCCGCGAGGAGTTGTACGAGTACTGCCCGTACCCCACGCAGTCACTTTGCCAGCTGCTGTACGGGTCCCAGTAGCTGTACTCGTAGTAGTCCCGGCAGTAGTCGCGGCTATACGCGTAGTGTCGAGCGCCACCGTAGCCGGCTCCCCAGCCGTTGTAGGACGCCGAGTAGATCCCGTACCCGCCGTAGGGCTCACCGAACGTGGACCCTACGAAGAGCGACGACGTGGTGTGGAGGCCACCTATCCCGAAGCCGACACCTGCAAAAACCGACCCGGTGCCGATGCCGACAGATACGAACGACTGGGACTGGACCGGGGCGGCTCCGAGAGCCGCCGCCGCCAGAAGTGTGATCGATGTCCGAGACAGGGTACGCATGATGTCCTCCTTTGCTGATTTCCCACACACCTGAAATGCAGAGGGCGTGCCACAGGCCGTGTGCTCCCATAACATATTACACTACAACGCCTTAGCAGATCCCATGGTGTTGCGGGCCTCGCACGGATATGTCCGAATGCCAGGACAGTGCACGGAAGGAGATGGACACTGATCATGCGGTCTCCGGGAGCCATCGAAGGGAGCGCTACCCCGTGCTCCTTGCTCCTTGGGGACGATCGTAGGACATTAACCCAGTCCAGCCGATGCTAGTTCGTCGGCACCGACGTGGCCCATTTGGCCCGCCGGGGGGACCTGCACCGCGGACATCTCGTGGCGGTGCCATTTCCTGACGGGCGCACGCGAGCAGGTGGTTTCAGCGAGCGTTGTACGCGTCAACTAAGAGTCGAGAAGACGTGGAATCTCAAGAGTCAAAACCGCCGGGCGACGGCGGAGACAACAAGAACAAGTCCGACCGGGGCAAGCGCCCCCGCCGTCGTGGACGCCGCCGCCGTAGCCCGCGGGAGCGGGAGCCGCAAGGCGACAATCGTAACGAGGCCGAGCTCATGGCCGACCTGCCTGACGATCCGGCGGAGCTCATGGCCTTGTCGCGCCCCCTGGGCCTCCTCGAGGTCCTCGGCAGCGGATCTGGGTTCGTGCGAAGACGGGATTCCGGATACACGCCCAGCAACGACGACATCTACGTCGGTTCTCGCATCATCCAACGCTTCGGATTGCGCTCGGGCGACGAGCTCATGGGGATCGTGGGCAGCCATGCCCGGAGCGGGAAGAGTCCTCCGCTAGCCTACCTCGCGCTCGTGAACGACAACCCGCCTGAAGACGCAAAGCGGCGGCCCGAGTTCCAGCGACTCAGTGCCATGCATCCGGACCAGCAGCTGATCCTGGAGTGCGACCGCATGTTGCTGGGCGAGCCGGAGTTCACGAACCGAGTCATCGACCTCTTCTGCCCGTTCGGGAAGGGGCAGCGTGCGATGATCGTGGCGCCGGCCAAGGCCGGTAAGACGATGGTCCTCCAGGCGGTCGCCGAAGGCATCGTGAGGAACCACCCCGAGTGCCATCTCATGATCCTCCTCGTGGACGAACGTCCGGAGGAGGTTACCGAGATGGAGGCGTGCGGCTTTGGGGAGGTGATTGCTTCGACCTTCGACCGCGGAGCAGACCGGCACACGCAAGTCGCCGAGATGACGCTGGAGCGTGCTCGTCGGCGCGTGGAGCAGGGCGAGGACGTCGTCATCATTCTCGACTCGATCACGCGTCTAGCGCGGGCCTATAACACCAATATGGCGGGGAGCGGCAGGACGCTCTCCGGTGGTCTCGACTCCAACTCTCTTGAGAAGCCGAAGCGCTTCCTCGGGAGCGCCCGCAAGATCGCCCCTGACCAGGGGGGCGGATCGCTCACGATTATCGGCACGGCCCTCGTGGACACCGGGTCCAGAATGGATCAGGTGATCTTCGAGGAGTTCAAGGGCACCGGGAACAGTGAGCTCGTGCTTTCACGCGATATGGCGGACCGTAGGATCTATCCTGCCATCGACTTACAGGCGTCATCTACCCGAAAGGAAGAGCTGCTGTTCGACGAGGATTCCCTCTGGCTGTCGCGCGCGATGCGGCGTCAGCTCGCCGGCCAAAACCCCACTGACGCCATGACGGAGTTGCTTGGCGCGATGCGGAAGACGAAGACGAACCGGGAGCTACTCGACTGGGCGAGGGACCGGTAAAGCACGCCCTGGGCAGCTAGGCTCCTCCGTCCGGCGCGGAGCCCTGAAGCTCCGCGATGGCAGCCTCCGCCACTAGAGCAGCCAAGCGCTCGAGTCCCTTGGCGAGTTCCTCACCCTGCGCGCGCCCCATCGATAGCGCCCAATAGCCCATGAGGGGGTTCCAGCCGAGATCTCCTTCCTCGTGCCACAGGACGCGCACGCCTCCGCCCTCCGCCGCTAGCGTCACTTCACCTGTAGCGTGCATGGCGCCCTCGCCGACCTCGACCGAGTACTCGATGCGCCCCGCGTTGGACGTCCCCAAAGTGAACGAGCCCGCCCCGAGCTCAGGATCGTCCCAGGCCAGTCGGGCCCCAGCGCCGCGCTCGGGACCCGACCGCTCGACTCCGACCTCCGGCCATGGGGTCCACTTCTGCCACCCCTCCGGGGAGTCCAGAAAGGGGAGCAAGGCCTCGGTGTCTGAAGGAACCAGGAGCGACGCCTCAGCCTCCCACGTGCCTGGAAGCAGGTAGCCGACGAGCAGGAACGAGGTCAGCAGCACCGCGCCTCCCCCGAGGATCTTCGTCCCAAAGCTGAACGGACTCGGACTCATGACGACCCCCTCGGCAGTTCCGCGAACAAAGGGCCCAGGACCTCCCAGGCGTTTCTTGCCAAGATTTGGTGGCCCTCGGGGGTTGGATGGATGCCGTCGCTCTGGTTGAGGGCGGGGATACCCGCCACCCCCTCTAGAAGAAACGGGATGAGAAGGACGTCCTCCTCGTCTGCGATAGACGTGAAGATCGCACGAAAGGCATCGGTGTAGAGCGCCCCCAGGTTCGGCGGGGCCTCCATACCGGCGACGACGACGCGCGCGTCCGGATACCTGGTACGCGTGCGCCGGGCGATCTGGGTGAGATTGTCGGCGAGCTGGAAGGGACTGAGCCCCCGGAGCCCGTCGTTTGCACCAAGCTCGACCACGAGCACATCGAGCGGCTCGCGGAGCACCCAGTCGAGGCGTCGGAGGCCCCCCGCGCTGGTCTCGCCCGAGACACCTGCATTCACGGCCCGGATGGGCGTGCCGGCCGAGTCGGCGAGGACCGAGATACGGGCCACGTAGCTTTCCTCGTCCCGCACGAGCCCCAGGCCGGCCGTGAGGCTCGTGCCCAGGAAGACCACGACCGGCCGGTCGTCCGGAACCTCCGGCGTCGTAGCGACCACCATCGTGGAATCCGCACCCGTGCCCCGAACCGCCGAGGACTCGTCCCCGGCACAAGCCGCGGCGAGCAGAGTGAGTGAGATTGCGATGGAGCGTAGCATGATGATCCGAGCCGAAGGTCTCGACAAAAGCTACACGAGTGGCGGAAGACCACTACCCGTGTTGCGGTCGATCGACCTCGAGGTGCCCGCAGAGGCCTTTGTCGCGATCGTCGGTCCGTCGGGCAGCGGCAAGACGACGCTCCTCGGCCTGCTGGCGGGACTCGACGAACCGACCGCCGGCCGTGTGCACCTGGACGGTGAAGACATGTTCGCGCTCACCGAGGACGGCCGCGCCGATTTCCGGGCCCGCAATGTGGGCTTCGTGTTTCAGACATTCCACCTTCTGCCTACGCTGACCGCGCTCGAGAACGTTCTTGTGCCGCTGGAGCTGCGGGGGGGGGCGCGAGGCGCGAGAGACCGAGGCGTCGCTCTCCTAGAGCGGGTAGGGCTGGGGGGCCGCCTCGACCACTACCCGGCGCAACTCTCGGGCGGTGAGCAGCAGCGCGTCGCGCTCGCCCGCGCGTTCGCGAACGAGCCCAAGATCCTGTTTGCCGACGAGCCTACTGGGAATCTCGATCAGGAGACCGGCGCAGGGATCGTCGAGATCATGGAGGAGATGAACCGCGACGCGCGCACGACGTTGGTGCTCGTCACCCACGATCTGGGATTGGCCGAACGCGCGCACCGCATCATCGGGCTCGCAGGTGGCCTGGTCGTGTCCGACCGTCCGGGGTCTCGGTCAGCAGAGTCCGTAGGAGCCGCCGGGTGACCTCTCGGCTGCAGCTTGGGTTCGCGCTGCGGTTGGCCCTGCGTGAGAGCCGGCACGGACTCCGCAGGGTGGGCATCTACATGGTGTCGATCGCACTGGGGGTCGGCGCGCTCGTGTCGATCCATTCCTTTCGCGACGACGTCGCCCGCTCGGTGCAGGAGGAGGCCGACGTCCTGATGGGGGCTAACGCTCGGCTGCAGGCCGACCAGCCCCTGCCGCAGTCGGTGGAAGCCGTGCTCGACTCGCTACGCGCAGTCGGCGTGGGGGTCGCTCATGTCACGACCGCCACGTCGATGATCTTGGCGCCGTCCAGCGGTGAGGTGCGGCTCCTTCAGGTCCGCGCGATCGACGAGGGCTATCCCTACTACGGAGACGTGACGACGAGCCCGCCCGGTCGCTGGGGCGCGCATCTGGAAGCGGGACGCGTCCTCGTCGACCCGGCGGTCCTCATCCAGCTCGGGGTAGAGGTCGGCGATTCGTTGGTCGTCGGGCGCATGCGTCTCGAGATTGCCGGCACGGTCGACAACCTGCCGACGGACCTGGCGTACCAGACGGCAATCGGGCCGCGAATTCACCTCTCGGCAGAAACCCTGGAGCGGTCGGAGCTACTCGTTGTCGGCAGCCTCGCCCGCTACGAGGCCTTCCTGCGTATGCCCGAGGCGGGGCAGCGGATCGGCTTCGAGGATGAGTACGATTCCATCTTCAGGGGGGTCGATGTGGGGTTCACACTTGCTGAGGAGCAAGCGGAGAGCCTGTCGAACGGTGTCCGATTTCTTGGGCGTTTCCTCGCGTTGGTCGGATTAGGTGCGCTGCTCCTGGGTGGTGTCGGGGTGGCTAGTGCCATCCACGTCTACATCAGGGAGAAGCGGGCGAGTATCGCAGTGCTGCGTTGCATTGGAGCCGGACAGATGACGGCTTTCGTGGCCTATCTGATCCAGGCAGCGCTCCTTGGGTTCGTCGGGGCTCTGGGCGGCGTGGTACTTGGGCTGCTGGCTCAGGCAGTCATGCCGACGCTGCTGGCCGGGGTCCTGCCGGTCGATGTGACGACGCGCTTGTCGCTCGGGTCGGTGTTGGCCGGGCTCGGCATCGGCGTCTGGGTCTCCGTGATTTTCGCGCTCATCCCGCTGCTCGACGCTCGTGACGTGCCCCCACTGGCGGCGCTTCGTCGGGACTTCGAGACCAAGACGAGGGGGAGGGGATGGGCGGACCGGCCCCGCCTCGCCGCCTACGCCTTACTCGGCGCGAGCGTGCTCATCCTTTGTGCGGTGGAGGCACCGGCGGTCGATATCGGGCTCGGCTTCGCCGCTGCGCTCGCCGTTGCGGGTGTGCTCGTGGCCGGCACCGGCACGCTGCTGATGCGCGCCGCCCGACGCTACTTCCCATCGCGGGCGTCCTACCCGGTGCGCCAGGGCATATCCAACCTCTTCCGGCCGCAAAACCAGACCGTGTCGGTGACGTTGGCGCTCGGGTTCGGTGCCTTCATCATCGGCACCATCGTCGAAGTCGAAGGCAACATCCGCGACGACCTGACGCTCTCGTTCGGAGAGGGTCAACCCAACATGATCCTCTTCGATGTTCAGCCGGACCAGATCGACGGCGTCTTGGAGCTGATCCCCCCCGAGGAGCGCAGCACCTCCGACGTATCGCCGTTGATCACGTCGCGCATCGCCTCGATCAACGGCCAAACCCCAGGGGAGCTCAGGACGAATCCGAACCGTGACGCTCGGCCCGGGGCGGGGGCGCTCCGTCGTGAATACCGCAACACCTATCGCGCGGCTGTCGGGCGCGCAGAAGAGCTCGTGGCCGGCAGGTGGTGGGACGGAACACCCGGCTCGGAGAGCGGTGAGGAGATCGACGCTGGGGGACTCGCGCGCCTCTCGTTAGAGGAGGACATCGCGCGGAGGCTGAGGGTAGGCCTCGGCGATACGATCACGTGGGAGGTGAGCGGGATCGAGGTGCCGTCCGTCGTGGTCAGCTTCCGGCGCGTCGACTGGAATCAGTTGGAGCCCAACTTCTACGCGATCCTGGAGCCGGGCTCCCTCGACGACGCTCCCGCGACCATCGTCATGGTCGCGCGCATCGCCGCCGACGAGCGGCGCCTAGCACTTCAGCGCGAACTGGTGACGTCTTTTCCGAATGTGTCGGCTCTCGACTTCTCACGCGTGCAGGAGGCGATCGACACTGTGCTCTCACGGGTACGGCAGGCCGTGGGCTTTCTCGGCGCCTTCACTGCACTCGCGGGAGTCATCGTGCTGATCGGGGCGCTCGCGACCTCACGCGCGCAACGGCTCCGTGAGGGGGCTCTGCTCAAGACGCTCGGGGCACGCCGAAGCCAAGTCCTTACGGTTCTGCTCTCGGAATACGTCGCGCTCGGCACCGTCGCGACGGCGAGCGGGCTGCTGCTCGCTGTCGTCGGATCGGCGATCGTCGTTCCCTGGGTGTTCGAGCTCGACTATTCGCCCCGCACCGGTCCGCTGGCGGTGATCTGGGTCGCGATTGTGAGCCTGACCGTCGTGGTGGGGCTCGTCAGTTCGCGGGACTTGCTGCGAAGGCCCCCGCTTGCGGTGCTGCGGGAGGCACCGGAATAAGCAGGGTTGGCCCGCGCGGAAACCTCAGACGGCGAGCGCCCCCGGCTCGATCCTGAGCGCGCTCTCGTAGTGGCATCCCTCACACGGTAGCGGATGCGGGATTCGTAGCCTGCCTGCTCGCACGTTCAACGCCTCATCACATTTGGGGCACGTCCCCTCGAGTGACTCCAGGGTGTAACGCTCGATCCACCGCCGGCGGGCCAGGACGGCGCCAACCACCAAGGCTCCGATCAGCCACGGGGCATGCGGCGGTACGGCGGCCACCAAGACCGCAACGACGACTGAGCCACTTATCCTGAGGGCTGCGCCCGTCGCCCTCCATGACGCCGTTCGTGAACGCACGCGCAGGAGAGCCCTGGTCGACGGAAATCCAAAGAGGATCGCCTCGGCCTCGATCTGCATGGCGTTGGTCGAGTCGACCACTCAGACACTCCCCGCGAATCGGACGAGCCGCTCACTGGCCTCGTGTAGTGTCTCCATCCGCTTGCAGAACGCGAAGCGGACAAGCGTCCGGCCACGCTCGGGCGAACCGAAGAAGCTCGAACCGGGGACGGGGACGACACCAGCATCCCGAGCGAGGCGTTTCGCGAACGTCGTGTCGTCCTCGTCGCTCAAAGCGCTGAAGTCGGCAAGCACGTAATACGCGCCTTGCGGGAGAGCACAACGGAACCCCGCGCTTTGCAGGGCCTCGACGAGGACGTCGCCGCGTTCCCGGTATTGAGTCGCCAAGCCCTCGTAGTATTCCCGACCGAGTTCCTCGATGCCGACTGCACAAGCCTCCTGGAGCGGGGCGGGGGCCCCGACGGTGAGAAAATCGTGCACCTTCCGGATGGCATCCGTCAGATCGGGCGGCGCGACGATAGTCCCCACGCGCCACCCGGTCACGCTGAACGTCTTGGAGAGTCCGCTGACGGTCACCGTGCGTTCCGCCATCCCAGGGAACGTGGCGAGTGGGATGTGCGCTCCCTCGCCCTGGTAATGGATGTGCTCGTAGATCTCGTCCGTGATCGCGATGATGTCGTTGGCGACGCAGAGCTCGGCCACGGCGGCGAGCTCCTCACGATCGAAGACGCGGCCCGTCGGATTGTTCGGTGAGTTTATGACGACCGCTTTCGTCGACGGCGTGATTGCGGCCTCGAGCCTGATCCGATCCAGGCGATACTCCGGCGCATCGAGCGTGAGAAAGACCGGCTTCGCGGAGGAGATGATCGCGTCCGGTCCGTAGTTCTCGTAGAACGGTTCCAGCACGATGACCTCGTCGCCCGGGTCAATCACCGCGAGCATCACGGCGGCCATCGCCTCGGTCGCGCCGCACGTGATGGTGACTTCTCGGTCCGGATCGACCGTCATGCCGTAGAAGTCCGCGTACTTTCCGGCCAATGCGTGACGCAAACGGGGCGCGCCCCAGGTAATCGCGTACTGGTTGATGTCGGCGCGGATCGCGGCGATCGCGGCTTCCTTGAGCACCTCGGGCGTCGGAAAGTCCGGGAAGCCCTGAGCGAGATTGACCGCGTCGTGTTCACGGGCCACCCGAGTCATTTCTCGGATGACGGATTCCGTGAAGGTCTGCGTGCGCTGAGCGGTCCGGTGCGACGTTCGTGTCGTCATGGCGGGGATGAGGTCGGCCGAAGGAGCCAGATGATGTCCAGGCCGAGGGGGCTCGGCAACCGCCACGCTTCGCCCTGACCGACGGGCACCCCATATTGCGCCCCATGCTCCGTAACGCGTTGCTCTGGGCTTCCACGAACCCGTTCCTGGCGGAGCGGCTGCCCCGGTACGGATTCGTGAAGCGAGCCACCCGGCGCTTCATGCCCGGTGAAGGGCTCGAAGACGCCCTTGTTGCTGCCCGCTCCCTCGCGGACCAAGGCATCGCGTCCACGCTCACGCTTCTCGGTGAGTACCTCACGACTGCGGCATCTGCCGATGGGGTCGTGGAGCACTATCAGACCGTCCTGGCCGCAGCGGATGCCAACGATCTCGACGTCGAGATCTCGGTCAAGCCGACCCAGCTGGGCCTAGAGTCAGGGGCCGCCGCCACGCAAGATCGCATCGCGACGTTGGTGCGGGCGACCGAGTCCACTGTATGGATCGACATGGAGCACTCGAACCACGTCGACCCGACGCTCGACATCTTTAGGAGCTTGCGGAAGGAGAGCGGGAACGTCGGCGTCTGTCTGCAATCGTGCCTGCGGCGTACCGAGGCGGACCTGGAGTCCCTACTGCCCCTCGATCCTTCGGTCCGGATCGTGAAGGGTGCGTATCTCGAGTCGCCGGAAGTCGCGTTTCCGGGGAAGGGCGAGGTAGACCAGAACTTCGTGAAGCTCACGGGCCGACTTCTGAGGGCTCGCGCCCAGGGCGGCAAAGGCAGGCCAGTGATCGCCTCGCACGACGCGCGCATGATCGGCGAGGCGAACCGGCTCGCGTACGAGCTGGGCCTCGACAAGGCGGCCTATGAGTACGGCATGCTCTACGGGATCTCGACGGCGGAGCAGACGCGCCTAGCAGGCGGCGGCCAACGAGTGCGTGTGCTCATCAACTACGGCTCCGCATGGTTCCCCTGGTACATGCGACGGCTCGCCGAGCGGCCGGCCAACCTCTGGTTCGTGGCCAAGCAGCTCGTCCATGGAGGCTGACAGGGACCCTCGGCGGTGGGCATTGGGAGCATTCGTCGCCTGTTGGCGGTACAACGCATAGATTTCCACGCACATCAGACGCGACGCGACAGTTCGAACTCACCAGGAATGACTGCGATGAAAGGGAAAACCATCCTCTTGGCCGCCGGCCTTCTGTTCGCGTTCGGTACGGCCGGAGTCACCGCCGCCGAGTTCTTCCACTTTGCGCTAACCGGGTCAGCCCCTGAGGCCGACGCGACGGTCGCGGCGCCCGGGGAGGTCCGGCTGTGGTTCACGGAGGCACCCGAGGGGAACACCGTGGGCATCCGCCTGATCCGAGACGGCGCAGCCGTGCCGACCAGCGAGGTTGCCGCCGATCCTGAGAATGTCGCCGTCTTCTTCGTGAAGCCGGCCGCGCCTCTCGCCGCGGGAAGCTACACGGTGTCTTGGCGCGGCATCGGCGACGATGGGCACCCCGTTACGGGCGACTTCGCCTTCTCGGTGACGGCGCAGTAGTACGCCCACCGCGTGGGCTCCATCCTGAATGCAGCGACTGGGTGGACGCTCTACGCGGGCCTCATTGCGGCCCTAGGAGGTTGCGTAGCGCGCTGGATCATCATTCCACACGTGGTGGACCGCCCGGCTGAGGTCACGGGCGGATTCCACGTCGCCGCTGGACGCCTCGCGCTCTCTGGCGCCGTCCTCTTGGTGCCCGCCATGGCGCTCATATTTCTGCGCCAGCTCCTCGCATTTCGCGATCCGTTCGTGCCCTGGACCGAAGATGCGAACTTCCTCCTGACGAGAACCGCGTGGGGCATGACATGGCACCTCGGGCTCGCAGGAGCGGTCGTAGCGGTCGTGGCATTCGCGCTGGCGGCGCGGGGCAGCAGGGTGGGGTGGTGGATCGGCGGCCTGGCCGCTTTGGCCCTCGGAGCGTTCCCGGCCTTCACGGGCCACGCGAGCGGGGGCGAAGGGCCGCGCACTCTGAT
>Ga0114996_10008787_pt1 | contig 11151 bp, 9 predicted proteins | sample ArcticOcean_MG_C_4_FD_87039 | JGI IMG/M metagenome (GOLD analysis project Ga0114996, IMG submission 87039) | Marine microbial communities from western Arctic Ocean - ArcticOcean_MG_CB4_134 | ecosystem: Environmental > Aquatic > Marine > Oceanic | place: Arctic Ocean: Canada Basin | collected... | reverse complement strand
GACACAGACGACCTCTGCACCTTCAAGCATCAACCGTCGAGCCATGATCAAGCCGATGTCGCCAGAACCGAGGATCACCACCTTGCGACCCACCGCCAGGTTGCGCACGTTCATATAGTTCTGCACGGCACCAGCGGTATAGACGCCGGCAGGCCGGGTTCCAACAGTACCAATAGCTCCGCGAGTCCACTCTCGACAGCCTGTAGCTATAATCACCGATCCAGAATCGATCCGCTGAATTCGCTTGTCGTTTCGGACGGTAATCAGTCGATCCGAACTAGGGTCGATCACAGTCGATTTCAACCAGGTTTCGACTTCCCGTTCGTTGACCCGATCTTCGTAAATCGCTGCATATTCAGGACCGGTCAGTGCTTCCTTGAAGACCTTCGTACCAAATCCGTCATGAACCTGTTGGTTCAGAATGCCGCCAACACGGTCGTCGCGTTCGAGCAAAATCACTCGCTCTGCACCAGCGCCTTTGGCCTCAGCGGTGGCGGCCAGTCCAGCTGGACCACCACCAATAATTGTCACATCTGCTACTTCTGGACGTGCCATTATTTCGCTCCAACTTTCTGGCTCGCCCTTCGGGCTTTTGCATCGGCTCTAAGGTCTTCGGTCGTCCCGAGGAACAACCACGAATCTCCACAGTTTAGAGTGATCGACTCGGGTGATTTACCGTTTTCGATCAGCAGGTCGACGATACGTGGCCCGCAGAAACCACCCTGACAACGACCCATCGTTGCTCGCGAGCGGTACTTGATTGCGTTGAGCGACGTTGCGTCAAGCTTGTTGTTGATGGCATCGACGATCTCGGTCTTTGTGACCATTTCGCACCGACAAATTATCTCGCCGTAGCCGAGGTCTTCCGCAATTAATTCTTCGATCGCGCCCATGGCTTCTTCACGAGACCTGTGCACCGATGACCACGTCTTCTTGAAATCAGGGCTCTCGGAGGTCGGAATGCGCTCACGAACCCATTCCGAAACGTCTTCGGCTATAGCTGGCGCCGCCGTCAGTCCCGGAGATTCGATGCCTACCAGTTGCATGACACCGGGCGCTTCAGGAACTTCTTCAACTACGAAGTCGCCAAAACCGCCGACTTTTGCTGGCACCAGTTTTGGTCGCATCCCTGAATACGCAGTGATGACGTCCCTGGGAGTCAGGCCGGGCAAGAACTCTTTTGCTTCAGCCAGTAGTTGTCGACGAATTTTCGCCGTGGTTCGTACGTCGTTGCCATCGTTTGTGTAGTCGGCCGATGGACCGAGGAGAATGTTTCCATCAGTCGTTGGTGTGATGTGGATGCCAAGACCTGCGCCACCTTTTAGCGGAACCGGGTAGACCATGCTGTTGATCAGCCCGCCCACTCGCTTGTCGAGAATCACATACTCGCCACGGCAGGGCCATACGCGCCAACGGTTTACTCCGACCATCCTTGCGATCTTGTCGGAGTTGAGGCCTGCAGAGTTGATGATGAGCCCAGCGCTAATCGTTTCGTTAGGCGTTTCGATTTCAAACGCACCTTCCGTGCCGGATACCGAGATAACGGGCGAATTGAGCTTGATGTCAACGCCGCCAGCAGTCGCTGATTCGGCGAGCGCTATATTCAGCGTATAGGGACATGCGATGGCTGCCGTTGGAACATTGAGCGCTCCGGCGCCTTCGATGTTCGGCTCCATCTTCTTGAGTGTTGCTCTATCAATAATTTCGAGATCGGGAACGCCGTTTGCCTCGCCTTTTGCCTTCAGCCCGTCGAGGTCGGGGACTTCCGCTTCGCCAAGCGCCACGATGACTTTTCCGACTCGTTTAAAAGGGACATCGAGATCGGCACAGTACTGCTCGAACATCTTGGCGCCAGCAACGTTGTATTTGGCCTTGACCGACCCGGCAGGTACATTGATTCCGGTGTGTACAACGCCGCTGTTTTTGCCACTCGTGCCACGTGCCGCATCTGCGGCTCGCTCCACTACCGTGACTCTCAGTTTGTATCGACTCAGCTCACGAGCGATAGCGCTACCAACAACACCGCCACCTATTATCGCAACATCGTATCTTTCTGGCATAAACGCTTCGAGACTCCCGTTATCCACGCGGCCACGTGCCCGTGGTAATTCACTTGTTCAAATATCAGAGCTATCACAGGGGATCGAATAGCTTTGGTACAGCCCCACTCGCAGATGTCGATCGTCAAGACGGACTCAACAGACGCGCGAGGTATTGTCGAACTTTAGCTCTCTGTTAACTCAGCAAAGATGAAAAAGTCTGAATTTTTCGTGAGGATGGACACACCAAGGCAGTAGAACTGCGATCCACCCGGTTGGACAGATGAAGTTTGCCGAGTACAATCTCGCTCGTAGCGTTGTACGCATACCCACCAATTCGAAATCCCCTCGGAGCAATCGCATGACCATCGATGTCGCAACCGGCATAGCACGAATCCTCAAACAAGAAAATGTCCCGTGGGTGTCCACATTCCCGGTCAGCAAGGTCAATAACTCGTTCGGACGAGAAGGAATCAAATTGCTGATGATGCGCGACGACCGCTTCGCGGTTAGCGTTGCAGATGCTTATTCGAGGATGAACAACGGAGACAAGATCGGCGTTTGCACGTTCTCGGGTGGCATCAACGCCGCCGGGGCACAGGTCGCGTACTCGGGAATCGCCCAGGCGTACGAAGACAACTCTCCGGTGCTTTGCATCGTCGATGCTGTCGCCGCGGGTACAACCGAAAACACCCGCTTCGATCAGGCAGCCAGTCTCCGTGGCGTTTCGAAGTGGTACGGATATATCGACAAGCCGGAACGCGTTCCGGAGTTCATGCGACGGGCATACACCATGCTGCGAACGGGTCGACCCGGTCCCGTAGTTCTGGCCATTCCTAACGCTTCGGCAACCTACGACGAGACCGTTGACCATTACGTTTCTCCCAAGGGCTGGAAGAGTCTTCCGGACCCTGAGGACGTGAAGATCGCCGTCGAAGCCCTGAACGGCGCGAAGAAGCCATTGTTGTTCGTCGGTGAGGGCGTGCTTTACGCCAATGCAACAGACGAACTACGTGCTTTCGCAGAGAAGGCCAATCTACCGGTAGTCACCACGCTAAAGGCCAAAGGTGCGTTCCCCGAGAATCACCCGCTTTCCGTTGGTGTGCGGGGCGATCACGTTGTGAAGTACATGAACGAGGCGGACCTTATCTTCGCTATCGGTTCAAGCCTGTCACCGGGTCGATTCGGGCACGGTGTTCCAGATCCTATTAACAAGACGATCATCCAGTGCAACATCGACGAGTTCGACGTCAACCGGGTGTACGAGTCGACGCACGCGATCATCGGTGATGCGAAAGACACCCTGACCTCGCTGCTGACTGAGCTTGGTGATTCTTCAAGTAATCGCGCCGATGTTACGGACGCGGTAAAGGCAGACAAAGATAGCGGTATGAATGTGTATCGAGACGCTATGGCGTCGGACGAGACACCGATCAATCCGTACCGTGTTTACGCCGAGTTGGAGAATACTCTCGATCGCAATAATTCGTTCGTTACTCACGAGTCTGGAAACACCCGAGACCAGCTGAGCACCTCGTACGAGACTCTCATCCCAAGAGGATTCTTAGGTTGGGGTAACGTGTCGTCGTTGGGCTTCAGCTTCCCTGTCGTTATGGGCGCAAAATTAGCGTTCCCTGACCGACAGTGTGTTGCCGTGATCGGTGATGCCGCGCTGAGCTACATGCTCGGTAACTTCGAGGTGCTAAACCGCTTGGAGATCGGCCTGACGATCGTCCACATCAACAACGGTGGTTTCTCTGGCTACGGTCCGGGATTCTGGGGCGACGGTCACGATCCCTATACGTCCGATGTACTCGGTCCCGACAGGATCAACATGACTGGTGCTATCGAACACATCGGCTGGCAGACGGAGAGGGTTACAGAGGTTTCCGAGGTTGCACCTGCTCTGGAGCGGGCGTTCGCAGCAAATAGGGCCAACAAGCCCGCGTACATCGAAATCATCGCAAGCAAGTACCCGATCTACGGCAACTGGGCCGGGTAGCCGACGCTACTTTTTCTGAGAAATTGATAGGAACGGGTTGATTCGTCGGCCCGTTCTTCTGTTTGGTGGGATGTTGCGATCAGTCTAAGTACATCACAGCTTGATTTCCCGAGCGGAGTCATCCGAGCTTAAGGGTCGCGCTGCATTTTCTGACGGGAGAAGGCTGGGTTGAGGGAGAGGCGAAAACAGCACACCCATGACGACTGGCACCCCGCTGTCATGCTGACGTGCCCACTGTCATGCTGAACTTGATTCAGTATCCCTAACAACCGCAACGTCACCAGCTTCACGTCGAGTTGCCTGCACCTAGCGATACCTGGTCGATATCGGACATACCCGTTGCAAGACCTACTACCAGTGTCATGACTTCAAACCCAGGACGCGCATCAGGTTTCCCCCCAGGATCGCAGCCGTCTGCTCTTCATCAATCGAATCCATGTAGTCGCGGAACATCATTGGCCCCATCTCGATTGGCGAGTATGGCCCATTGGTGCCCATCAAGATGCGCTCGGCCCCTACCGCATCGAGTGTCTCCTGAATAACAACCCGACGAAACATGGATGCGCTTTCTGTCACAGTGTTGGGGGCACGCTGCATCGCACTCACAAGTAAGTGGTCCTGCTCCGGGTATCCCAGATGACCAATAATGAAAGTCGTATCGGGAAAGTCGATAGCAATGTCGGCAACCATTTCCGGGGTGCAGGATTCCCCGTGGGTATCGCCGGTGTGAAACAAAACCGGTATGCCCAACTCGGACACAACTTCCATCACCGGGTCCACAAGCGAACGGTCGTCAAGCCGGTAATCACCGTCCAGCGGGTTCATCTTCACCGCGTGCAGACCTCGTTCCTCGATCCAGTAGCGCAGCTCGTCAAGCGCAGCCTGTCCTCGTTGTGGCTTTACACGCGCATATCCGAAAAACCTGTCCGGGTGCGACTTTACCGCCTGCGCAATAATCTCCAAATCCGTCTTGAAATCGTCAGGTGCACCAACTCCGGGGGGTGCGACGAGAGCGCCCTGCATACCACAGTCGTCCATGATCCGCAGCCACTCGTCCGGGCCAAGAAATAGCGGTACACCGTAAGTTGCGAACTGCGGGTTGTGCCCCAAGTATCCATGGGCGTCGTAAATCACCATCCACTCCTTTGTAAGGCTATTCGTTCGTGAGGCTACTGGGGCAGACCACCGGGGCCAAGGGTCATTTCACGCGGCTACCAGTGCGCTCCGTCAACACCAGGGCGATACGGTCGCCAACCAGTTAAGCTTCCCCCGGAGCCGGGAAGTTTACCGCCAGCAGCATGGTCCCGCCCACATCCCGTGTCCAGATCGAGGGCGAACCCATCGTAAAGCCCGCTTCGCAAGGCAATGACGGCTAGAACCTCCCTGACTAGCGCCCAGTGCAGTCCCGACCAGCCCTTGAAGTCGACCTCGTCGATATCAACGGTTGTTACAAGACGCGAGTTCACATCTTCGATAGACGCGTTTTTGCAAACCAGATTGGGAAGCGTCGTTGTCTGATCGATCAGACAACGAGGTCACTCCGGAACTCATCCAACCAGCGAAAGTTTCGTGTACCGACCGCCGATCAGCCATTCGGTGACGTAGATGTTCCCGTCGCCGTCGGCAGTAATGCCGTGCGGGCTGTTGAACAGACCCTCGACTAGCCGCGAAGTTCGTCTTGGAATTCCGGCATCATCAGGCTCGTTGGGCCACGCAGGCTCCTCCGAAACCGGAGTGTTGTCGCCGATGTACCCGATCAACTCGTCGTTCGGTCCAACCACTGTCACACGGGCGTTCAGTTCACCCACCAGCAGGTTTTCGCCATAGCTAGAGAACACCGTCGGCCTGTCGAAATAATCAGCGCCTATGGTGCGGATGTAGCCACCCTCCATATCGAAAACCTGAACGCGACCGTTTGCCCTGTCTGCAACGAGCAATTCCGGAGTCCCGGGGCGGGTGTCGATCCAGAGCGAGTGAGGGCAATCGAATCGGCCGGCACCGCGTGTGCCGTCTATCGAACGCAGATAATCACCCTTTGAGTTGTAGCGGTGAACCAGGCTTTTGCCATATCCGTCGGCCACCCAGATATCGCCGTTGCCACCGAGATGCTCGTCGAATGCCATAACGCTGGTAGCTGAAAACGATTCTCCCTGCAGCCCGGGAACCGCCGGCTCGTTTAGCTCCATCTCGACCATTCCCGACATCGAAACCCGCACGACCTTGCTTTGCAGAGGATCGGGCATGTAGTCATAGTCGTAGTCGGGATCTCGTTTTCGGCCGTTGTCAGCGATCCATATCGACTGTGTCGTCCCCTGTGCGTCGGTGCTGAGCGTCAATCCATGAGCTTCCGTCACCGGGATCTCAAACGACCGAACAAGTTCGCCTTCTGTTGTGAGGATGATCACCAGAGACTTCGTAGGGTGGAACGTTACGATCTGCCCTTCATTGGAGAACGCCATTCCGTGGTGCGACCACCCGCGCGCAACCGTCTCTTTAGCTGGCAGTTCCGCCCAGTCGCCCATCCACTCAAATTCGAGATTCCCAGCCGAAACACGCATTCGATAATCCCTTGGCACTAGTCCAACTCACAGTTAAATCGTTCAATCAGATCGCTTCAGCCACCCTGAATCGAATCTTCGACACGTTGTTCCACATATAAATCTTAAAAATAGAAATATGCGAAAGTTTAGGCGCGCTGGCCTACTCGGGCAAGGTTGAATTATTGGTCTACTCACGTCCTAGCCGTCCTTCGAGAACCTCAGGATGGCATTATTCCGTGCGTGCAACTAGCAGAATCAACAACCAATCAGCGGCTCGACACTAACGACCCAGCCGACACACATCTTGCCGGAGAAAACGAGCCGTCGGCTCACTCTTTTTGGCCGCGCCTTGCCCAGTTGGAGTTTTCGAACATGTTTAGGCCGGGGTCAGCTATCGCGCCCGCAGACGTGTAGTCCGGCGGGTTTGCCTTGATGAAATCTTCATCCAACTCAATGCCCCAACCTGGCTTTGTAGGCACAGGGAAGTAACCATCGACTACCTCCGGGTAACCAGAGCCGGCTTTCTTCACGTGGGGATCAGCAAAGTCGTTGAAGTGCTCCAGTATCTTGGCGTTTCGCAAAGTGAGGCACAGGTGCAACGCCGCCATCGTCGACACGATTCCGCCGACGTTGTGCGGAGCCACCATGATCGAGTAGGTCTCGGCGGTCGAGGCGATCTTCTTCGCTTCGAATATTCCACCTGACTGCGTGATATCAACCTGCAAAACATCAACTGTCTGCGCGCCCCAGATCTCACGGAACTCGGGTGCGCCATAAAGTCGCTCACCGGTAGCGATAGGCAGTGATGTGTGTTGCCTGACCGACTGCAGCGCGGGGACATCACCCGGTCGCACCGGTTCTTCGATCCAACCGATGTTGTACTTTTCGATATGACGCGCTATTTCTCGGGCTTGAACCGGAGCGAAACGACCGTGCATTTCGATCATGATCTGCGTTCGCGTGCCGGCAACGTTTGCCACCGCTTCGATCAGGTCCAGCGACCGGTAAAACTCGGGTCGCTCAAGCTCCATGTCACCGTTACCGAACGGATCGAACTTCATACCACGGTAACCGCGGTCAACTACTTTTCGGGCCGCCTCGGCGAATCTCTCAGGTGTGCGTTCGATCGTGTACCAGCCGTTTGCGTAGGCAGGTATTTTCTCTTTGACCTGTCCGCCCATAAGTTTGTAAACAGGCTGACCCGTCTTCTTGCCGATGATGTCCCAGAAGGCCAGTTCGACAAGTGCGAGACCGGTGTAGACGACCTCGCCCGGCTTACCAAAATCGAGCAGTGTCATGCGCCGATAAAGTGCCTCTATATCGAACGGGTCGTGACCGATGAAGTGTCGTTGAACGTCTTTCAGATACTCGACTACCGTGTGGGTTTTACCGAGCACCCGCGCCTCGCCGACTCCGATAATTCCCTCGTCGGTTTCGATGATGCAGTAGGTGAGGTTTCGCCAGGGCGTGCCCAGCACCAGTGTTCGGAATCCAGTGGTCTTCATGCTTTTCTCGTTGATAGTGACTTCTTCGCAAGTGGTCGATGTGACACTTGGCTGAAATTCGACTGGATCATTCTATGGCGTATCACCCACCGAGGGGCCGACGATCTTTAGACGTTTTTCTTGCGCTCACCTGTTCTCGCACGAAGGCGACTATTCACTTGAACCCTGTCTGCTTCCGTCGTATATGAACTGTGCACTCTCTCGGGGTCGATCTCGTTCAAAATACTCGTCTTCGCCTAGCATCCATATATCTTCCCATTTAGACCGAATCGCTTCACCATCTCGGGCAACCCCTCGCTCAAGTCGTAGCTCACGAGGGCAGTCAACCCATACTGAAACATGCCAGTACTCGCGTAGATCCGGTCGCAATGCCGTCACACCCTCAACGATTACAACGCTGTTTGGGATGATTTCGAACCACTCGCCGAACGTATCTGTCGGCCAGTCGTACTTCTGGTGTTTCGAGGTGATCCCCGCGATGAGCGGTTCCAGAACTCGATCAGCGAAAGTGCTCAACTCCCAATTTGAATCGTCGCTACAATCCGCGAAATCGTCGATGTGGACCACGGTTGCGTTACTAAGGGCTGCAGCAAGGTTTTTCGCCAGTGTCGATTTGCCCGAGCCCCCAGCGCCGTCGATGCCAATGAGCTGTGTTGAGTCGACATGCTCGGAGGCGGCTGCACGGACGGCGTCAAGAATCGCATCAAACGTTGAATATGGTGGGCTGGAAGTTGAATCAGACATTACAAGCACTTTATTGGAACGGAAGTCACCGCGCCCCCGAGACTCTGATAAGTTTTTGCCAGCATTTTTCGAAATCAACTTCACGGGAGACACTTATGCCGCTTAACCCACAGATGAAAGAACTCATGGATCGCCGCGATGCGCTGGGTTATGCAACTAATCTCGAAGTCAGCGTGGAGCAAGCACGGGCCAATTCGATTGAGGGGAGACTCGCAATCCCCTCAGATCAGGAACCCGTGGGTGAAATTTCGGAACGAACAATCCCTGGACCAGGAGGTGATCTTCCGATTCGGATTTACCAACCGTCAACTGAAGGTCCCCACTCCCTGATCATGCTGTTCCACGGGGGTGGATGGGTCGTAGGAAATCTTGATAGCGAAGACTCGATGTCCCGCGGGCTGGTGAATCGGGTAAACGCAGTTCTCGTTTCGGTCGACTACCGAATGGGTCCCGAAACTCGTTTCCCGGGCGCGCCGGAAGACTGCTACGCCGCTACTCTCTGGGCTGTTGATCACGCCGACGAACTTGGCGTAGACGCTTCGAATCTGGCAGTCGCCGGAACGTCTGCCGGCGGAAATTTGTCAGCCTCGGTCGCGCAGATAGCTCGTGACCGTGGTGGTCCCGTAATCAAGCACCAGGTTTTGTTCTGCCCTGTAATCGACCACTACTTCGATCGACCCTCGTACCTCGAGAATGCCGAGGGTTACGGTCTTACCCGTAACACCATGATCTGGTTCTGGGAGCAGTATCTCGGACCCGGCGGAAACGGCCACAATCCCTACGCCTCACCAATTCGCGCGGATGACCTTTCCGGCCTTGCCGACGCGACGGTCATATCAGCGCAGTACGATCCGCTGCTTGACGAAGCCGACGATTATGCAGCAGCTCTGAAAGCAGCGGGCAACGACGTTACATACACCGAATACCCGGGGATGACGCACGGCTTCAACGGTTCGTTCGGCTTGCTCGATGCAGCTGTTGAGGCATGCGAAGAGGCGTCGAAACGCATCCTGGCTTCGTTCGCTAAACAATAGCGGTCGAGTTGGGTCCGGCCGACGTTTGAATTTACGCTATTGATCTGTCAAACCCACTCTTTAACTCCCTCCCTGTCAAGGGAGGGAGGACGGGTGCTCTATGCCTGGAGTTGGCCTGCCAGTTCAGCGGTCGTCTGTACTGAGCTTGCGATCATCCTGAAGTTCAAAAGTGCGGCTTCGTAAGCATCGCCCTTCGGGAGAATAGCGCCTGCGGTGGCGTCCTTGGCGATGGCGACTTCGAAGCCGTCTTCGATCAGGTCACGCATGTGTGCTTCGACGCAGAGGTTCGCCGACATTCCGGCAAGAATCACCTTGTTAATTCCACGTTTACGAAGCTGTAATGACAGGTCGTTCGTCTTTGGACTGTAGACCTTATGAGGGCTGACAACTACCACGTTGTCGTGCTCAATTAACGGCTTGAGTGTCTCTTCCCAATCGGCACCTGAGCCATCGAACCCATCGACAGTTAAAGCGCCGCTGCGGTCGAACATATTGATGGTGTGCATCATGGTCTCGACCGCTCCAGAAAATTTCCACTCGTGGTCGGTCGGGTGGTAGTAGTGAGGGGAAACGAACACGGGTGTACCAGAAGCATGAGCTGCCTCGAGTAGTGTCTTGAGATTGCCAACGGTGCCGTTCTTCTCGACACTTGGCCCTACGATGCCCCATACAACGCCGTCTTCAGATAAGAAGTCGACCTGTGGGTCGGTGATCACTACTTCAGTCGTTCCTGGCGTGATCTCGAATCCGGGATTCGATAGAACTTCGTCGTAGTGCTGTGGTTCTGTGGTCATGAATTCTCTCTGCTTGATATCCGATGTCGATCAGTTCCCAAGGCTTCGTCCAGCCCGATCTGATTATTCAGATGCGGAAATGGCAGGAAGGATTCAAATGTTTACAAGGCAGACAGCTACTTGCTACCCACGTTCTCCAGTTGCTTCTCAGCGAAGTCGCCCGTGTACGGCAGCTTGTACCGAACGCCAAGGTATGCCTGATACATCAGGAACAGCCAGACGAATATTCCAACGAAACCCAGCAGACTCGAGAGAACTCCGCCAATCACGGGCAGCCACCCGACAATAATTGATGCGATCGTGAAAGCTACAAATACAACTACAGTTTGCATGGCGTGAAAGCGCACGAAGCTGTTTTCCTTCTCGATAATCAAGAAGCCTATACCGGTCACCCAACCCAGGAGATAAGCAAGCGCGCCGGCCACGTTCTGGCTAATGCCAAGGCTGGTTACCGTGCTCGCAAGGCTCGCTTCGTAGCCTTTCTGTTCATCAG
>Ga0114996_10008781_pt1 | contig 11155 bp, 9 predicted proteins | sample ArcticOcean_MG_C_4_FD_87039 | JGI IMG/M metagenome (GOLD analysis project Ga0114996, IMG submission 87039) | Marine microbial communities from western Arctic Ocean - ArcticOcean_MG_CB4_134 | ecosystem: Environmental > Aquatic > Marine > Oceanic | place: Arctic Ocean: Canada Basin | collected... | reverse complement strand
GTGCCGGCCTCGTTCCCCGCGAAGTCCGTTACCCAAACGTTGCCGTCGTCGTCCACGTGGATGCCGTGGGGGGTGACGAACAATCCGGCACCGAAGGCGGCCAGCAACTCGCCCGTATCCTTGTGGTACTTGACGATCGGGTCCACGGGGTTGTTGTCGCAGTTGACCCCGGGTCCACCCGCCGAGCCCGATCCGCACCGGTCATAGGCCCACACGTGCCCGTCAGGTCCGATATCGGCGCCGGCGGTCGACCCCCATTCGCGACCATCGGGCAGCTTGGCCCAGTGGGTGATCACCGTCGGATTGGGGTTCGGGAGCATTCTCAGTGCCGGGTCCGTGACGTTATCCGCCGGCGTGCCGGTGGTGCCGCTTGGCGGGAGCACGAAGCCGGATGAAATGGCGGTCGGTGATGGCATGTCTGCCGACGCTGCCATGGCCAGTTCATCTTCAGCTGCCCCGCCGCATCCCACGAGTAGCGTCAGGGCCACGGCGAAGGGAATTACACGTATCGAGCGATCGGAAGGTGACATGGCGGCCCTCCTTCTAAGATGGGGCTTTGATACACCGTTTCAGTGCGGTGTCGAGCAGGGACTATAGTGAGTTCGCGCAGGAGGCCGCGCAATGAAGGGCGGGGACATGGGACCCCATTGGCAGACGTAGGAGTCTTGCCCGACTGACGGAATGCCGGGCTCTCTTGGATCGACCGAGGGTTGGGAGTCTGCTATCCTGTTTCCATGGCATACGCGGGTCTGCGTTATAACGAGGTTCGACAGACATCGAGTCACAATACCTTCCAACGCTCCGAGGGTATCTTTGATCAAGTCTTGTACTGGAGAATCCGGTCGCTCGAGATCGACCTCCACCGCGGTAAACCATTCCGGGATGCCCTGAAGAAGGACTGGTACATCTACCATGTGGCGGGGATCGACCCTGACACCACGGTGGACCGGTTTAGCGGATTCCTACAGATCTGCAACGGGATTCAACGAGCGATACCGCGCCACGAGGTGATCACGGTCTTCCTCGACATCAAGGACCGCTTTCATAAGAGGGCGTCGGCTTCACAATCAGCCGCCGTACTCGACGGTCTTCTCATTGACGCCCTCGGCGAAGACCACATCTACCGCCCGCAGGACCTGCTGGCTCGTGAGCCTGGAGCGGGTTCGCTTCAGGAGGCCGTGGCCGCCCAGGGTTGGCCAACGCTGGAGGAGCTAAGGGGGAGATTCCTCTTCGTGCTCACCGGGGGAGAGAAGGAACTGGCCACGTACACCACCGCGGCTAAAGCGAACGGACGGGTGGCCTTCCTGTCGACCGCCGTTTCGAGCGCCAGCGACGTCCCGGGCGAGGGGCACATCGTCTTCTACAATATGATCGGCGAAAACCTCCGTTTCGCGAAGAACGTTCATAAGGAGGGGCTGGTCTCTCGCACGTACTACGTCGACGATAGGGAGCTCTGGCAGTCCGCCATCGATTACGACTGCCACCATATCGCGACTGATCACGTGAACACTCGTGTGGACCCGTGGTCGAGGACCCGTCGAAGCGCAGGCTTCCCCTTCCAAGCCTTGCGGGGTTATACGCCATCCATCACGGAGGCGGGCGACGTGTGCGGTGTGTGGGCGCGTTCGGGAGACATCTGGGGTAAACGCGACAGTTTTCTGTACCATTACCGGGACTGCTCAGATCACATAGACAATCAGTATACGTTCTACATCTCCGGTCCCAACTCCAAGGTCGATGATTGGGTCAAGGGCGGCCTGTTGGCCCGATCTTCTCTCGCGAGAAATTCTCCATACCTTGGCGTTTTCCGCGTGGGGGAGCACCATGGGATCCGCATACAGTACCGCGTAGCGGCCAAGGGTCCGACGATGGCGGGGGAGAGAAGGCTTGGTCCCGAGGGGCTATTCGACGCCGACACACTCGTGTTCGTCAAGCTCAGCATCAGTCAAGCGGGGCACCGAGCCCGGGCTTGGGGATCCGTCGACGGGCGTGATTGGACCGAACTGGGACGCTACGAATTCCCGGAACCCTTGAAGTATCAGGGCCTCGGGGTGAGCTCGCACGGAGTTGGGCGGGGCGCGAAATTCCTCTTCGGCGTTCCCTATGACCTCCCCCGCCCACAGTTCAATCGCACGCGGTTTATCGGGAAGCGTGACACTAACGACAGGGGATGGGTCGATTGGGAGAGGAAGCGGCGTTGGAGGGTGAATCGTTTTGCCGATTGAAAACTTTGCCGCATTCCGTGCCGGCTTCACCGATCGAGGTGACGCCGTGGTCCGCCGACGCCGGAATGTTGCTATGGTGCCGATGGTCATATAGCGTGGCCCGTTGGCCGAGCCCCCCTCGGACTTGTACCATGGTCGCGACGGCTCTGAACAATCATGCATAACTACATCAACAGATGCTGCGAGCCCAAGTAATGCGTGGATCCTGGTTAGGCATACTCGTGGCTGCCCTTTCGCCCGCAGTCGGGCTCGCAGGCCAGGCACCCGACGATCCCCGCATCCGGGCCCTGGGCTTCGGTGATTTCAACTATCTGGTCACCGACTTGGACGGAAAAGAGGGATTCCGAATTGGGCAGATGGTCGGCCATGTGATTGCCGACATCGACGAGCGGTTCACGTTTTTCGGGGAGGTCTCACTCACGGCCAAGGACGACAAATATTCGATCGAGGTCGAGCGTGCCAGTGTGCGATACGATTTCGCCGATGAATTCAAAATCTCCGCGGGTCGGTTCCACACGCCGGTGGGTTATTGGAACACGGCGTTCCACCATGGATCCTGGCTGCAAACGTCGGTCGCGCGGCCCGAGATGATCAAGTTCGGGAGCCGCTTCATCCCGACTCACTTCGTGGGCCTCCTCGCCGAAGGTGGATTTCCCACCTCCCCGCTGGGGCTCGGCTATAGCGTGGGAATCGGCAACGGGAGGGCCGCGAACATCGCACGTGCCGGCGACGCTGGCGACGTCAACGACCGACCTGCCTGGGTGGCGCGGGTGCGGTTGCGGCCCATCTCGATCGTCGGCCTCGAGGTCGGTGCGACCTTCTACAGCGACCGACTGCTGGCGCCCGACCTGAGCAAGGCCAACGAACGGATCTACGCGCTCCACGTGGCGTTGGACCGGGACGCTCCCGAGATTCTCGCCGAATATGCCCACGTGACCCATGACCCCGTGACCGGCTCCGGAGACTTGCCGGGCTCGGATGGGTACTACATCCAGTTCGGGTACCGGTTACCAGCCGCGTACAGGTCGGTCAAACCCTACGTCAGGGTCGAGCAGGTTGTCGTACAGTCAGGCGACGACGTCTTTTTTCCGCTGGCCTTGAACTACGACGGGGTCGTGGTTGGAGTCCGGTATGATCCTGGAGTTTTTCTGGCTCTACGAGTGGAGTATCGCTACGAGCAGTTCGAAGGGATGGCGAAAACCAATAGTCTCTACGCGCAAGCCAGCTTCGTTCTGACGGGCTCTTGAAGGGGGTGGACATGGTTCGGGCATCTGTCTTGGCACTCCTCACGATTGCAGCGGCGGGTCCGATGGTGCCCACGGTCGATGCACAGACGATGGAGGCTGTGGCCATCGTCGTCCATCCGGAGGTCGCCATCGACGATGACAATCTGACGCTCGACCAACTCAGGAGCATCTTCTTGGCCGAGCGCCAGCATTGGGGGGATCGCTCCCGGATCACGCTCCTCGTGAGGGCCGCGATGGCGCCCGAGCGCGACCTGATTTTGACCGAGATTTATGGGATGAGCGAGGACCGCTACCGACAGTATTGGATCGGCAAGATGTTTCGTAGCGAGGTGGCATCTGGACCCAAGATCGTGTTCAGCACAGACATGCTCCGTGATCTGGTCACGGTCATTCCCGGATCCATCGGTTTCGTGCCGGTGTCGGAGGTGGGCCCCGACCTCAAGGTCATTCGTATTGACGGAATGTTGCCGGGGGATGAGGGTTATCCGCTGAACTGACGCGCGACCCTTCTTGGGCGGTGTGGCACCTCTGCGACACCACACCAGGGTGAGTCGACGCTAGGACGAGTCGACGACCGCCGTCGTATCTGGGCGCTCTCCGATGTTTTCCGCAATGAGGCCCAACACGAGATCGTAGACCCCCTGGAGCCCCTGCTCCGACTCCGTCAAATCCCGCATGTAGCGGTTTGCCGTGTAGGCCAGGAAATCAGCTTCCCCGCTCCGAAAGCCCCCCACGAGAAGGTCGTTCATCCCCGACCGGTTCAAGGTGACGAGCCGCTCCTGCAGGCTGTACGTAAGAGAGAGGCCGGCAACGACCTCGTAGTCCATGTATCCCAAGGCACCGGTAGCGACCGCCGTTTCCCACGCCGTGCTGACCAGGAGGGCGGGTTGAAAACCCTCTAGAACGTTTCGAATCGTGGTCGCAGGCACAGCCGCACTACCGACGTCCATATTGGCCAGGATGTCCCGGAGTCCGACATGGAACGGGGTGGCGTCTTCCAGACGAAGACGGTTCTGTTGGATTTCCCGCTCGAAGTTGACCAACGAGCGCGTCGCAAGATCCTGGAACTCCCGATCCTCGTTCCACTCGTCGAGGCCGAGGGCCAGGAGAATGCTCCCGACCACCAGCACCGACTCCACCAACACGCGGGAAATCCAGGCACGCCTGCTTAGTGAGCCTTCGGTCTCGGACGGACTAAGGTTGGCCAATGGGCACTCTGTTGGTTCGAGGGCTCGTAGGAGAGGGACCCGCCGGAGCGGAGCCCGTTCGGCAAGATGGAGGAAGCTCAGACGTCGGTCCAGGGCCCGGCTCACGACTCACAGAGTGGGCGGGGGCAGCTTCCCCAATCCGGTTATCATCTGCAGTGGGCGCGAAGCGAAGCCGTCCATCCTCCTGAGCCGGAACAGCCCCTGACATGTCCAACACCCGCGTGACATTACTCGATACCACACCGATACCGAACAGCGGCGGGGAGCTCAGCCTCTACCGGCACGGCGAAGACTTCGTGATCAAAGTCGTGGGCGGTCAGGACCTCATGAGCACTCGAACCCACGGGTCCGCGGATGCGCTGGCTGAGATCACGTGCACCGAAATCTCCGGTCGAGAGCAGCCCCGCGTGCTGATCGGCGGATTGGGCATGGGCTTCACGCTGGCTTCCGCCCTGCGCCACCTCGAACACGACGCCGAAGTGGTGGTGGCCGAGTTGGTTCCGGGGGTGGTCGAATGGAACCGGGGCCCGCTCGGAGAGCACGCCGGTAATCCTCTCTTGGATGAACGGGTCACCGTGCAAGAGGTCGACGTCTCTCTCTTGCTGAGGGCGGGGGGGCCGTCGTTCGACGCCATCTTGTTGGATGTCGACAACGGCCCAGAGGGCTTGACCCAGAAGAGTAACAATTGGCTCTATTCGAAGGCTGGACTGAACATGTCCTACCGGGCACTCCGGCCCAAGGGCGTGCTTACGGTGTGGTCGGCGGGTTCGGACCGTGCTTTTACCAAACGCCTTGTTAGGGCCGGTTTCGAGGTAGACGAGGTTCCGGTGCGGGCGCATCGTGGGAAGGGCGCCCGGCACCTCATCTGGGTTGCCCGGAAGCCAGGGCGATAGAGAACGGGACCAATCGCACGACCCACAAGCCACGCGACCCACGAACCCCTCTCCTCGCCCCGTACATTCGTGTACGTTGGAGCGCGCACCACCCGCACATGGAGCCTCCGATCGCCCCAGACCCGACAGCCACGGCCCGCGGTATTCTTCGCGACGTATTCGGCTACGAGGACTTCCGCCCGGGCCAGCTGGAGGTCATCGAAGCCGTGGTCGCAGGCCGTGACTGCATAGCGCTCATGCCCACGGGGGCGGGCAAATCCCTGACGTTTCAGGTTCCGTCCCGCCTGTTGGACGGCACGGTGCTCGTGGTGTCTCCGCTGATCTCCCTCATGAAGGACCAGGTCGATGCGCCCAACGAACTGGGCTTTCGAGCGGCTGCAATCAACTCGTCATTGGAGCCAGCCGAGCGGGAGCGGAGGCTCCAGGTGCTCAGAGCCGGAGAGTACGAGCTCGTCTATCTGGCCCCGGAGGGGCTCGATGGCCGCTTGAGCAGGGAGGCGGGGAACTGGCCGCTCTCGTTGCTCGTGGTGGACGAGGCCCACTGCATCAGTCAGTGGGGCCACGACTTCCGGCCGTCGTACCGGCGGCTGCAGCAACTCCGGAAGAAACTCCCTGGTGTGCCCGTGTTAGCGCTCACCGCGACCGCCACGAACGCCGTGGCCCGCGACATCATCCGGCAACTCGAGATGAACAAGCCCGCCGGCTTCAAGGGCTCGTTCTTCCGCCCCAACTTGAAGATCTACTGCAGGAAGAAGGGCACTGGACCCACTCGCCGCGAGATCGCTGGGCTGATCCAGTCGCACCAGGGGCAGAGCGGCATCCTGTATTGCGCCTCACGGAAAGCGGTTGATCAGATGGTCGACTTCCTTCGTGATCAGGGGGTGCGGGCTTTGCCCTATCACGCCGGCATGGAAGCGGCAGATCGGGCGGCAAACCAGGATGCTTTTGCGAGGGACGACGCCGACGTGATGGTCGCGACCATCGCCTTCGGCATGGGTATCGACAAGTCGAACGTGCGCTTCATCATCCATCGGGACATGCCCAAGGACGTGGAGTCCTGGTATCAGGAGATGGGACGCGCAGGCAGGGACGGTCTGGATAGCGACTGCTTCCTCTTCTATTCGTGGGCCGACGTGAAACTGCAGGAGCGGTTCCTGAGCGACATCGACGACCCCGATCTCTACTGGACAAAGGCCGAGGCGACCAAGTCTCTTTTCCGTTTGGTGGATCACGGCGGGTGCCGTCACAAGAAGATACTCGGCCACTTCGGCGAGGAGATCGAGGTGTGCGGCACATCCTGTGATTGGTGCACGGGTGTGAAGGTGGAGGACCTGGCGGCTGAGGGGATGACGGCCACGGCGGTGGTGCCCCTCCCACGACAATCGTCGAAGTCATACGATCAGGTCGCGGAGCCCGAGCCACTCTCTGATGAAGGGGAGGCCCTTTTTCAGCGCCTACGGGAGATCCGTAAGTCGATTGCCGACCAGCAGAGTGTGCCGGCCTATATCGTATTCAGCGACAAGACCCTTCGTGCCATGGCCCAGGCACGTCCGTCCACGCCCGAAGAGCTCCTGATGATCTCCGGCGTTGGGCCGCTGAAGCTCGAGCGGTACGGGGAGGCGTTCATGGAGGCCTTGGGGCGGGCCGCGCCTGACGCGGAGTCGGCGATCGGACGGTAGCGACCACCCTGTAGCGGCGGCCACCGATTGACGATACAGTAGGCTGATGCTGACTCGACGAACCTTTGTTCTAGCTTCAATGGCGGCTCCGCTGGCGCGGTCGCTGGAGGCGCCTTCGGCGCCGCCCCTACCTTCGCTACACGCGCAATCTGCCCCCGCCGGCAAGATGCTGCTCAGTATCCACCAGAACACCTCCCGGGCGGCCGGCTTCCGCGGATCGCTCGAGGGTTGGGCCAGAGCCGGAATCCAGTACGTCGAACTGAACGACGGCATGCTCGACGGGTTCCTCGAGGACGACACTTTGGCTGGCGCAAGAAGCCTTCTGGGCGATCTCGGGCTGACGCCCGTGTCAGCCGCCGCGGTCATGCAGGATATCTGGATTCCGGGTCCGGCAAGGGCGGCATCGCTCGAGACGTGGAGAAGGCGTTGCGATCAGTTTTCCAGCCTTGGACTGCAGAAGATCTACTCCCCGTCGACCACGAACCGGAGGGTCACTGCTGAAGACTTCGCGGCTACCCCAGACTGTATCCGCGAAGCAGGAGAGATCGCGAGGGAGTACAACCTCACGGCGATGATCGAGTTCCTCCGTACGTCCACGCACCTGGCGACGCTGACCTCATCGCTCAAGGTGATCCGCGAGGCTGCGCATCCCAACGTCCGACCAATGCTCGACTTCTTCCACTTCTGGTCGGGACTGAGCAAGTTCGATGATCTGAACCTGCTCGAGCCGGGTGAGCTCGCCCATGCGCATTTCCAGGATCTGCTCGATACGCCCCGCGAGCTGATCAATAACGATGCGAGGCTGATTCCCGGCGACGGCATCGCGCCCCTGATGCGCATCCTCCAAAAGCTGGCCGAAAAACAATACGACGGAGCACTTTCTGTCGAGTTGTTCCGAGAGGAACTGGTGAGGGGGGATCCATTCCAGGTCGCCACCGAAATCCGCCGGAAGTGCGAGGCCGTGATGCGCGAAGCGCAGGTCTTATAGGCGGGCTGGGACCTCCTGGCCATCGGACAAGCCATAGAGGTCCACGCAACCCAGGTTTATCGCTCCATCAACAGGAGACTACCATGAGCAACGTCATCTCTCGCGTCCCCACCGTTCTCTGCCTCTTCGGCCTTCTGGTGGCCCTATCGCCCACCTCAGGCCGCGCCCAAGGAGGGCCCACGTCGGCTATCGACATTCCCGCGTCCGACATCGCGGCCGTCGTCGCCGTCGAGAGCAGAATCCCAGATCGTCAGATTCGCATCGTGGACATGGGTAGCTACAACTTGGCCGTGGGCGTCATTCACCGGGGCGCCACACCGATGCGTGACGGTCCAGTTGGTGGAATCATGCACTCGCTGGTGACCGAGACCTACGTCGTCATTTCGGGGACCGGTACGCTAGTGACCGGCGGTACCATCACGGACCCCGGAGATTTAGCGCCCACCTCAGAAGTGGTGCGGATCCTCAACGGCCCCAGCCAATCCGGCAGCACCGATGGCGGACGGTCGCGCACCGTGGCGGTGGGGGACGTGGTCATCATTCCGGCCGGCGTCTTTCACGGTTTTTCCTACATCCCCGATCATATCACATACCTCAGCGTTCGGCCCGATCCCAACAAGGTGCTCGAAGCGGGTTACGTGAATCCGGCCGTGCAGCGTTAGCAGCGAATTGAAGGAACTGACGTTGAAGAACTGACCAGGAGTCAAGCCAGGTGACCACTTCTATTCGAGCTCTGACGGGTCGAAGCAAGATCCGCGGAGTCGTACCCTGTTTTCTCGTCTCCCTCATTGGCGTCTTCAGTTTGTGCTCCGCCGCGGGTGCTCAGTCGCTAATGGACAGGTATACGCCCGTAACCGAGGACATGCTGCTCAGCCCGCCAGACGGTGAGTGGCTGATGTGGCGCCGAACCTACGACCACTGGGGGTATAGCCCCCTCGATCAGATCAATGCGTCGAACGTGGGCGCCCTCCGCTTGGCATGGGCGTGGACCCTGGAGCCGGGGGGCTTTCAGGAGACGACCCCCTTGGTGCACGACGGTGTCATGTTCCTGCCTCAGGCGTGTGACTTCGTCGAAGCCGTGGACGCGCGGGACGGAACGCTGATCTGGGAGTACCGCCGCGAGCGGGTCGAGCACCCGACGAGGCAGGCGTGCGCCAACCGTAACGCTGCGCTTTACGGCGACCATCTCATCCTCGCGACACACGACGCCTACCTGGTCGCGCTCGACGCTCACACGGGTGAGTTGATATGGGAGGAGCAGGTCGGGGATTGGACCATCGGACACCACTACTCCGGCGGGCCCCAGATCATCAAGGGTCAGATCGTCGCGGGCATGTCCGGCTGCTACATCATCAACACGGGTTGCTGGATCTCGGCCCACGACGTCGAGACGGGTGAAGAGCTGTGGCGCACGCGTACGATCCCACGGCAAGGAGAGCCCGGGAGCGAAACCTGGGGAGCCGTTCCGGACGAGCAGCGCCTCGGAGGCTCGGCCTGGATTGCCCCGAGCTACGATCCGGAGCTGAACTTGATCTATATCGGAGTGGCGGTGCCCATCCCGTGGGGATCGGTCCAGCGAGACACGGGCGACGGCGACGTCCTCTACACCAACTCGACGCTGGCCCTGAACGCCGACTCCGGAGAGATCGAGTGGTACTTCCAGCATCTGCCGGGAGACGAATGGGACCAGGACCACCCCTTCGAGCGCATCCTGGTAGAGACCGAGGTGACGCCGGACCCGGACGCCGTCACGTGGTTGAATCCGGACATTACCCCGGGCCGGCGTAAGGTGGTCACCGGTATCCCCGGCAAGCCAGGCCTGGTTTGGACCTTAGACGCGGCCACTGGAGAGTTCCTCTGGGCGCGAGAAACGAATTACCAGAACGTAATCGTGGGTGTCGATGTGGAGGGGCGGAGGGGAATCGCGAACCCCGCCATCAAGCCCTCGGCGATCGAGGAGGAGACCCTGGTCTGTCCGACCCTGAACGGCGGCGGGATCAACTGGCAAGCGGTCGCCTACAGCCCCCAGACAAACGCCCTCTACGCCCCCACCAACAATACCTGCATGATCTACTCGTTAAATCCGGTGGAGCCCACGCTCGGAACGTACCATGGCTCAGCGACCTTCCGGCGGGTACAGGTGCCCAACTCCGACGAACAGGTGGGTCAGTTTACGGCCGTGGAAGTGGCGACAGGGGAGACGCGGTGGGTGTATCGGCAGAGGGCAGGGATCGGGGGATCGGTGCTGAGCACGGGCGGCGGGTTAGTTTTCGTTACCGACGACGCCCGCCGTTTCCGGGCCTTCGACGCCGACACCGGTGAGATTCTCTGGGAGCAGATTCTCAATTCGAGCGCCGGGGGGTACCCGGTGAGCTATAACGTGGACGGCGTCCAGTATATCGCCATCGCGGCCGGCGGCGGTGTAAACTACCGGAGCATCACACAAGAGATCCGGCAGCGGAGCCAGGGGAACACACTCTTCGTGTTCAGACTCCCCTGAATCGCACGTCCCGCACCTAAAGGGCTATCGCCCTATATTTCCCTGTAGTTAAGCGATTTTATCCTTTCGCTTCGTGCAAGCCCATTGTAGATTAATAGCAAGCTGATGATGAGTTATATGAGGGCTTCAGTGAGGGCTTACAGGAAGAGTATGAAGAAGAAACCGCTGACCGAAGCTCGCATCGCCCGGATGGTCTACGATCCAGACGGGCCAGCGCGGCAGATCCGCTACGATCCAGTTTTCACAGGGCTGGGTGTCCGACTCTACCCCAGCGGCAACAAGAGCTACTGTATGCAATACGGGAGCACGACGGGTCGGCGGAGAGTCGTTCTTTGTTCGATCAAGGAGCACACGCTCTCAGATGCCAAGGCGTGGTGGCAGCAGCAACGGTCGAAGGAGAGGCAGGGCATCGACC
>Ga0114996_10008779_pt1 | contig 11159 bp, 9 predicted proteins | sample ArcticOcean_MG_C_4_FD_87039 | JGI IMG/M metagenome (GOLD analysis project Ga0114996, IMG submission 87039) | Marine microbial communities from western Arctic Ocean - ArcticOcean_MG_CB4_134 | ecosystem: Environmental > Aquatic > Marine > Oceanic | place: Arctic Ocean: Canada Basin | collected... | reverse complement strand
GGGAAATTATAATAAATAATATGTAATTGATGAGATGGAATATATTTATGTTTTAGGGTAAAGTTACATCCTGCCGCCACACCCAATGGTGATCCATTTGATGACTTAACACCATACATCTTTTTTATTTCATCATTTGATAAATCTGGGATCGACGATATATCCCACTCATCTGATAGAATTTCTTTCAAAGAATATCTTGTTTTATTAATTTTATCAATAATATTCATTATACTATTATAATTTAATTATATTTTTAAATTATTTTTAAAAAAAATTTCAAATTTATTTTTTTATCAATAATTAGAAAAAAATTACATATATAAATTGTCTTTCTTCTTTTCAAAGTGACCAGGTTTATTTTTTTCAATAATTTCATAGAATTCCTCCATTTTACACAAGATATCTGAACATTTACGGTTAAAGAATAAAAATTCTTGAAGCATAGCAGTAGTATATTCTTTATTTTTGATCAATTTATAAAATTTATTAAATTCTTCTTTATTCTCTTTCGGAGCAATTCTTTCAAAAATACATTTTGTTTGATATTCATCCGCATACCCTAATTCATATTTATAATCAACACGACAAGACCTTAACATTGCATAATCAATTACTTCTGGTTTATTCGCTGTAATAAATAATAATGTCCCTTCAACGCACGAAAATCCATCAAAACAATTGAGAAGTCCTTGAAGAGTAATTCCATTATCATCGTCGCCTTTTTTCCGATTCGTAAATATCGAATCAATATCTTCAATGACAATCATTCGTTTTTTATTTTCAGGTGTTTCAGTATCTATATATGAAATAGCATCAATTAATCCATAATCAGTTAACTCCTTAGAAATAGGGATTACATAGAGATCCGCATCAAAGTGAGATGCGATTGTATTAATTGTGCTTGTTTTTCCAGATCCAGGAACACCATAGAACATAAAGACATTCTTATAAGGAATACCATGTGATAAATATTCATCTCTTGTTTCCATAGAATAAAAATCTTCAACTTTTTCAAGAATATCTTCTTTTTGACCCTCTTTTAGATAAAGAGTTTCTAAGGGTCTTTTCGGACTTTTAAATAATAAATTCCAATACTCTTTCCTCCACATATTAATTTTAATTGTCGTATTTGTAGATTTTTTTGATATCTTTATTTGATCATCGCAAAATTCGTTCGCTGAATCCACAAACTTTAATAAATAATCCTTATCTAAGTGTTTTAAAACAATCTTTTTTAAAATAATTTCTTCTGAAGAACCATTACATCCTGGAGCTGCTTGCATAATTTTTTCAACATCTCTATTTGATTTAATTAAAGTTGTTAGTTCAAATTCTAAACAACTATCCTTATAAATGATTGTTGTCTTAATATCGGACGGACTACAAATTTTAATAGAATTCTTTTCACCTCTACGGATAAATTCATAAGGTTTCACAGTACACGCATGAACATATTCAAATGAGTTAAATTGGTCTCTATATTTCTCAAAAAGGTAATGCAATACATTTTTATAAAAATCATTATAACTGTATATGATTAGCTCTTGCATTTTTAAATATTCTATACTATTACTCTTGATCTGTTTTTAAATAAAAATTTGAATAAAAATTTGAATTTATTAAAAAAAAAAAAAACATTTTAAAAACAATAAATTTTATAAAAAAAATGGAGATTTATGACCCATTACATGGAATTATTGAGATAGATGAATTATCCAAACGTATTATCAATACAGAAGAATTTCAACGTTTAAGAAATATTAAACAATTAGGTTGTTGTTATTATGTCTTTCCTGGTGCTTCCCATAATCGTTTCGAACATTCATTAGGAGTATACCATTTAGCAAAGAAATATGTAAGTATTTTAAATAAAGAAAAAGATAAAGAATATTTCAATGAATCAGAAGAACGTTGTGTAAAAACCGCGGGATTAATCCATGATATTGGTCATGGACCATTCAGTCACTTATTTGATGATTTATTACCTGAAGAAAAAAACCATGAATATAGATCTGGTGAATTATTTAAATTAATGAATCAAAAATATTCACTAGGTTTTTCAGAGGATGAAATTACAATGATTCTAGGTATGATATATCCTGAAAAAGCAATAATACCTGAAGAGAAAAAATATTTATACCAGATAGTTTCAAATCAAAATGGTATAGATGTAGATCGTTTTGATTATATCATGCGGGATATCAAAATGATTGGATTAAACTACGGAATTGAGTATGAAAGAATTATGAACAGATCTAAAATCGTCGGGGGAGGGATTCATTATTCTGAAAAAACAAAAACACATATCGAAGACTTTTTCAGAACAAGGTTTATCATGTATAAAGAGGTTTATAATCATCATTCTGTTAGAGGGATTGAATATATGATGAAAGAATTTATTAAAGGTATTGAACCTGTTTTCGGAATTAAAGATATTATCTTATCAGATAATTGGGGTAAATTTATTGAATTAACAGATTCATTAATTGATATTATCTATTTTATTCCCACGAACCATGACATTAAAGAACTAATTAATATCCTACATAGAATTAAGACAAGGAAAACTTATAAATCCGTTGGATATATTGTGACAAATAATTATTATATGATCCATCAAGATTCTAGTAAGATTATCGTTGATTCTGTAAAGGTTAAATATTATGGACAGGAAAAATGTATTTATTATAAAAATGGTAAGAAAATATATTCATATTTAGATGAATCAAAAAATAAGGATGAATATATTCTCAATGTCTTTTATAAGGAAAAAGAATACAAACAGGAAGCTAAAAAATTATTAGAAACGTCTTCCAATAATTAGATCTATTCTCCTTCTATCACATCCTCTTCTATTTCATCATCTATAAAGTCATTTTCTATTGAATATTGAGACATATTCTCATATAAGAATTTAAATACAGGGACATTATTGATATTTGTATCCGTGATTAGTCGTGGTGCTAAAGACATTGTTTGTAGTTCTTGAATCAATAATTTCATACAATATGGTAAGTCAACCATTACTTTATCCTCTTTTTTATCATCATATGATAGTAATCCGGATTTATTGTCAATCTGCATTTTATATGCGTCAGAACGTTCCATAAAAGATTCTTTCATGAATGAAGAAATACCATGACCTATCATTGCATCGCGTTCCATCTCACCAAGCCTTAGACCACCATTATTTGCTCTTCCCCCAGCAGGTTGTCTCAATAAATGTTGCATTGGACCTGTAGCACGACTATACATTTTATCAGCAACCATAATTTTTAGTCTCTGATAATAGGTAGGGCCAATAAATATTGATGTTTGGATTTGTTCACCTGTCATACCAGAATACATTACTTCGTTACCATTTCCTTCATATCCAAAACCCTCTAATACACTTGAGAACTCACGAATATCATTATTTTGAAATGGGGTGGCATCTCCTAGAAATCCCCCTAAACACGCACTTTTCCCCAGAATAACTTCAAGAAGTTGATTAATTGTCATACGACTTGGTATCGCGTGTGGATTAATAATAATATCTGGAACGATCCCATCTTTTGTGAAAGGCATTTCCCATTCAGGAATTACCATTCCACACATACCTTTCTGTCCACATCTTGATGAGAATTTATCACCGATCCCCGGGACTTTTTCTTTCCTAATACGTACCTTACACTTCCTTAAACCATCATTTTTTTTAAAAACAACAACTTTATCTACAATACCCGATGTTCCACGATTGACGCTTGTTCCACGGACTTTTGTTATTTCATTTCCTTCTGAATCAAATACTTTCGAACATTTCGCAATGATAATATCTTCGTCGGTTACATATGTATTTTCTTTCACAAATCCATTATCATCTAAATTTTCATACCTACCAGTATTTAATTTTTGGACATTTTTTTCAAGTAGAGGATTACTGAAATATTCATTCTCTGTTTTTGTTTCTGTTTCATCTTCTTCATAACTTCTCAAATACAATGATTTAAACATCCCACGATCAATTGAAGATTTATTTAATAAAATACCATCTTCTTGATTATATCCTCCATAGGATGCAATTGCAACAACCGCATTAATCCCGTAAGGTAATTTATCTACATCTGTATATTTTTTATATCTAGTCGTTACAATTGGTCTTTGAGGATAATAGAGAATATGTGAAAAAACTTCAAATCTTGTGTTGTATGCTGATGAATAAACACCCACCGCTTGTTTGGTCTGTTGACACGAAAAAACATTTCTAGGGAACTGACTATGTTCCGGAAAGGGGATATTCAACGCGACCGCACTTAGGATTAAAGATGAATGGATTTCACAATGAGTATGATCCGCACCAATACTGAACATATCTCTTGAAATCAATGAATTCTCAGATTCTATAGAATCAATGTATTCTAAAGGCGCAGAGACCTCCTCCAAATAACCCAAATAGTCTTCATGTTCCGATTTTATTTTTTCAAGTTCTTCCTTAAAATATTTTGATGTATAAAAATCAACCTTTACACTATCATAATTATATAATAAACCATGAATTGCTTTATCCCATGATTCAATTAATGAATAATCTTTCTCAATTAACTTATTATATTTTTCACCATTCTTATTTGTTTTAAGATGAAAGATTGGTCTTATAATTCTTCCAGAATCACTAAAAACATGGAATTCGTTGCTCTGGATATTCCATGAAATAGATGTTGTAATATTAATAATACTATTGAGCTTTAATAATTTCATAAATCTTAATAACTCGTTTGGTTTAATATGGACTCCGACGAAACTACCATTCAAAAATACTTTTGTTGAATTCCAGTAATCTGTTGTAATTGTGTTTTTATTCGGTAAGACACCCCCATCAATTAGTGCTTCATAGAAACCATTAGAATCTATATTGGTGGTCACTCTCGCGATGATAGATAAATGATTCATTATCCCGACATTTCCACCATCTGGTGATTCTGTCGGACAAATAAACCCCCATTGTGAATTATGGAGTTTTCTCGGACCAAGCATTTTTGATCCTGAAGGTAATGAAATAGCAATTCTTCGTGTATGAGATAAAGTCCCCAACATAACATTACGATTGAGCTCCTGAACAATACCTTGTCTTGATGAAACACCTGTTCCAAACCTTGCTCCAAATGACTTGGTAATTGTGTTCAATACTTGGTTGCTGAAAATTTTCCCAACATTTAATTCATTAATAATTGTAGAGTAATCCTTATCCAATGACTCAAAATTTAATTTATATTCTCTATCAATACTTAATGATATATTTCTTTTAAAATTCCCCCACAATTCACGATATAATTCTAATAATAATGAACCAGGTAAATCAACTCTTTTATTTATATACGAATCGCGGTCAGTTTCATTCATAATACCGATATGTGTGAAGAGTATTTTTCTTACAACATACCCTAGATATTTCGCTTTAGCGCTATTATCATTCTTATAATTCGGGAATAAATTATTATTTAGAACATTGATTACATTAAAATTTTCTTTCCCCTTTGTATTTAATGATAAAAATTTAAATGCATTTTTCTGATTATAAATTGGTTGAGAACTTTTTACAGAAGGAAGGATTAGTTGAAATAATTTATCCTTCAATGATTCATCATCATTCTCATAAATTAGTAATGATAAGATCTTTTTATCCGTTTCATATCCAAGCGCCCTGAATAGAATAAATAAGGGAACATTACTATCTAATCCCAAAATTCTTACATTAAAAATGTTCTCAGACCGTTTGATTTCTTTGTTTCCAACTTTAACTTTAATATTTTTTCTGATATATGAAACATAATTTGTTCTAGATGATTGAAAACCTTCGGTTGATACTGATTTAATATTTCCTTGAAGAATAATATTATCTTCACCAGACTTATTAATATATAAAATATTATTTACCTTTTTTTCCTGTGATAACATAACTTTTTCTTTTCCTTTCACGATAAAATATCCACCCTGATCATAGGGACATTCACCAAATTCAGTTAATTTAATAGAGTCTACTTTATGTAATAAACACATTTTTGAATGGATCATTATCGGGATCTTACCCAAATCAACTCGTTCGAAATTCTTTATTACAGACTTTTCTTCGTCATGTAAGATATAATGAACGCCTATATTACAGAAAACATCTGTTGAATATGTCAAGGCCTTAAGTCTTGCCTCATTTGGATACATATATGACATTTTTTTTTCATCAGCATTATATATAGCAGGAGAAGATGTAAATATATTTTCCTTACCCTCTAATGGTTCTCCTGTATTAACATCTAACGTTTCTCCGAAAAATATTCTCATTTCATATGAAAAATCCTTATCCCCACCACCTCGTCGGTCTCCTTTATATAAAATGAAGGGATTTTCTCTACGGATGATATTATCAATACCATTTTCTTTGGAAAATATGAATTCATCAAAAGAATCAATTTGATGCTGTGACTTATAATATGATGTATCTCTGAAATATGTATCAATTATATCCCAAGGATTTATAAAATCTTTATCATCTAAAGACATATTAATTTATTATATGAATAGTTTTTATTTAAATATTTAAACTTTAAATTTAAATTTAAATATTTTGATTTAAATATTTTGATTTAAATATTGTTAAAAACATTGTTAAAAAATATGAAGAATCAATTATTCAGAAATATCCCGGATTTAAAATTTACTCTGGAATTATTATCATTTTTTGGTTTAAGTTCCTTGACAGATATTCACTCTTTTAATAAAATAAATTTAATGGATTTAAAAACGGTTGACAAAATTATTGAAAATATAGATCGTATTAGTAGTTATTATTTACCCTGTAAAGCAAGAGTCTATCTATCTAAATTAACAGAGAAAAAGTGTATCACGATTTTAAGACAATTTATTAAAGTCCATAATTATACTTTAATGTATAAAGAAAAATATTTAAATAGTAAAAAAAGTATTTATTATCAGGTTGTTCCAACTCAAATAGATATCAACACAGAAAAAGAAAAAGAAAAGAAAATTGTTATTTCATTTGATTAAAAATATATATAAAATGAATCAATTAATGATTATAGTTATTGCTTTGGTAGTTTTTTTTTATTTTGGTGGAAAATATGTTCCTAAAGTTCTTAAAGATAATAAACAAATTATGTTAGGTCTTGTTGGTGGTCTTGTTTTATGTTCATTTATGTGTAAGAGTGTAGAAGGATTTGTTGTCAGTAATGATTTGCCGGATCCCGCTCCCCAATTATTAGAGCAAGCGTGTAATTATTATTTACAAAATGGCGAAAATGACGAATATTGCAATTCAGAGAATCTAGTCCAATTTACACCTGGAAAGATTGCCGTCATCCGATCCTCAACCGGAGTTTCCAAAGAGTTTATCGCTAGTTACATAACAAATCAACAAATGCGTGATTGTGAATACTGTAGAACGTTACCGAGTCAAGGGTGTGAAGACAGATATTCTACAGAATTATGTAATCAATATATATCTTCTGGTACCCTTTCATGTGAAAATGATTTTGCACCAGGTGGATGTGATCTTTCATGCGGCTGCAAGTGGTAATTAAATATTATCTATTTAATAACAAGGTTTAAATGATCTTCGGTGACCATCAATAACACCATATTCTTTTAAAGCGTCCATATGAACTTTTGTTCCATATCCTTTATTATTTTATTAAAAAGACAAATCACTAATTAATACAGGAAAATGATCGGATGGACTATTTCCCCGTGTATATATTTCCAGGGATGATGGTCTAATACCACAATCTTCTGTAAAATATTCAACATCATATTTATAACCTTCATCATGGTTATCGTTATTTCCTAATATAAAGTCTATTCGTTTGGGTTCATGGATTACTCCATAATCATGATTACAAACTGTTGGAGTTTCCGATACCCCCATAATAGACCAGTCTTCCGTGAATGTTTTTCTCATGTCTTCGAGATCATATCGATTCCGATTAGAATCACCACCCATGTATGCTTTGGTGTCCGAATAAGTTTCTTTAAATTCCATCATTTTTAAAGAGATAGCATTTAATAAGTCTTCGGCAGGTCTGTTTCCTTTACCGGAAAGATGAAATGAACATAAAATTAGATGTTTCCCACCGACCTTTTCCTGTAGAACAACAATGATAGCATTTTTTCCATCATATGTTGAATAAGTATCATCGCATACTTGATATTCTTCTATTTTTTTATATATATTCGTATCCCAGATAATAGCAGTAGTTGTGCTGCTCCCAGGGACTGAAAGCCACGTATCCAGAAGATAACGTTCATCGTCTCTTGATCCTGATGAACCACCCAATTTTGAACGATGAGAGTCTGCTAATTGATTCATAGCTACAGTTTCCATTCCCTTTATCATATATCTTGAAATACAACTATTACTGACTGAAAAACTGTAATGCGGTTTTTTAACCATAAGTTCCTGAATTAAAAATGGTTCTACTTCCTGAAGGAGAGAAATAGTAGATGAATCTTTTGTTAGATAATCTATGATTTTGTTGTATCTATAGTTTCTGATTATTTCAGGTTCGGGTTGCCTGGTCTTCGGCGAGATGATATGGTATACAAATTCACTAGATAAAATATTATATGAAGTTAAAGAAAATTTATTTTTCTCTTTTTTCTCTTTTTTCTTTTTTCCTCTCGTTTTTTCACTACTTTTTCCTTTTCCTCCTCCATTTCTTCTTTTTGAAGATTGATTCATTCTTCTTCTTTTCGTTCTTGAACTAACTCTCGTTTTGGGACATTTTTTTGATCTTCTCCTAGGCATTGGTTTATACTATATTCTTAGAAAATATTTCTAATAACAAGGTTTAAATGATCTTCGGTGACCATCAATAACACCATATTCTTTTAAAGCGTCCATATGAACTTTTGTTCCATATCCTTTATTCTTTTGAATTCCGTATTTTTCTAAATATGAATTTTTTTCAACTAAATCAACAATGTAATTGTCACGATATGTTTTTGCTAAAATACTCGCTGCAGCAATTGATTTATATGTATCATCTCCTTTAATCACACATTCATGTTCTAAAAAATCTTCTGAATTCTTGTCATAATATTGTTTAAATTTATCACCATCAACCAAGATTAAGTCTGGTGTTATCTTTTCAGTGATTTCATCTAAACATGAATGCATCCCATCAATGGTACACTCTAAAATATTCTTTTTATCAATTTCTTCGTGTGATACCAATTGTATGGAATACGCTTTACAATTCTCAATAATATAATCATAACATTTTTTCCTGAATTTCTCTGTGCACTTTTTAGAATCTTTTAAAACAATATCAGGATTTGGATCCTCATCTAACCATACAACCGCCGCAACACAAACTGGACCGAATAAACATCCGCGCCCAGCTTCATCGATACCAATCTCAATATTATTTTTAGTATGGTATTGTTTTAACATTTTTATCTTTTTTATCTTTTTATTTATATAAATTAACGTTTGTTTAATAAATTTGTCAAATTTTATTTAATGATTTTAAAATATTATTATTAATAATAATAAACATGTTACTGAATCAATACTTATTTAATCGCGCATTAATAAAAAGGAAAAATGATAAAAATAAAAGAGGATTGGATTCTTTAACTCCTAAGACAAGTTTGGACGGATTATCTATTAATTTACAAAAAGAATTACTCAAAGAAGAAAAACCTGACGAATTTAAGAAAGTTGTTATCAAAGATAATAAAAAAGAACTAAGTAAAAAGAAGCCCGAAGATGATAAAGAAAAAGAAGATGATAAAGAAAAAGAAGATGATAAAGAAAAAGAAGATGATAAAGAAAAAGAAGATGATAAAGAAAAAGAAGATGAAGAGTTTTCTCACGTTTCTAATGTTGAAAATGAAGAGGATGATAAAGGAGTAATACTTGACCTTGAACACGACGAAGAGTTTGAAGTGATTGATAATGAACAACAAGAAGATTTAGAAGGTGAAAATGATTTGATTGAAAGTCCTGATAAAGACCAATCTGGGGGTGGTTTAAGTGATATTAAGAAAGTTGTTGTTTCTTTCTTTTAAAATATTAGAATCCCAAACTTATTAATTCGTGGGCTTTTTTCACAAACGCATCTGCCATCACTTGAACATATGGGTATTTAATATTTTCATTATTTACATACGATCCAGCATCTTGATGTTCTACTTCATTTAAAAAGTAGTTCGTTGGAGAATGTTTTAAATTATTCATACAGCATGTAAAGTCTGTTCTCACCATTACTGGTTTCACAATCTTCCCACCAACTTTTATTTTTGGGAGTGTATTGAATGCATCAAAACCAATTTTCTTACACTCGTCTAATACTTTTTTATTAGTTACATTTTTAACTTGATAATCATCTCCACCACGATCAATTGTATTGACTGCATAAGAATACTCGCCTTGGATCCAGTACATTTTGATCTCACCATATTTCTGAAATCCTTTGATTAATTCTTGAATTAGGAATTTAGGATAATAATCTTTATTTTCATCAAAATATTCTGTTATAAGTAATGGGTTTTTAAGAACTTCTTTTAAAATAAATCTTTCGACACCATAAGCAACCGTCCCCCCAACAGGTTTAATAATGAATTCTTTCCAACCTTTTTTTTGAATTGATTCAAGTATTTTATTAACATTGTATTTCTCAACAATAATCGTCGGTGAAACAGGGATCCCTTTTTTATGAAACTTAGTTAGATAAACATCTTTGGCCCAAACAAATTCTAAAAAATTCATAGGAGGAAATACCTTCGCATTTGGATTTCCGTATATCCCTTTTAATAAATCATATCCTTTGGAACCTTCAAACTTCTTTATATAAGGTTCGGAGACCATTTGATTAATACAATCATAACCTAATAAAAAATTTACATCATTCTTTTTTAGCCTTTCTAATGATATTTCTTTCGGTAGAATAATATCAACTGAAACATCTGGATAAGACTCTTTGATAGACATAGCAACAGCTACATCTGTATTTAGAGAATCGTTTACCAAGTATTTTTTAGGAGTTAAATCGTATAAATAATCGTCGTCATATATTTCATCATCTTTCCCAACAATAAATCCTATTTTCATTATAATATTATATTATATTATTTTTATTATTATTATTATTATTATTATTATT